>Ga0206931_1127_pt1 | contig 23983 bp, 18 predicted proteins | sample Alteio_BWOrgHeat_17_FD_152946 | JGI IMG/M metagenome (GOLD analysis project Ga0206931, IMG submission 152946) | Enriched cells from forest soil in Barre Woods Harvard Forest LTER site, Petersham, Massachusetts, United States -... | ecosystem: Environmental > Terrestrial > Soil > Temperate forest >...
TCCCGCCGAGAATCTCTCGAGCCCAGGCAACGGTCTCCCGCGTCTTCGCCGTCGTGAAGGCCTTGGACAGTGCCGCTTGGGCGTCTGTCAATTTGCCTTCGGCGTGCAGTTGTGCCATGCGGAGGACCATGCATTGGCAGGCCGTGATGTTGGCCAGCATTTTGGCGAGAAGATCTTGGATCAGCTGGAACGAACCAATCGGCTTACCGAACTGCAATCGATCCTGGGAATACTTGACCGCGTGTTCGAACGCGCCCATTTGACACCCAGTCGCTTCCCACGCGACAAGATAACGCGTCATTTTCAGTACTCGGGCGGTGTCACGGAATGATGCGCCTGCCTGAAGATGGTTCGCTTCGGGCAAGCGAACGTCTTTCAATGTGATCTCGCCGTTTTGGACGACCTTCAGTCCAATCTTGTTCTGGATTTTTTCGACACTAAAACCAGGCGTCGTTTTATTCTCGATCAAGAAGGCTTTGACCTGGTGATCGGCAACGTCGCGCGCCCAGATGACCGAGAGATCACACCACGTCGAATTGCCAATCCATCGCTTCTGGCCATTGAGGACCCAAGTATCTCCGTCGCGTTTCGCCGTTGTGAGAAGGCCACCGGAGGCTCCCGAGCCGACAAGCGGCTCCGTCAATCCGAAACAACCAATCTTCTCGAAGCGGGCCATCTGCGGCAACCACTTCTGCTTCTGCTCTTCTGAGCCAGTTGCGAACACCGAGCCCATCGCCAGTCCATTGTGCACGCCGAAAAACGTGGCGATCGATGAATCGACGCGTGCCATTTCCATGGCGACCAAACCAAACAGGAGCGCACTTCCGCCTCGGCAGCCATATCCCTGCATGCCCAGGCCGCCGATGTTGAGTTCCTTGAATGCAGGAAGCAATTCGAAAGGGAATGAGTCTTCGACCCAGTACTTGTTGATGATCGGCGCGACCTTGGTCTCCATGAACGTACGCACCTGTTGCAGCAGCGCACGTTCCTCCGCGTTTAACGTATCCGCAAGTTGGTAAAAGTCACTGTTGGGAGCTGGCAGCGGCTTCGCGACGGGGCCTTTACCTTCGACTGCACCGGTCTTTACTGGGGAGTCCAATACTGGGGAGTCCAATTTCATGGTCGTTCCTCGTTTCTGTTTGCGGCGAATCCCGGCGCAAATCTATTTTGTCCTTATGCGTCCCATCGCCTCAATCATCTCTGGTCCGGCGACACAGTCGTCCCGAAACGCAATGCGCGTACCAAACAAATCCGATGGAGTTTTCACGGCGACGTGAAGAATCAGAGACTAGCTCGAAGCCCTTACTGGCTTGCGGTTTCGTGACCGGAAAGGCGCAGCAATTATTGGCGAAGTCAAACACGACGAGCCTCTGAGTTTCGATTGGAACATCGGTCGAAACGCGCGCGTGGAATTTCTTCTACCGGGCGAAGTGGAATATTTGTCACGAGACTTCAGACGAGATTCCTGAATGCCATTTCACGAGAGGACGGAAGCAGGTTTCCAAGAGCAAAACTTCCTCCGTTGCACTGGGGCGGTGAATGGCAGACCAGACCCGCCGACCACTCTTTCCAAGCCTCAGGAGCGTGATATGATGCGACCCTTGGCTCTCCGGTGCACTCTGTTGTTGTGGACAACAAAGGTGTGATCGAAGAGCCGCTTTCATTGACAGATCATTTTCCACACGCCTTCCACGAACTCTTGGAAAATGCCGCAGGAGACAAGGGAGTTTTCGATGATCAATGCGTTCGATCTATTGCAGCAGCACTTCCAGACGCTAATCGCCGACAATGCGCGATGGCAAACGCTTATTGCCGATGATGCAGTTTGGGAACTCCCGTTTGCCAATTCACTCGGACACCCGACGAGGCTGTCTGGGCGCGACGAGTTAATTCGCCATGCGAACTGGTTTGGCAGTGCGGTCGAGGATTTTCGTTTCTTCGATCTCAGGTTCTATCTTGTGGCCGACCCAGAGTCCGCGATTGCTGAAGTCAAAGCGGAGGGACGCATTAAAGCGACAGGACGAATCTACCAGCAGGAGTACATCGTGTTCCTGCGTTCTAATGACGGCAAAATCAAATTGCTGCGCGAGTATTTCGATCCAACACGTGCTGCAATAGCAATGAACATTCCTCTTCGTGGCCTTGATGCTTGAACATCGCCAACTCCTCTTCCGCGACTTCCGGCACGGAATTGGCTAAGGCTAGGACGTCATGAATTCGTAACCGAAGGGAAGCTCTCTGGAATCCCCAAAGTGATTCTCGTGCTCGAAGAACTCATGAAAGCGATCGAGCAGAAGCCGCGGCACCATATCGAAGAGATTTCGGCCATCGCGTTCACACATTGTCCCGCCGAAACGGCGAACTGAGGGACAACAGTGTTTGTTAGCGTGATCGACGCCGTGGTCCGTAGAGAAATTGATTCAATTGCTGCGTTGACGAACGCTCCCAGTTTCTGAAAGGTCCGAGGTTCGGCTTGCGTATCACCATCAAATAGAAGGCATGGATGTGTGAAATGCTTGGAGGTTCCAATGTCGGTCGAATTATTTGAAAAGCCACAGTCATCAATTCGCAGGCCTCGTGAACTAAGGAAGCGACTCGTCGTTCCCGCCCGTCAACCGCGAAGCTTCGACGAAGTATGGAACGACATGGTCGCTGCCATCAGCTTGATCGCGTTGGTGGGATTGACTGTGTTCATGGTTTTGACCAGTTAAATTCTATCTCGCCTCAATTGACCGGGTAGATTTCTGGACCGCCGGGAAGTTCAGGTACCACATTGCGTTTGTGCTTCGCCGAATCGCCGCCTCGCGTGCGCGGTCATCGTTGCGAGCTGAACCGAATGCTCTCTCGAAACCGAATGTTCTCTCGAAGCGGCAATGACCATTTCGCGACGCTGTATTCGGCACAGAGATCTGTCATGGAACGGACATTGCCCGACGGGATCGTTACGTACCCACCGCCGTATCGCCGAACCAGGCAACCGATCGCATTTCGCGAAGGGACACTCGAAAACCAAGCGAAAAGTGCCCGGAAAATCGGAATTGAACCGACATTTCCATGATTGGCACGAACCCTGCTTTGAACGTCTGGTGAAACACGGCGAGCTCAATTTCGTCGTCTACTGCACTCATCGTGAAATGATAAAAATGAAGGAGTCGGCAACATGCTTACGAGACAACTGGGAACATCGGACTTATCCATTACGCCGATCGGTTTCGGCGCCTGGGCGATCGGTGGATCGGGCTGGGAATTCGCCTGGGGCTATCAAGACGATCGTGAGTCGATCTCGGCGATCCGAGAGGCCTTGGACAGTGGCATTAACTGGATTGATACGGCCCCGGTCTACGGTCTTGGCCACTCAGAAGAAATTGTGGCGCAGGCTCTCGAAGGCGTGCGCGACAGGCCATACGTCTTTTCAAAATGCAGCATGGTGTGGGACGAACGTCGAAAGATCGGCCACAGCCTCAAAGCCAAATCGATCCGGCAGGAATGCGAGGCGAGCCTGCGCCGATTGAAGGTGGACTCGATCGACCTCTACCAGATCCACTGGCCGGACCCCGATGAAGACATCGAGGAAGGGTGGACGACTATGGCAGAGCTCAAGGACGAAGGTAAAGTCCGACACATCGGTGTGTCCAACTTCAACGTCGCTCAGATGCAGCGAGCTCAGGCGATCGCACCGATCACATCTCTCCAGCCCCGGTATTCTTTGATACACCGCGAGATTGAATCACAGCTCTTGCCGTATACCACTCAAGAGAAGATCGGTGTCATAGTTTATTCGCCGATGGCCTCGGGACTGTTGACGGGATCAATGACGGCCGAACGAATCGCGAGCCTGCCGAAAGACGACTGGCGAAAGAAGAACAGCGACTTCCTGGAACCTCGATTGTCTGAAAACCTTCACCTGGTCAGATTGCTGCAATTGATCGGTGACGAATGCGGGCGGTCTCCGGCGGAATTGGCAGTCGCTTGGTCGCTGCGCAGTCCGGCCATCACCGGTGCGATTGTCGGCGCGCGAAGACCCAATCAAGTTCGAGGGGTTGTTGGGGCCGCGGAGTTTCGCTTGAGCGATCTGGACCTCACCGAGATCGAAGTCTTCTTTGCCCTGGCAGCTGCTTGAACGAGTTAACTCGCCGCCCTTGGCGGCAGATGTGAATCGATAACAGTAATAAATCTAAGGAAATTAACATGTCGATCGGTATTAATAGCAGGGCTGCTGAATCCATGGATCGAACTCAAGCCACCAGAGTTCGGGTCGTCAAGCCCCTTCAGTTCGATGATCACACGCCGCAAACAACGGGGATGCGGCGGTTGGCGGCGGTGTCTCGCAATCTTGTGGGATCGGAATCGATGTGGGCTGGCGTGATGCTTGCTGAACCCGACACGGCAAGTGCTGTGCATCATCACGGTCCACTGGAGACTGTGGTGTACGTGCTATCTGGAATGAGCAAAGTTCGCTGGGGAAGCCGGCTGGAAAACGAGGCCGATCTGGAACCAGGGGATTTCGCATTTATTCCAGCCTATATGCCTCATCAAGAGATCAATCCATCGCGCGATCAGGCAACCCAGTGGGTCGTCATGCGGAGTGGTCCAGAGGCCGTTGTTGTCAACCTGAGGAAGACTCCCGGTGGGGAGTACGTCGCAGAAAACTTCGAATATCGCGAACCATACGTGAGTTGACGTCACACTGGAATTCAATGAAGGAGGACTACCATGACCAGACAAATCAGCGTGCCTATGTCATTTCTGATCCTGACGATCGGCGGACTGGTCACGTTCACGGCGACTTCGAATTTGCCGCCCTACAGCGATGCGCAAGGGGCTACGACGAGTGCCACAAAGCCGCAACTCGGGCCATACGACACGTATTTCGTGACTCAGACGTCGCTCGGTACGCCATTTCAGACCGATTCCGGTCGGATTGCGCAGCGTAAAGGTGGCACCGAAGCGATCCGCTCTTATGCGGAACTTATGGTGAGTTCGCACATCGCGGTCAATGAGGCATTGGAGAAGATCACAAAGCGCAAAGCTCAGGCACCTGCACCCACGTTGCTAAAGGCCGCGTACACAACAATTCTAACCACGCTTGCCACTCAAGAAGGTCAGGAATTTGACGCTGATTACGTGCACGGCCAGGTACTTTACCAGAAGGCGAACGCGTTGCTCTACTATCACGAGATCGGGAACGGAACGGATCCCGAGCTCAAAGCCTTCGCAGAGCAAACGCTGCCAAAAATTGTGGACCACCTGAATCGAGCGCTCAAGTTAGAGCAAGAGCTCAAGACTCCGTAGTTGATCAAGCGAGGAAATCGACACGCAATGGGCGAGTCTTGCAATTGTCGGGCACTCTGACGTCACAGGGAAGCCTATCGCGATTGCGGTCCAGGGGTTCTGTCTGAATGGGCATCGTTCCTGGAATTCACGGCGATGATGCGATTTCAGTCGAATTTGGCGATCGCCCGACTCTCTGCGGTCGGGCATTTATGAAGGAGGATCAAATGTCGAAACGAACCGAATTCCCTATGGACGTCGTGACCGCCAGCAACTCTGTTGACGCGGAACGAAAAGAGCCAGTGCAAATAGTCGATGACGCGCGTGCCCAAGTCGCTGTTACTTCGTTCCCGCACAACCAAATCAATCCCATTCGACCTCAATGGCATCGTGGTCGCCGTTCTACCGCAATTGTTCTGGTGACACAGGCGGTTGCACTCCTTTGTCTAGGTGTTCTGATGGCGATTTCGCCTTCGGAGTCTTCGGCGGATCAGAACGCAGACAAAGATCCACCTGCGGAATTGGGAACGGTCGTCGACAAGTTTGTGCCGGTGGACACGTCGCACCTGATGGGTTCGCCCGATGCGAAGCCGACCTTCGGAGTCGAAAAGGCGTTCCCGGATCTTCAGTTCACGCGACCCGTCGAGTTCACCCACGCTGGCGACGGCTCTGACCGGATTTTCGTCGTCGAGCAGGACGGCCGCGTTCGCGTCTTCCCGAACCGACAGGATACAAAGGAAACGAAAGTCTTTCTCGACATCAGGGATGTCGTTCGACGCGAGCACAACGAGGAGGGACTTTTGGGAATCGCGTTCCATCCCAATTACCGCACGAATGGCGAGTTCTTCGTATTCTACTCCGTCACTCCGCGCGGGTCTGTCGTGTCCCGATTCAAGGTTTCCAAAGATGATCCGGACCGCGCCGATCGTGGCTCGGAAGAGAGATTGGTTCAGTGGACTAAACCCTATGGAAATCATAACGGCGGATGTTTGAGGTTCGGACCGGACGGATTCCTCTACTTCAGCGTGGGCGACGGCGGCCTGCGAGAAGACCCGCATGCGAACGCGCAGAATCTGGAAAGCCTGCTCGGCAAGATCCATCGCATCGACGTCGATCACAAGGATCCTGGCAAGAATTATGCCGTCCCCCGTGACAACCCATTCGCGGACCGGAGCGGCAACGTTCGCGGGGAAATCTGGGCGTATGGCCTGCGCAACGTGTGGCGATATTCGTTCGACCGACCGACGGCCACTCTCTGGGCGGCCGACGTCGGCCAGGACCGGCACGAAGAGTTGGACATCATCGTTCGCGGTGGAAACTATGGTTGGAACATCCGTGAAGGAAAGCACGCGCTTGACCCCAACGCCGAACGAAGCGCCGTAGGCGAGTTCATTGAGCCGATACTCGACTACCCTCGTGTCGAAGGGAAGTCTGTTACGGGGGGCTTGGTTTACAGGGGTCGACGGTTGCCGGACCTGGCCGGTGCATATCTCTACGCGGACTTTCTTTCCGGAAACGTCTGGGCGCTCAGGTGGGATGGAACGAAGGTGACGGAAAACCGCAAGATCCTACGCACGAGCTTGTTGATAAGCGCCTTCGGAGAGGACGAGGCTGGCGAGGTGTACTTCACCGCGTTCGACGGGTTTGTTTACCGATTCAGGGCACCGAACGAAAGTGGAAATTCACAGCCCGCTTTTCCTCGGACGTTGACCGAGACGGGACTGTTCTCGTCGGTGAAAGACCATACGCCTGCGGCCGGACTCATCCCTTACACGGTCAACGTACCACTCTGGTCCGACGGGGCGGCAAAGGACCGATTCCTTGCCCTTCCAGACAAGGGCAAGGTGGTCTTCAAAGAGCGAGACCAGTGGGAGTTTCCTGTCGGAACCGTCTTCGTCAAAACGTTCAAGATGAATACGGACCTGGAAAAGCCCGATGAAATGCGTCGGCTCGAAACGCGTCTGCTCGTCCATAACGCGCAGGGATGGGAGGGATATACGTACCTCTGGAACGAAGAGCAGACGGAGGGCAATCTTCAGGCCGACTGGCCTTTCACAAGGGGGTTCGAGGTAAAGACCGCGACAGGGCCTACGAAGCGGGAGTGGTATTTCCCGAGTCAATCGGATTGCCATGCCTGCCACACGCATAACGCTGGTTTTGTTATGGGAATGAACACGCGACAACTCAACCGCATGCACGACTACGGCAGGGTCAACGAAAACCAGATCGAAGTCTTCGAGCGCCTGGGCGTCTTCCGTGAATCGCTGCCCAAGCCTGTTCGGGATCTGGAGGCATTCCCGGACTGGCCGGCGAAATCGGCACCGGTTGCCACTTTGGCTCGCGCTTATCTCGACTCCAACTGCTCCATGTGCCATAGCCCTGGCGGACGCGGGCATGCCGGCGGTGCTGGTATGGACATGCGATTTCATGAGCAGCTCCCGGACGCGTTTCCAGGAAACGCGAACTGGCTGACGCCGAACGACCCCGCACGATCGATCTTGCTGAAGCGGATGACGACGCGTCACGACAATGCCCAAATGCCTCCTCTCGCCACGAATCACGTGGACGAAGAAGCGGTGAACGTCATTCGGCAATGGATCAAGGAACTTCCGGCAAATTTGACATCCAAACTCGACCAATGAAAAGAATGCAGGGTAATCCCATGAAAGAAACCGTTGGATTCATCGGCCTGGGCAACATGGGCCTGACGATCGCAGCGAATCTCCTCAAAGCTGGATTCGGCCTGCGAGTCTACAACCGGACGATCGAGAAAGCCAAGCCTCTGCTGGAACAGGCAACTGGACTGAAAAACTCTTGGTAGATCCATGTTGGATCCGCCCTCATGCATCAGGCGATGGAGCCTGATGACAATTTTGAAACGACAGAAATGGGGAAAAGAAAATGACTTGTAAACGATTGCTTTTGACTGGTTTGTTCGTCGTCGTTGTCAGCGTTGTCTCTAGTGGTGGCAATGCGGATGCTCGTAATCGATGGCGAGGAGGAACAACATCGGGCGTCAATTGGGGTTGGCGGCAGAATAACTACGGATATGGGAACTATAGTCCTGGAACGTACTACGGTTACCAAAATGTCTATCCATACCCGAGCAATCCTGGCTCGGTATCAAATCCTGGATACGTGAGAGGGTCCGCAGTTCAGTCGGACGGAACTCATTCGGCGAATAAGCCACAGCTCGCGAACACGCCTGCGCCAATGACACCCACGCCAGCGACGATCACGTATGTGCCAGTAGCCGGTTCGTGGCGTCCCGTTTCGCAGGCACCTGGAATGGATCCAACGGCACCCGAAATTGGCGGCCCATACACTGATCCGACGCCTCAGCAGGGTGGCATCACCGATGCCGCCTCCGGGATGTAACGTTTCGGAACTCAGATTTCAGGCAGACCTTGGGAGCCTGCGGGAATTGGCAGATTGGGTAATGCCATTTTCCCCGCAGGTTCCTTCTGCATTGCCATGTATGGAGACCTGACGACCGTTCGAATCCGAATTGGAATGTTCGGTACAGATTTGGTTTTTCGGGCGTTCGATCACGAGCCGTCTTCGGCACCAGGAAATCCTCGAGTTCAGGTTTTCCCCGAAAAGACCGAATATCCGGCACATCTTGCAAATTCGTTAAATCGTCGCTTGGCCTAAAGCCGAAGCAAATTGAGGACGCCGAATTGTCGTGCGCCCAAGTGATTCACCGGCTGAATCACCAAACCGTCAGCGCGCAATGTCTTGTCTGTTTGTGGATCACACACGTTCTTTTCAATGTCGCTTCGGAATCATCGAGGTTAGCATGAAACCGTGTATTCCCGACATTTGTGCCGCTCCTCGCCACGATACTGGAGTGTTTCACCACCAGCGGCATTGCCAGATAGCATACTGGATTTCGCTTTCGTGCCGATTGGTGTCTATCGTGGTAGGTTGTGTGTTCTTCGGCGGGACCACGGACGGTCGAGCGCAGGATCAATTGCCCCCAAGCCCGCAATTTGTCGCCCCGGCGGACACCAATATTCCCTCCCCAAATTCCCATATTGAGTTTATTGATTATCTTCGGGCTTTGGAGCGACGCATCGATCTGCTCACAAAGAAGAACGAAGACCTCGAGTTCAACAACAGGACACTGACCAACCAGTTCCAAGAACTTTCTCGCCAAATTGGAAAACCTGCTTCCCAAAACGAGTCAACCCGAAACGCAGTCTTCTCGAACCTATCGGATCCCACGTTGGGTTCTGATTCCGATTCATCGAAGCCGATTGTTCCCATCATGCCGTCGGCCCAAGGTCAGGGGCCAGGTGTGGACTATCGTGACGGCCTTCCAATAGACAACGATGTGACCCATTCTGCCGGTGGCGGATCGAAACCCTCTGGCGGGGATCCGACGTCGACCGGTCATGCTCAGGAAGAGGGAAATCGTCACCTCGGCAAACTGACACTCAAGCCCTATTATGACTTCGACAACGATGGCTTCAAACTCTCGTCCGAGGACAACGAGTACAGTATTGGCGTTCGTGGAATGGTGCAACTCGATGGAAAAGTCTACTCGCAACCATCTCCAGGATTTGCAAGCAGCGGGTTCTACACACCGCGCTCCCGGATTTATATTGAAGGACAGTTCACCAAACCCATCCAGTATGAGTTCTCATTTCAGCAGACATTTGACAGTGTCAACCTGCTGGATGCCTATGTCAACTTTAACTACGACCCCGGGCTTCAATTCCGAGTCGGCCGGTACAAGACGCCGTTCACGTATGAATGGTATCGGATTCATATTTGGGACCTTCTCGCCCCGGAACGATCTCTTTTTGCCACGAACTTCGAGGGCCAGCGGCGCTTCGGCGCAATGGGCTGGGGAACGCTTTTCGAAAACCAATTGGAGTACGCTGTCGGATCATTCGACACGCAACGGAATGGTTATCAACCGTTCAACAACCTCCAAGATGTCATGGCCTTCGTCAACTTGAAACCGTTCTATAACGAGGATCGAAGTTTCACGCTGCGAGATCTCCAATTCGGTGGGTCTGTGGACGCAGGTTATGAGAATCAGCCGGTTTCACCCGCCGCGCTGCGGACCAACGGTGCCCCCTCGCCCGCTGCGGCCGGCGACACCGGTGCCGTCAATTTTGCCACTTTGCCCTTCCTGGCGTTTAACCCCGGTGTGATCGAGCACGGAACCCGGGCACTCGGGGAACTGCACACCGCATGGTATTACGGCGGACTGACTTTGCTGGGGGCGTGGCAGACCGGGATCGAAAGCTATTCCACCGCCGCCAAAGCACCGAGTCGTATTCCTCTTAACGGGTATTTTCTGCAGGCAGGGTACATTTTTACGGGCGAGACAATTCGCGATCGGACCCTCATCGATCCGCTTCATCCATTTGATCTCCGCCCCGGTCGTGTCGGCTTTGGCGCGTTCGAACCAACGGCCCGGTACAGTGAGCTGACAGTCGATCGTCGAGTCTTCACCGACGGTTTGGCCGATCCGAGCCTTTGGACCAACCAGGCCAAACTGGTGGATGTCGGATTGAACTGGTATCTCAACAAATTCGTAAAGGTCTATTTCGACTGGGAGCACGCCATGTTTGGTAGCCCTGTTTCGTCCGGCAGCGGACGTTCCCAAACGTCGAACGATCTGTTTTGGATTCGGACTCAGATTTACTTCTGACGGCGCCAATCCAAGCCGCTTCAATAGACTAAGCGATGAAGTCGAGGAAGAACGGTTATCCTCCGTCGACTGACGAGATTTCAACGACATTGGTTGCAATGAACTGTTTCACGTGGACTCCCATCTCGCGCATTTGGAGACGCAACGTCTGTCGGGCGATTCCCAGGAGACGTGCTGCTTGATGTTGATTTCCATGTACGTAATCCAGAACGTGTGCAAGCAGGTCTTTCACCGAACAAGCGATCGAGCAATGCGAAAGCCTCTCCACCGACCCCGCGTCGGTGGAAGGAACGACTGTCGGGCTACACGAGTCAGACGCGAAAGATCTGCTCTCCATCGACCCTGTGTCGGTGGAAGCCGCGACTGAATCGCTACTACGCATTGATGTGGTCAATCCAATGTACGATGCATGAGTGCAGATGAATCAGGAACCAACGCGGAAGATGCTAGCCGGATGGCGTTCGATAGCCGCTCAGTCGTGGCTCCCACCGACGCAGGGTCGGTGGAGCGCGAGGAGCGATGCGACGCCATTTTCGTAGCTGGCCAGTCGCGGCTTCCACCGACGCGGGGTCGGTGGAGAGCTGAAGCCGTGCTCGTTCTCTGCAACAGATCAACACGTCAAACACCGACAATTTCAGAATCCACCCGCCCAATTGTTTGACCATACTTTCTGACCATCGCTCGTCGCCGAAGCCGCGCTTCACGCTGCGGCGCAAGGCCGCCAGTTCGGCTTCGGTTTCCGGGGCGTTGACGCATTCGATCCAGCCATGCGAACGCCGGATCGGCCACGGCGACAGCAGCCTCTTGTCGGCCGCCGCGGCACCGTTCCAGTGCCACTGTCGTCTGTCATTCGCCGTCTACTTTCTACTTACTAAATTCTACTTTCTCGCGCAGTGCCCGCTTCTTGCAGGATTCTTTCAAATGCCTCAATATCGTCGTCGCCCTCGACTATCGGAAGTCGAGCATTCGCACGGTTCAAAACGTGATAGATCAGTCCTCCATCGGCGGATCGTTTGGCTCGTCCCATCCACAAAAATACTCGCGGCCACCCTAATTTTCTGACACTGGCTTTCCCTGGCATTGATGACTCACCCTCCCAACAAGGTGCTGCGTCAGCTCTACGCAAAGCCCCCAAAGGATCCAAGGCGGGAACCTGGGCGATCGACGCGGGGGCCTTCTTAAATCATTCCGACGGTGGTCCATCACTCGGATCGTCCGCAGGGACCTCTCGAAAAACTGTTCACTCGACCTCGCCGGCGCCGAGTCGGTTCGCTGCTGCGCGCCAGTCGACCACACAAATGTCCATTGCGCTCGAATGACCGAGAGGATTGTGATAATTCCACGCGGAAAGCCCCAGCAATCGTTTGATGACGATCACGGATCTCGCACAAATGTGGGGCGGACGGAGGTGAACTAAACCTTTACCGCACTTTTCGATTGAATTTCAATCGTGATTCGAAGGGTCAGATTGTCGTCGAAATCATCGAACCCTTTTTGGCACGATGGCAGAGCGATACAATGCAATTTGGCGGGCGGCATGTGTCGCTCCTTTTCCCTTAACCCATCTGGAGATTTTATGGGATTGATAAGTTTCCTGTTCGGAGACGGTTATCGACCGAGAACACAGCGAGACCAATGGCGACCGAGCGTAATCGGAAAAACGCTGATTAGTCCAATCAACGACTACGGTACATGCTTCCCCTGCGAGGGAAGTGGAACACGGACACTACAGTGCGGAGCATGCGACGGCTCTGGAACCCATACCGGGGAGTGCCGTGGATGTCAGGGAACTGGCAGATTCGAGTTGCCAGCAAAGCCCTGTTTTACCTGCGAGGGACTGGACTCAAGTTCGGAAAATCCTGCCTCAAATGCGGGGGGGACCGGCGACTTCAAACCAGCAATCTCCCAATCCTGCAAAAAATGCGATGGTACGGGTAAGTTTTCGGCTGTCTGCCGAAAGTGCAGCGGCAGTGGGTGTTTTCCAGTGACCTGCAAGAGGTGCGGCGGGTCTGGATGGCACAAGTTCAAACGGTAAAAGGAGAATTTCACGCAAACACTTCAGGAGAATTGCGGCTATATCGAAGTTGAAGTTTCGGATTCACGCCGACAGACAAAACTTGAAGGAGGAAAACATGGCGAGCGGTAGCGGCGGTGGTCCCGCAGGTTTCCTTCTGTTTTGTTTCGTGGTGTGGATTTTCCTGAGCGGGAATGTGTTTCAAGCGATTGCCATCGTCGGACTCGGATGGTTGGCCTACGTGGTCTTGTTGGCAGTTTCCGTTGGTATCTTCATCCTGATTGTGAAGGCGATATCAGGCAGCTAAATCCACAATCAACGGGACGAGATGATGGCGGGGGACCACAAGTCCCCCGCCAATTTATGTGATGGCCATTTTGGCAGTGCAGATTGAAAATTCCGTGATTCTCGATGTCCTACTGGCCCACCCGCTTGAATACCTCCGCTTCCTTTCCTTTCAATGTCATCGTGCCGTTATTTATTGATATGGACATGCGGTCTGTCCCGCTGGTTTCTCCCCCTGTCGCTTTCGCAAGGGCGGTCAGAGTTTTGTCCTCTGCCCCTTCCATGCGGATAGTGAGAACCTCGTCACTTATGCTCCATGTTCCAACCAAATTGCCAGCACCGCTCATCCATAGAATCGCTCCGCCAAATCCTTTTCCGCTGATATTTATGGCAAAATTGCCGTCAGGCTTAAAGGTGTAATAGACAGTCTTGTCGTTATCTTCCATCACCCACTTGCCAACGACTTCACGTCGCAAGCGGGGGTCTTGGCTGATTTGGAGCGGATTGACGACGCCACCGCTCGAATCGCAACCAGTGAAGGCAAGTGTGCCGAGAAACAAAACGGTGGCAATGGTTCGGGACATTTCTTCTCCCGCAAGTTTACTCGTCGTTGAGGCTCGGCGTGATTGCCTTGGTGGCCGCTCATTCGGTATGTCGGATTGATGACTTGTCGCAGGTCGTCGGGTCCATTTCGACCTCAATTCTTTTCAGTCAAATCGTCCAAACCAGAAATGCTACAACCCGCCTTTTGCAGTTGTCAATCACCTCGGGAAAGCAGGGGCCGGCACCGTCAAGACGGTATGACTTAGAAATGCTGTCGGGAAAGAAGAAAGGAAACATTCAAGTTGATGTGAGCCAACCGTTCCCGTTTTGATTAGCTCGGTTTTCCGGCGGCACCCGCAGCGCGTCGAATCACTTGTTCCCCTGCCTCGGATGTATTGGTCGACGTCACTCGGACGTCACTCGAATCTCAGGAGGTGCCGCGACGAACACGCGGAACATTTCATCCGCGAATGCCTGGCCGATTTCTGCAATACCCGTGAAATCCAGCTCGACCCGTTTGGAAAAAGGGGTCAGACCCTGCCCGCGCATCCGTGCCCTTCAAAGGGTCAGACCCCTTTTTCACGTTTGAATTTCTCGAAATGCCGAGCAATACGCTTCGCCTGCGACCGCGAAACTTACAGTCCGTTGAACACGGGGTGAGACCGGGCAGATTTCGGATTCGTGGGGAATTTGGGAGGCCGGTTGATGTCGTCACGGCGGTCGCCCCGCATTTGTTTTTCGGCCCCTTGGGCCATTAGTTCCAATAGCCTGGCCCATCGGGCCAGGTAACGGTCCCTCTACGACGCAAAGGCCCAAAGGGTCGACCATTCGTTTCAATCGGCTGGCGATTCGCAAGTCGAACGGTCGACCCTTTGGGCCTTTAACGAGGGTTGGGGCTTCGATACCTGGCCCGATGGGCCAGGCTATTGGAACTAATGGCCCCTTGGGCCGGAAGAATGAGGCACCCACGGGTGGTATCGGTTCAGTCGCCCATCGACCGCCTCGCTTTGATTTGCCGGACTTCAGCCGGCTTCTGCGTCTGCCGCCGGCTTCCAGCCGGTGGTTAATCTCTACCACAATCAGATTGGCTTGTTAGCCGGGCTTCAGCCGGACTTTCTCTTGCGCTGGATCTCAGGCCAATGAAATCCGCAGACGAAGCTGGCTGAAGACCGGCTACTCAGCAGATCGCAAGAGGGGCCCACCTGGCCCACCAGCTCGAAGCTGGTGGCAGACGAGGATGCCGGCTGAGCCCCGGCAGCACGGGAACTTCGCTGGATCGCCGCCTCCGAAACACTCGATCAAACACTACGGAACGAGTGTGTCCCCACGTCCACAAAAAAAGGGGTCAGACCCCTAGCCACAAAGGACCACTGGAGCATCAGACACAACGGGAGGGGGTCAGACCCCATTTTTTGTGCAAAGCCGTCGCCACGCGTCACCAACGATGACCGGTTTTCAATGAAAAAGGGGGACAGGCACCTTCCCAACCCGGATTGTGATAGCGCGTTTTGACATTCGACGGAGCCAGTCCCCGCTTTTCAACAATGTTCCAAACGTTTGGAAGGTACCTCTTCGCAAACGGGTTTTCTTTGCGATAATGCTCGTCGCTGGACGGTCGGGGATGAAGAGATTTGAAATCTGAGATTTGAGATTTGAGATGCAGACAAGGAAGCAGAGAGGACGAAGGGCAATCGGCCAGAGAGTAGAATTTAGAAATGCGAGAGACGATCAATTTGCTCTGGGTGGTGGTATGACACGCGATGTTCATTGGGAGGCAACATCTCGTTCCTGGTACGGGCGTGTCGAGTTGGAATCAGGTCGCTCAGGTCGATCAATTATATTTCGGTGTCGGCCCGGCGCGCAATGATCTGTGTTTGGCGCGCAATGATTTGTATTTGGCGCGTGTTTGATTTGTGTTGTTTTCCGAGAAAATAAGTCGTTTCACGAAAAAGACAATTCCGGCGAAGGAAATCACGGTGCGCGCCGAAATGCTTGGAATGGAAACTGGGAGCGGTGCCAGATTTGCATCCGTTCTCCATTTGCTCAACGAAATGCGTTGCTGACTTTTGGACTTCCGTAGCTGCGGCTAAAGCCACAGCTACGGTCGCCGTCGTTGCACAACTGGCCAGTTGGCCAGTCGGTGGCCAGTCCCATGTGCTTCAATAATCACGGGTTAAGAGTTTTTAGAGGGGACTGGCCCGGCTGGCCAGACATTTTCACAAAACGCCAGGGCGTCAGGCGCAGTCCCGTACTGATTTGATGGACTTGAGCGGCTTTGCCCGAAAAAAGGGGGCAGACCGGCTTTGCACTAAAAGTGGGTCAGACCCCATCCACATAAGGTCGTCACGAATCCGAAGAACAACGGATAGGGGGTCAGACCCAGTTTTAGTGCAAAGCCGGTCTGACCCCATTTTTCGGGCAAAGCCGCTTGCAACGAAACCCGAAATGACTTGCAGCTCGGCGATCCTCTCGGCGGAGCGAGAGGGCGACTTTGTTCTTTCACAATTCGCGACAAATCGTATCACCTCCGCACCGTGTGGAAACGGTCGCGGAGGCGGCTATCGGTGTGGGTGTCCCGCGGCTTTGCACAATAAGGGGGGCAGCCCGGCTTTGCACTTAAAGTGCGTCAGACCCCTTACCACATGAGGTCGTCATGGATTCAAGGCACAACGGACAGGGGGTCAGACCCAGTTTAAGCGCAAAGCCGGGCTGACCCCTAGGGCGCGAACCACTTGAGATTGCTGGGCTGTCGTAGCACGGACGCCTCGTCCGTGATCTCATTTTCACACGGAGTTCCCTACCGACGGGGCGTCCGTGCTACCGGGCAATTTCAAGTGGTTCGCCCACTAGTCACGCCAATCAGAGTTCAGAATCAAGTTGCAGAAGTTGGTTCGCTGAAAGCCAGGGACCATGCGTTCCAGCACATCCGCTTTCACATTGCCGAATGTCGTCTCGGGCTTATGTTTGATACCGTCCGCGAAGGCGCGGATGATGCCTTCCTTGAAATTCACGCGGGGATGCGCTTGCAGCACTTGTTCACGAACCGACTCGGGAACTTCCGTGAATCCGAGGCCGAGCACATCCATTTCCACACCGGCGGTCACTAAGGCGACTTCCGGCTTTTTATGTTTGGGAATTCCCGGCGTCGTGTGCAGTGCGATTGCATCCCAGACGAGATCGATGTCTGCCTCGGGCAGACCGTGGTCCCGCATAAAGCCTCTGGCGGTATTTGCGCCATCAACTTCAAATCTCTCGGTTGAACTGCTATAGCGTTTGGTCAGTCCCGTATCATGGAACATGGCACCGAGATAGAGCAACTCGGGATCGAACTTCAGTCCCTGCTCCTTGCCGCGCAACGATCCAAACAGGAACACTCGCACGGAATGGTCGAACAACAATTGCGATTCCACGTCCCTCACTAACTCCGTGGCTTCGCGAGCGATTCTACTGTCCGGAATTGTGATCCCGGCGATTGACTTTGGCATGGTTCGTTCTCCCATGAGTTTGATTAGGACTGCTGTTGCAGGACCCAGGTCAGCGTCCATTTCCTGGTCATTTGGCAGGCGCACGATGTGCATCAGAATGGCTTATTGAAGAGGACTCCGTCGAATTAAAGGCCCCCGCCGGAAGTATCGGAGCATTCGCGAAATTCTCGGGCAATGTCCCTGTAAGGCTCTCAAGAAATTTCACGATATCATTCGTCTCGGTGTCGGCGAGGGCTTTGTCGAGTTGTAACTTGGCCATGATCCGAACGCTCTTCGACAATGAACTGACGGACCCGTCATGGAAATACGGGGGCGACATCGCGACGTTCCGCAAGCTGGGAACCTTGAAGACATACTTGTCGTCGACTGCCTTCGTGACTTTGAAACGTCCTTCGTCAATCTCCTGACTATTCGTCTCGTTCCAGTAGTCGCCATTGACGCCAAACTTCTCAAATGACATGCCGCCAATGAGTGCGCCGTTGTGGCAGTCCGCACATCCCGTATCAAGAAACGTTCGCAACCCACGCGTCTCCGCGGCCGAGAGCGCGTTGCTTTTCCCATTGAGGAATTCGTCGAACCGTGATGGCGTGATCAACGTCCGTTCGTAGGCACCGATGGCCTTGCCCCAATTTCCTTCATTCACCGGATCGGCGTCGTCTGGAAATGCTTTGTGAAACAATTCCGGGTAACCAGCGATCCCCTTGATCTTGTTCATCGCACTCGCAAAATCCGGGTTACCAAAAGCTGGACCGAGCAATGCCTTCCGCGCCTGTTCTTCGACATTCGCGAAGACACCGTCCCAGTGGATCTTGAAGTGCAACCCCGCATTCAACACGGTCGGAGCGTTGCGAGGAAGCAGCTTGTCTTGGACCCCACGCGATTTTGCCAGTCCATCCGCTCCATACAGTGCGGGCTGGTGACATCGCATGCAGCTACCGGTGCCGTCGACAGAGATCCGCGGGTCGAAGAACAACTGGCGACCGAGTGCGACACGTTCGGGTGTGACAGGGAATTCCGCGGTCGATGCATCTTTCGGAAGCGGCTGGAAGGCGTCACGAGCATCCTTCAGAAGTTTGTCCTCGTTTTCCGCTCCCTGCAGGAAGAGGATCCCAGTGAGAATGTCCATGGCGATCAGGACAACGCCCGCAACGACGATCAGAGACCAGCCAGGCCGGACGATCCGGAAAGTGTGGTTGCTCATGAGAAGAACTCCTTTTGAAGAATGGCAAACCCACCGTGCGCGAGTATGCACGATTCGAAGCTCGAATAACTACCTCCTGCGAGCACACTCGCGCAGGGTGTCTCGCATGTTTCGATTGATGCCACCTCCAACGTCTAAGACCCTTCCTTGTCCGAGATGAATACGTCTTTATGCGGAAATTTCTCGAACAAGCTGGCCGGCTTGCTGAAGTTTGTGGCCAGAACGTCAGTCGGGTTTCCAGCGATCCACTGTGAGAGATCAATCGCGGCATAAACTCCGGTATTGAGACCGATGAGAATACGGCAGGGCTTGCTGCCGACATTCTCGATCGAGTGCCCGTACCCTTGTGGAATGTAGCCGACGTCGCCCTTTTCCAATTCCTCGGTTCGATATCGGCCGTGCGAACCAAACATCGTCACGCTGATGTTCCCCTCAATGACGTATTGCCATTCATCGGCCGTCGGGTGCCAATGCAGTTCGCGCAGCGCTCCCGGATCAAGGTCCAGGATTACGCCCGTAACCGTCGTCGAAATCGGGAACCGAGTCGAATCGATCCGCCACTCTCGGCCGCCCTTGTATTGCTTATGTGGAGCTTGTTCGAGAAGTTCGTACTTGTGTGTCTGCGCAGGCAACTTCCAGTTCTGGAGCGGGATCGATGGCTTTTCTGGCGGCACGGCCCCCCGCGCGAAGTACACTTCCTCTTTCGGAAAACCATTGAATGCTGATTCTGGCAACCCAAAATTCTTGGCCAGCAGCGGTTTCGGGGTGTGGCCAAGCCAGTCCGAAATACTGAACGTGCCGAACTCCGAGAAGTACCCGTTATCGAAGATCAGAATGAAGTGGCATGGCTGGCTTCCAAGGCATTCGAGCATGTGGCCGTGTCCGCGCGGGAAGAACCATACGTCTCCCGGATCGAAGTCATTCGTCTCGGAATTGCCCTCCGGATCGATGACCGTGGTGCGAACCCGCCCCTCCAGCACAAAGGCCCACTCGGCTGCAGTCGCATGCCAGTGGAGCTCGCGCATGGCTCCCGGCTCGATCTTCATCGACACACCGGCGATCCCTTTGGAAATCGGCAACTGCTCGACGGTCGCTTCCTTACCGTAACTATTGCCGATCACCTTGCCTTCCGATTTCTCCAGCGCAAATTTGAACGTGGGAAGATCTTTACCGGCCAGAATTGGATCGGGGACATTGTTCATGAAGCTGGGGTCACCGCCTTCGGCCTCTTGTTTTGGTATGAATGAAGCGGTCGCGGCAGCGGCGAGCAGAGCCGCACCTGACAGAAAATCGCGGCGGTCGAATCCAGGCATGATGATTCCTTACGTTTGCGAGTAATGTGAGCGGCCATGAGTCCAGGTTGAATTCAATACCAATTGACGCGAATCGCAATCGAAAAAACCTGGTGACGAAAGCAACGTTCGCAAGTGCCATGCCATGAACGACTCGGCAGCGCACGCGGACTCGACCCGACGTGTTTTATCGTTATGCAATGACCGGACGCAGAAGAGTTTGAGGGCCGTGACAACCGTGCCGACTCGATCCGAATCATGGAACTTGAAAGCAAAGATTCGACGAATCGCTTCCGGGCAAAAGTGTTGCCCGAGCGGCTAAAAATCTGCCGTCCGCGACGATGGGACGAATACTCCATGTCTCGTAACGTAAAGTCGATCGACGGGTCGGCCGCGAGGCGCACGAGTTCCTACGGAGCCGGGATGTAGGCGTACCCGTCTTTCTGCTTGTTGACGAGCACGAGCATCGCGGCATCAGCCACCAGAACCTCTTCCACCACTTCTTCCGCCTTAAACCCGAGTTCGTGCAAGGACTGCCCGCAAACGAACAATTCCACGCCGGCTTTCTTCAGGTCGCGGATCAAAGGCTGGTTCGGGTTGTCTGCGATCTTGAAGCGAGCGAAGTAGGCCGCGTCATTCAAGACTGCCTTGTCGGCCGCGCCGTGACACACCGCGACGATGTGCACGTCCACAGTTTTCAGTCCGGCGGCCCCATAGAGGTTGAGCAGGCGAGCGACCTGCACTAACCCCTTATTCACCTCGCCAGGCTTTGCGTCCGCCGTGATGTCGAAGACGGCCTTGCCGCTCTTCCTTGGTTGCTCGGCGGCACTGGGCAATGGCATGACCCCGCCGTGCCGAGCGACGAGTGGGTAGATCAACCCGGACTTGACGGGGGGGGATTGTCCAGGTTCACCCCAGGCTCCGACGGCGGACGTGACCACTGCCAGAACAACCAAAAACCTCATGGCTTTGTTTCGCATTGGAAATTCTCCACGACAGTCGCTGCTGGGCGTTGCAATGTCTCGATCGAAAGTCCATTGACCTGCTGGATGAGTTCGCGGGCGATAATATCGAGTTGCTCCACCAAAGGTTGGCACGCTTCGAGATCGCCGTCGGCCGCGTGGTCTTCGAGGTCAGACGCCATCTCGCCAGCCACGGAAGAGAATGCCGAGATCATGCCGCATATTTTATGCGCGGCCTCTCGCAACTGAGGCGTGTTGCGGCTCCGCAAGGCGTCCTGGACCGCCTGCAGATGATGTGGAAGACAGTCTCGAAACACGGCGCAGATATTGCCCAGGATTGCGTCGTCGTTGCCGCAGGCCGCCAATAACACCTTCACGTCGAGCAGGCCAGGTTTCTTGTCTGCGATTGACGTATTTGATTGCAACGGAGCCGGAGCGTGGGACGTTACGACGCGGTCGATAGCGTCCCACAAGGCGGTGGCTTGGATCGGCTTGGCAAGGAAACCGTCCATGCCGGCCGCGAGACACTTGTCTCGGTCTTCGTTTCGTGAGCGTGCCGTCAAGGCGATGACGGGTAGATGTTCGCCGCCTGCACGTTCTCGTTCGCGAATCGCCCGAATGACCTGGAAGCCGTCCAGTTCCGGCATGTGAATATCCAGAAGCAACAGGTCGAAGTTGGCCGCTTCGGCCAGTTGCAGCGCTTCTCGCCCGTTGATCGCCAAACTCACGCGGTGGCCTCGCCGCGAAAGCAATTGTTCCAGAAGCTGCGCATTGAATTCGTTGTCCTCGGCCACCAGAATGCGCAAAGACGCAGTGGTCTGACCCTGGGGCTGAATCGACACAGATCCGGCGAGCGCTGGTGCATCGCCGTTCGTTCGGCTCATCACTCGGTAGATTGTTTCCAGCAGTTCCTCCTGCCGGACTGGCTTCAGGAGACGGGCATCGATGCCGAGTTGGTGAGTGCGGGTTGCGTCATCGGGCCGATCTCCGGAAGTTAATAGAATGATGCGCGTGGCGGACCGTGCCGTCCTTTCTCGGATCCTGGCCGCCAGTGTCAGTCCGTCTGTGTCCGGCATACGTGCGTCGAGCAGAACCAGTGCAAACGGTCGTTCATTCGAGGCACTTTGCCAAAGAGCGTCCATTGCCGCCACACCGTCACCGACAGCCGTCGGCACCATCTTCCAACCGTGCAGCCATTCCGTGAGGATATACCGATTCGTCTCGTTATCGTCGACGATCAGCACGGGCAGGTCATGGAGCAGTACGGGCGGTTGCGCGGAAATCGGTTCCGAGAATTGCGTCTGCCGTCTGAAGGAGGCCGTGAAAACGAAGGTACTGCCGCGGCCGGGCTGACTGTCCACAGAAATTTCCCCGCCCATGAGCGCCACTAGGCGCGAGGCAATCGTCAAGCCGAGACCCGTGCCGCCGTACTTTCGCGTGGTGGAGGTATCCTCCTGCTCAAAGGCCCGGAAGATTGATTCGTGTTTGTCGGGCGGGATCCCGATTCCGGTATCAATCACGGAAAAAAGCAACCTGACTTCACCTTCCGGCGTCGGTTCACAGGCATAATCGACTCGCACGAGGACATCGCCCTCTTCCGTGAACTTGAGGGCATTGCCAACCAGATTAAGAAGTACCTGGCGCAGGCGACCGGAATCGCCGATCAGCGAATCGGGGACGCCCGACTGGACGTCGCTGATCAATTCCAGGCCCTTTCTGTGAGCCCGCACGGCGAGGGTCCGTAGAGTTTCACCCAGGACCGACCGCAATGAAAAATCGGAGGGGTCCAGCACCAGCTTGCCAGCCTCGATCTTGGAGAAATCGAGCAGGTCGTTAATGATGCCGAGCAAATTATCGGCGGCGGCCTTGACGGTTTTCAGGGATTGCCGTTGATCCTCGGTCAGCGATGTGTCAAGGACCAGTTCGGTCATGCCAAGGATGGCGTTCATGGGGGTGCGAATCTCGTGGCTGACGTTGGCCAGAAATTCGTCTTTGGCCCGGTTGGCCGATTCGGCGACCTCTTTGGCCAGGCGCAACTCCTCTGCGGCAATCTTGCTCGCGGTGATGTCGGTGCAAGTCCCAAACCATTTGAAGATGTTTCCCGCACCATCTCGGATCGGTACCCCGCGCGTCTTAAACCAGCGGTACTCACCGTCCGCGTGACGGACGCGGTATTCGACGTCGTACGTACTCGGCCCCTGGACGGCGGCCGTCCAGGCCTGCCGGGTCCGTTCGCGGTCGTCGGCGTGCAGCGTTTCCAGCCATCGCCAACCGAGCAACTCCCTCTCCGGAACACCCGTGTGGTGCGTCCACTGCGTGCTGAAGTAGTCGCACGCGCCATCCGGCGTCGCAGTCCAAACCAGTTGCGGCAGTGCCTCGGTCAGACTCCTCCAACGACGCTCGCTCGCGCGCAGTGCCTCGTCGCTGCGCTTTCGCTCGGTAATGTCGCGTGCCAGTGCCACCGTAAAACGCCGACCGCCTTCCCAGAACGACTGGCCCCTGACCTCAACGGGGAATACCGTCCCGTCTTTGCGGCGGTGTTGGGACTCGAATGCCACCTTCTCACCGTCATTCAGCTTGCGACTAAGCTCCTGGATGTCGAACGGAGTGATGTCGGGGTCAAAATCCGTCGGAACCATTCCGAGCAACTCTTCACGCGTGTATCCCAGGGTCTCGCAGGCTTGACGGTTTACATCGAGCACCATGTGTCGTTCATCTTGCAGGAAAAATCCATCCGTCGCATGGTTGACGAATGTCCGAAACCGCTGCTCACTCTCGCGAAGTGCCTCTTCGGCCCGTTTCCGCTCGGTGATGTCTTCCGCCAGCCCGGCAAAACGACGAATGTCTTCGGTTTGTTTGTCAATCGCGAATGCCCGACTCCGTATCCACCGGACAGAACCGTCCGGACGCACGATGCGGAATTCGAATTCTGAAAAGACACCATGCCTGTACTGTCCCATGGACTCGATGGCCCTGTCGCGATCATCGGGATGGACACTTTCGTTCCAGGAACGTGGTTGGTCGTAGAGACTCTGACGGGGTCGCCCCCAAACGGCTTCGTAGCCGGGGCTCACGTAAGTGACTCGATCTTCATGGGCGTCAAACAACCAGAAGATCTCGTGGATATTCTCCGCCATTTGGCGAAACCGTTCCTCCGCTTCGCGCAATGCCTCCTTGGCGCGATGACGCTCGTTGGCCAGAAGACGGCGCTGGGTCCGGTGCAGGGACTCGCTGAGGATGCTGAGGATGCTTCCGACCAGAA
>Ga0206931_1128_pt1 | contig 23800 bp, 21 predicted proteins | sample Alteio_BWOrgHeat_17_FD_152946 | JGI IMG/M metagenome (GOLD analysis project Ga0206931, IMG submission 152946) | Enriched cells from forest soil in Barre Woods Harvard Forest LTER site, Petersham, Massachusetts, United States -... | ecosystem: Environmental > Terrestrial > Soil > Temperate forest >...
ATCCAATGGTTTGAGTTGGTGGTTATCACCTTTCTTTTGCGTTGCCTTACCAGCAGCTTATGCTCTGCCAGTAAGTCAAACAGCGCATCCCGGCCTATAGTTATATCGTGTGAAGCCAGTTCAGGATTAAGTAAATACAGCAGCTTGCGGGTACCTAGCCGGGGCAAGCCTTCCCGTATCTTATGCACCAGTTGCAGAATAATATCTCCTTTTATTGATGCCCCATCCTGCCGCCATAAATGGTCGTAGAGGGCATGACGTGTTTTGCCAAACAATCCACACAATACATCCTTACTTACATAAGGATAATCACTTTTCATTCTCAGGACTGCCTGGCACCAGGCTTTTTTCTGATAGGGATCTTAAATTGTTCTTCTGCCACATCTATCAGGGTATTGAGCGCCTTTATCTTTAGTTCAGCCTCTTCCAGCGCCTTCTTTAAGGCTGCTGCATCCTCTGATGATATTGCTTCCTGCCTGGCTTCATTCTTATCCATAAGAATACTTAAACGCCTAAGTTCGGCTTTTTCTTTTTCTGCCTGCCGCAGATAACCTTTTACCGCCTGTGCCGACTTTAGATTAAAGGCCAGCCTTGCCTCGCTTAATGTCATCTTCCCTTCTTCAATAGCGCGCACCATGCTGCGCCTGTCAACTTGCCCCAATGGCTTTTGGCTGGCTTGCCACGCCGGTGAACCATATTGCTGCATCCACCCGCTTACCGTGCTTTTAGCTACCCCATAACGCTCAATAACCTCCCGGCGGGTAGCACCGCGCTCTACTGACCTGACAATTTGTAAAATAAGATTCTTGCTAAAATGACTGCGGCTCCCTTCTGCACGAATAGTCTTTTTTTCTTCCATTATACACTTTTTAAGTGTATAGTTTTTTTAGGACGGGTCAGTGCAGCAGCATGATGACAAACCGTTAATAAATGCTTTACACTGGTTTAATGCTTATTACTATAATTTTATCCCGGTTAAATTACCTATTTATAAAACTATGCGCTTTGAGACGATTAACAACCATTCTGCAAATAACAGTTTGCTTCGCCTTTATTAACAGCAGGCTATTTTCCCAAAGCGCAAAACTGTGCGTTTTAAAAGGGCAGATAATTACAGCAGACCATAAACCAGCATCTTATGCCAATGTTGCGTTGCTGCGGGCCAAAATACAAACGTTTGCTGACGCCAACGGTTATTTTGACCTGCATGCTGCCGCTGTAAAAAACGATACACTGGTTATTACCGGTACAGGTATAACGCGATATACATTGCCGGTTAATATAGCAGCAGGAGAAACATTTAATGCAGGCCTTATAATATTACAGTACAATACTTATGTGCTGCAGGATATAGAAATAACGGGGCGTGTGGCTGAATCATATAAAAGCGACTACAGCTTTTCGGGCACTAAAACACAAACAGCCCTGCAGGATATACCACAGGCAATTTCGACAGTAACAAAAGAATTAATTAAAGATAAAATGGAATTACGCCTGAAAGATGCAGTAGAAGACGCCGCAGGTGTAAATCTTTATTCGGGGTATGATGAGTACTCAATACGGGGGTTTCGTGCTGATAACGCACATTTAATAAATGGCCTGCGCGCTTATAATACCACGCTTACAAGCCCAATGCTTGTTAATATTGAACGCATAGAAGTTATTAAAGGCCCATCGTCAGTATTATACGGCAATGGCGACCCCGGCGGCACCATTAACATGGTAACAAAAAAACCGTTAACCAGTAACGAATACAGCGCAGGCATATACGCGGGAAGCTGGAATAACTACAGGGCGCTGGCTGATGTTACCGGGCCATTAACTAAATCAAAAAAAATATTGTACAGGTTTAATGCGGGATATGAAAATGAGCAATCATTCCGTAACCAGTATTTTGGCAGATCTTTTCAATTGGCGCCATCGGTTACTTATATACCGAATGAACATTTACGGGTTAACGCCGATATTTCAATTTCGCATACCAGCACTGTTGTGGACAGGGGGCAACCTGGCTTTTTTAATGATAAAACATTAACATCTACCCCTGTTAGTTTGATGGTAACACAGCCGGGTGATTATCTTAAAGAAACAGACGTTACTTCAATTGTTTCACTCTCCTATAAAATAAACAGCCACATTACGCTTAACAGCGCCGCGCTTAATCATTTAACCTATCAAAAACTAAGTGAACACGGGATAAAAAGCTATATAACGGATGACTCGGTTTATTTGTATTATACCAACCGCAATTTTAACACCAATACCACAACCCTAAGCAATTTTGCAACATTTAATTTTAGTACCGGCAAACTCAGCCACCAGCTTGTTGCCGGTTACGATTTTATTCATGCAGGCGTAACGCTTCAGCAATTTAATGGTGAGTTGCCTGACGATTTTGGCGATGGCAGCGGTATTGTTGGTACTTTTAGTTTGAAGAACCCCCGGTATTTTAAAAGGCCTGTAGCAAGTTACGAAAAAGAGGATGATGCAGATGAAGGAGAACAGCCTGAGGCTTACACTACACAAGGCGCATATTTACAGGAACAGTTAAGCTTTAAGAAGTGGAAGCTGCTTGCCGCCTTGAGAACAGAGATGTACAGCGCGGAAGACGACAACGACAGTACAGGCGATGGCGATGAAAACGTATTATTGCCACGCATAGGTGTTGTATATAAAGCCAGCAACAAATTAAGCCTTTATGCCACTTACAACAAAGGCTTTGACCCTTTTGAATCATCAATTATAGTGCAGGTTTTTAACGCGCCATTTAAGCCTATTTACAGCGAAGTGCTTGAAGCCGGTGCTAAAGCAAGTTTGTTTAACGACAGGTTGTTTGCAACGCTAAGTATTTACCAGCTTACCCTTAAAAATGTTGCTGTTAATGCAAATGACCCGGCAAACCCCGACCTGTATGTGCAGCGGGGCAAAGAGCAGGCAAAGGGATTTGAAACAGAGATAAATGGCAATATATTGCCTGAGCTTAGCCTAACATTATCATACTCGCATAACATTGCAAAAGTGCTGGAAAGCCCTGTTACAAGCGATATTGGTAAAATAAAAGAAAATGCCCCGCGTAATGCAAGTGCAAGCTGGATAAAATATACCATTCCCAACGGTTTTGCAAAAGGCCTTGGTTTCTCTGCGGGGCATTCGCAGGAAGGGGTGAGAAATACGCTTACTGAGGGATTAACATTGCCAGCCTATTGTGTTATAAATACTGGTGTTAGCTACATATATAAAAGCCTGAGAATTGCATTTAACCTGTATAATATTACCAACGCCGTTTATTGGACAGGTGGTTATAATTATGCCTCAAAATGGCCGGGCGCACCAAGAAATTGTATGATAAATTTAGAATACGCGTTTGGGACACGGTAAGGGCAATAGCTGCGAGCAATGAGGTGAATGGGACGCAGATGACTCGGATTGAAGGGATAAGCAGGATTTTTTTGTTATGGATCGTAGACACGAGCTGCGGTTGGCACTGAATCCGAAGGAGATGGTTCGTGAGACACGAACCATGGCGGGAAGGATGGAACGCGGATAACCCGGATTGAAAGGATGAACAGGATTTTTTTGCTACGGTTTGTGATGCAACAACCAAATTGTACTGAATCTATTATCAAAAACAACAGTGTTGGATTTGCGAGAGAGATGATTCGTGAGACACGAACCACGGCAGATTTACCCGTTGCTTCTGCCATTTACTTTCAACCTTTTCCCATACCGGCATCACACATTCTCTTCCAGCGTTTCATCTTTTTCGGGCAGCACTGTTACCAATACTTTATCAATACGGTGGTTGTCCATATCCACTATCTCAAAGTCAAAATTACGCCAGTGCATTTTGTCGCCTGTTACAGGTATGCGCTCAAGGTGGTGCAGTATAAAACCTGCCAGGGTATCGTACGGCTGGTCCTCATCTTCCTCCAGCCATTCAGTCTTTTCAAAGTAAGTGAGAAAGTTATAAAAGGGTACCTGGGCATCAATTAAAAAGCTGCCATCATCACGCTTTACTATTTCATAATCTGTTTGATGTGGTTCAGATATATCGCCAACAATAGCTTCCAGTATATCGTTTAGTGTAACAATGCCCTGCAGGTCGCCATATTCATCCACAATAAAGGCGAAATGCGTCCTGCTTTCTTTAAAACGTTCCAGCAAGTGATACGCTGAAATGTTTTCGGGCACGTAAAGGCCAGGTTTCATTATATCTTTTAAGCTAACGTCCCCGCTTTCCCTGAATATGTCTTTTAGCGTAACAACACCTTTTATACTATCAATATTATCCTCGCAAACGGGGTAAACTGAGTGCACCTTATCGTCGGCAAATTCTTTTATTTGGGCAACGGTGCTGTTTACGTTAAGCCAAACAATGTCGCTGCGGTGCGTCATTAACGATGTTATGTTCCGGTCGCCCAAATGAAACACGCGCTCGATGATCTCCTGTTCCGCTTCCTCAATGGTGCCCTGTTCGGTCCCTTCACTGATAATTGCTTTTATCTCATCCTCCGTTACCTGCGTATCATTCTCGCGTATACGAAAAATGTTGGCAAGTGCATTGGTTGATTTTGTGAGCAGCCATATAAACGGCGTGTTTAACAAGCTGATGAGGCGCATAGGTGCAGCCAGGCTTTTTGATATTTTCTCGGGCTTGCTTAACCCTATGCGTTTTGGCAATAACTCGCCCAGTACAAGCGTAAAATAGGCAATTATTATAACCACCAGTATTTGGGCGATTAAGCTACTGTAATGCTGCAGCCCTAAATGTGTGAGTGCAGACTGGAGGTCGTCTTTGATATTATCTGAAAAAATACCATCCAAAATACCAATAAGGGTTAGCCCTATTTGAGTGGTGGAGATGAATTTTTCGGGGTGGTTGGCAAGCTTTAATGCTTCCCGGGCCCGTATGTCGCCTTTATTTGCCTGGCTTTCTAATCTTGCTTTACGAACGGATACAAGTGCAATCTCTACCATTGCAAAAACCCCGTTCAATAAAATAAGCGCCAGTATTAAGATGATTGAGGTCATATTTACAGGGCGTAAAACTAATGAATTACAGGTTTACAGAAGCAGGCAATATAAACAGGCGCATAATTTAATATTGAAATGAAAAATATTGAGGCCGTAATTTGGAAGATAATAAGCTATGCAGCTACTGTAAACCGGCAGTTTGTTGTTTTTGCAGCACCGGTTGTAAACCAACAAAATTGTTGAAAAGATAAGCAGTTAAACAGCCCATTAAACTGCCAAAAACAGCGCCGCTGATAATATCAAGCGGGTAGTGCACACCTACATATACCTGTGCGTATGCCACTGTTGCTGCCCAAACAAAAAACAACGTTGCCCATTTTTTAATATAAGGCTTTAAAGTAAAATACAACATGCAGGCAGCGCCAAAATGGTTTGCTGCGTGGTTTGATGTAAAGCTAAAACTGCTGGGGCAACGGTTTAATAACAAATGCACATAAGGGCCCAGCACATCATCGTTACAAGGGCGTGGGCGGCCAACAAGGTCTTTTATCATGTTGCTGCCCTGGTCTGTCATTACTGCGGTTAAAATAAGTGTAATTATCCATGGCCAGCCCCTGCGGCCAAAGTTTATTAGTATAAATGCCAGCAAAAAAACATACAAGGGCACCCATGCATAAGCTTCGCGCCACATAGGAAATACGTTATTGAGAAAGCTGTTCGTCCAGCTACCATTTATTTTTAGAAAAAGCCAGGTATCCCACGATTTAAGCGCATCTAACATTATAAGTACGATTTACGAGGTACAAAGTACGAAGGTAAGGGGCAGGTACGAGTTACGAAGTACAAAGTACGATGTGTAAAAGCAGGGCAAGGACAAGACGGGATTTAACCGGCCATCATAATTGCATTGCCGTACCTTGCAAGTAACGATGAGGAAACTTTTGTTATACCTGATGGCTGCATTTTATATAGCATCGGGCATTAACCACTTTTGGCATACGGCTGCGTATACGGGTATTATGCCACCATACCTACCATGGCCGATAGCATTAGTCTACATAAGCGGTATTGCTGAAGTAATATGCGGTTTTCTCCTGTTGTTTAATGCTTCAAGGCGGCTTGCAGCGGCGGGTATTATTTTTTTACTGATAGCTGTTTTTCCGGCCAATGTGCAAATGGCTATAAATTTTGCGGGCAACCATAACCCTTATTTGTGGGTTGCTATTTTTAGATTGCCTTTGCAGGTTTTGTTGGTTTGGTGGGCCTGGTATTATTATAAAAATCCGAAATAATACTATTGAACCCCGCTACGGGGGTTCTTTTAATTGGGTAAATGTTTATTTACCCGTATTTTCATCCGGGGCTAATCATATTAAACGCCTTCGGCGTTAGCCGTGTCGTCTATAAACACACAACTGCACCTTACTTTTTTAACAACCCCTTTTGTACCAGCTTATCCAACACTACTTTTGCCATTTTGTAAAATGCTTCGTGGCTGTAACCGGCAATATGGGGCGTTACAATTACATTAGGCTGTGCACACAGCCAGTCAAGCTGCTGTTTTTCTTCGGCTGCATAGGTGTTTAGCTTCTCGTTTTCCAATACATCAATACCGGCGCCGGTTATATTACCTGCCTGCAAAGCACGTATTAATGCAGCAGTATCTGTTACTTTGCCACGGCAGGCGGTTAAAAAGTAGGGCTTGTTTTTAAGCGATTGAAAAAATGCATCATTGGCATAATGAAATGTTTCGTCCGTTAGCGGAAGGTGCAAGCTTACAACATCAGCATACCGTGCAACCTGTTCCAGTTCCGCTTCGCGTATATAGCTTTTGGCAAAGCCATGTACGTATTTATCATGGGCCAGCACTGTAACATCAAAAGGCGCTAACAATTTTGCAAATGCGCTGCCGGTGTTACCGTAACCTATAATGCCAACGGTTTTGCCGGTTAGCTCTGTGCCACGGTTTGCGTCACGAATCCACTGGCCCTGTTTCACCTCATTAAAGCTGCTGTATAGTTTGTTCATTAGCCCTAACAGCATACCCAATGAATGCTCTGCCACAGCATTGCGGTTGCCTTCGGGGCTGCTTATGCAATAAATGCCTTTGCTTTCGGCGAAGGGCACATCAATCAGCTCCATACCGCTGCCCAGGCGACCGATCCATTTTATCCGGGCTGCATTATTAAGAATATTCTTATCAATTTTTAAACGTGTAGTAACAATCAATCCTTCAATATCATTTATTGTTGTAGCCAGTTCCTCATAAGTTATAGCCGGCATGTAAACTACCTCATAACCTTTTTGTTGAAGCGTCTCAATTAAGTAGTTATGTACTTTAGCAGTGATTAGTGCTTTTGGTTTTGTTGGCTCGTTGGTCATAATGCTTTGTTCATAGTTCATAGTTGATGGTTCATGGTAAAAGAAGCAGCGTAAGTTTCATATTTACTATTGCCTCACCTTCGTTTCCTCTCCTCGTGGAGAGGAATGCCCCATGACATTGCCTGTTGTTAATTTTTATACCAATAATCGCGCTTCTTACTTAATTCCATTTTCCCGTGGTTTTAATCCTCAAAAAAACCCTGTTAACAATGGTTCTTGTCGCATCATCAAACAGTCCACGGACAGTGTTGCGCAATGTTTATCGCCTCACCTTCGTTTCCTCTCCTTGCGGAGAGGAATGCCCCATGACATTGCCTGTTGTTAATTTTTATACCAATAATCAATCTTCGCAATTAATTCTTTTTTTGTATGGTTTAATCCTCAAAAATCAGGTTAGTTGTGGCCCCTCATCCTAAACGTCAGCGCGGCAAAATCGTGTATACTTAACTGCTCTGCGCGTTTGTTAAAAATATCATCTTTCAATGTCTCGTCATCAAACAGTCCGCGTACGGCATTGCGTAATGTTTTGCGGCGCTGGTTAAAGGCTGTTTTTACCAGGTTGAAAAACTGTTTACGGCTTTGTACCTGCAGGCTTTCAGTTTTGCGCGTAAGCCTTATAACGCCGCTCATTACTTTGGGTGGCGGGTTAAAGCAGCCCTGCGGCACATCAAACAAATATTCTACACTGTAATATGCCTGTATAAGCACGCTTAAAATGCCATACACTTTGCTGCCGGGTTTTGAGGCTATGCGCTGAGCCACCTCTTTTTGAAACATGCCAATTACAACCGGTACCTGCTGGTGCCATTCAAGTATTTTAAACAATATCTGGCTGCTTATGTTGTATGGAAAATTGCCTACTACAGTAAACTCATCTTCAAAAGGAATAGTTGTTTGTAAAAAATCTTCATGAATAATTTTTCCCTGCAAAACTGGATAAGTGTGCTGCAGGTATTGCACTTTTTCATCGTCCAGTTCAACAGCCTTAAAATCAATACCGGGTATTTGCAACAGGTATTTTGTAAGTGCACCACCACCGGGGCCAACTTCAAGCAGTTGCTGAAAGCTATTCTCCTGCAGGGCAGCCACAATTTTGCGGCATATATTTTCATCTTTTAAAAAGTGCTGGCCTAACGATTTTTTTAAAGTGTACTGCATGGATGGGCGCAAAGATAAGGCAGGATGATTGCAGATTGGCGATTGGACGAAGTTCGAAGTTTGAGGTCTGAAGTTTAAATAGCTTAGGTTTTACCCTGGGTCGCCATAAAATACAAGCGATCAAACGAGCGTGGCAACAGGCGATGCCATAATAAACAGGGCTGGAAACAAATGTCTTTTACTTATCGCGCGTTTACCGGGTAGCCAATTAACTGGTCCCTACTAATCAACTTTCTTCCTTACTTTTACCGCCTAATTTATTAAGGCATGAACATTGAACTGCAAAAACCGGTTATTGGCTTTACCTGCGGCGACCTTAACGGTATTGGCATTGAGCTGATCATTAAAACGCTTAGCGATAACCGCGTGCTTGATATGTGCACACCTGTTGTTTTTGCAAGTAACAAAAGCATAAATTTTTACCGTAAAAGCCTGCCGGAGATAAATTTTGTTTACCAGGCGGTAAAAGAATTCACACGGCTTAACCCAAAACAGGTAAACATTTTTAACTGCTGGGAAGAAGAAGTTGCCATTAACCCGGGTACGCTTAATGATATTGGCGGCCAGTATGCACTGTTATCGCTGCAGCAAGGTGTAGCAGCTTTAAAAGCGGGACATATACAGGGCCTTGTTACAGCGCCCATACACAAAAAAAATATTCAGAGTGACCAGTTTAAACACAGTGGCCACACACCTTATTTAAAAGAGCAGTTTAATGTGCCTGATGTAGTGATGGTGATGGTTGCTGAAAACCTGCGCGTTGCGCTTGTTACAGAACACGTGCCTATTAGCGAGGTTGCAAAACACATTACAAAAGAAAACATACTGCGCAAGCTGCAGATATTGAATGACAGCCTGCAGAAGGATTTTAGCATACCTAAACCACGCATTGCAGTGCTGGGACTTAACCCCCACGCAGGGGACGAAGGGCTTATTGGCCAGGAAGAGGAAACCATTATTAAACCAGCTATTAAAGAAGGCAAGTATAAAGACGTACTTGCTTTTGGCCCTTACAGCGCTGATGCTTTTTTTGCCCGCGGTGGCCATCAAAAATTTGATGCGGTATTGGCTATGTACCACGACCAGGGTTTGATACCATTTAAAAGCCTTGCAATTGGTGAAGGGGTAAATTATACCGCCGGCCTGCCGGCAGTGCGCACCAGCCCTGACCATGGCACCGCATTTGATATTGCTGGTAAAGGCATCGCAGATGCAGCATCGTTTATGGTAGCAACATTTGAGTGTATTGATATTATACGCCGCAGGGCCGAATATGAAGAAAACCACCGCAACCCTTTAAAAAAGCTGAGCAATATGCTGATGAACGCACCTGACGAAGCATTAAGAGAAGAGAGTTAGAGCCAGTTTAAAGTTTACAGTTTGAAGTTTAAAGTTAGGGAAGGTGGATGGCTTGAGGCGTAGGGTGTAAGGTTTAAGTTAAGAGCTAAAAATGAAAAGTTAGGAGTATCTTGACCAGCCGGATTCAGCTTTGACTTTTGACTTTTGACTTTTGACTTTTCACTTTTGACTTTTGACTTTTCACGTTTCACGTTTCACGTTTCACGCTATGATACACACTCTACATAACAACACGATTAATATATCTGTTGCCACAAAGGGGGCAGAACTGCAAAGCATAATAAATAAAAATACGGGCCTTGAATATATGTGGAGTGCCGACCCGGCGTTTTGGAGTAAAAAAAGCCCGGTGCTTTTTCCCATTGTGGGCGGGCTGCTTAATAACCAGTACACTTACGGCGGCCACACCTACAGCCTTAACAGGCATGGCTTTGCGCGCGAGGCAGAATTTACTGTTACCCACCAGCAGGATGATAGCCTTACTTTTACACTTACCGATAGCGACAGCACGCTGCACAATTACCCTTTTCGTTTTAGTTTTTCAGTAAAGTATACATTGCATCAAAATGCAGTGCATGTTAGCTATATAGTTAAAAATAAAGATGAGGAAACCATGTTGTTCAGCGTGGGCGGTCACCCTGCTTTTGCGGTGCCTGTTGTGCCCGGCAGTGCTTTTACTGATTATTACCTGCAATTTAGCCATACCGAAAATGCAGGCCGCTGGCCGTTATCGCCAGGCGGGCAGGTTTTAACTGAGCCTACGCCACTGCTGAACGATACCAATGTGCTGCCGCTTACCAAAGAATTGTTTTATGAGGATGCACTTGTTTTTAAGCACCTGCAAAGCAATGCTATAAGCATATTAAGCAACACAAACCCACATGGGTTGAAGGTGAAGTTTGACGGCTTTCCCTATATGGGTATATGGAATTTTAAAGATGCGGATTTTGTGTGTATCGAGCCCTGGTGCGGCATTGCCGACAGTGTTACAACTACCGGCAACCTTGAAGATAAAGAGGGCATAAACAGCCTTGCGCCGGGTGACACTTTTGAGAGAACATGGAGCGTGGAGGTGTTTTGAGAAGTGAAGAGTTAAAAGTTGATTTTGCTGATTGGTAGAAGCCAGTTGATCAGTAAATACAAGTTGATTAGTAAAAGCCGGTTGGCCAAAAAGCTCCCCTTTGGATAATGGTTTTAAAAATAATTGTTTACATAGCCTTGCGCAGGATAAAAAAATAATTCTCCTCTAGTGCTAAAACTTAACATCCCTCTCGCCCAAAATATTCTAAATTGTAGCCGAAAATAAACCGTGCTTTTGCCTGCCCGATGAAACAATGTTTAAGTGAAATTTTATGGGCATTAAAGCTGCAACACCATACAGGCTATACCTATTGCAGGCATTTATATTGCCGGTTGTAATACTATTAACTTTTTGTACCCCTGCCATAGCCCAGCAACCCGTTGCCGACGATACCGCCAATACTGTAAAACCTTACCCCGACAGTATTACCAGTTTTGACCAGTTTGAACTGCCCCCTGAAATGATCAACGAGTTTTTACACCTGCCGGTAAAAGATGCGCTGCTGTACCACAACGAATTTCAAATGCTGCATGATGGCGTATACGGGCAGGCGCAGGTGATCATTAAAGTTTGGTATATTGACGACCACATTCTAGGTTATATTATTGAAACACCTTTTGACCACCTTAACGGCGCGCATGTACTAAAACGTAAACTAAACATACCCGTTACCTGGTGCTGTATGCCCGCCATTGAGGGGCATGACCAGCATTGTGTGGCTACACTGGCAGATGTGCGTACTATGACGGCGGCCAACAAGTGCGTGGGCTGGCATATAAAGCTGCCCGACCCTTATGAGCCCCAAATTTCAACCAAACTGCAAAAAAGGCCTAACACCCAGCCTGTAAAGGGTGAGTTTGGCCATGCAGAAAAAACGGGCACCCAACCTGCCAAAAAGAAGAAAGGTAAAAAAGAACCGGGTTTTCAGCAGGAAGAAGAAGCAAAGCCAGCGATAGATAGCACTGGCGCCAAGCCAGTGAAGGATAGTATTCCGTAAGGTGGTTTCCAGTTTGAAGTTTCGAGTTTAAAGTTATTATGGAGAATGTAAAATAGTTACCGGTGCCAGTTACAGGTTGCCGGTTGTTAGCAACAAGTTTTAAGTTTAAGGTTTGAAGTTTAAAGTTGCGGCCGTTTATTGCTGCACTTCACGATTGACACTTCACTTTTTCACCATTCACGATTGCCGTTTTTGCGTTTCACCCCCGAAGCTTCACCTTTCACGATTGCCGATTGACGATTCACGACTTTATCCACATATATTAATAAAAGATTGTCTTTTTATTAATTTTTTATGCCTATCTTATGTTCTTTTAATTGCTTAAAGCCATCCGTCCCGTGTAAAGCCATAATAATTAACCGTTGCCCATGCAATTATTACCGGTTTACCCAAACCACTTTACAACTGCTTTTACAGTTGCGTCAATTGCTGCATTGTGTATATGCAATCACGTTACAAGCCATGCACAATTAGTTAAAAACACTGCCAACACCACAAATGCGCAGCAAGACACCACAAACGAAGTAACACCCGCTTACCCTGACAGCATTATTACTTTTGAGAAACTTGAAATGCCTATTGAAATGGAAATGGAGTTTAGCCGCCTGCAGCCAAAAGAAGCACTATTGTTCAGGGACGAATTTCAGCAGATGTACGATGGCCTGTTTGGCCAAAGTGTGCGCACCTTTAAGGTATGGTATATTGATGACCACATTATTGGCTATATTCTTGACAAACCCTTTGATGCGGGCGACGACAAGGTACGCAAGTGCAAAATAAATATACCCGTTACGTGGTGCTGCCTGCCCGCTATTGAGGGCCATACTGAACATTGCGCGGCCACCCTTACCGACCTGCGCACCTCTACCACCAGCAACCATTGCACGGGCTGGCACATAAAGCTGCCACCACCTATTGTATTTAACCCGGTGGGTAAGCTGCAAAAAGTAAAAAAGAGTAAAAAGGGTGTTGTTACCGACAGTACCGCCGCCAATTTTGGCCACAGCGAGAAAAGCAGCAGTAAGAAAGAAAGTAAAAAGAAAAAAGGTAAGAATGGTTTTGAGCAGCCCCAGGAAGCGTTGCCTACGGACAGCATTGGGGTGAAGCCGTAAAAAAGTTTACAGTTTAAAGTTTATAGTTTCCAGTTATTATGGAGGATGTAAAACAGTTTACAGTTTAAAGTTTCTAGTTTAAAGTTATTATGGAGGATGTAAAACAGTTTACAGTTTAAAGTTTCTAGTTTAAAGTTATTATGGAGGATGTAAAATAGTTTACAGTTTAAAGTTTCTAGTTTCCAGTTATTATGGAGGATGAGGGCGTTTGAAGTTTAAAATTTGAAGTTTAAAGTGAAAGGGAGCTACGTAAAAAATCCTTGAAGGTTTTGTAATCTTCAAGGATTATAGCAATATTAGAATTTATATTTTACAATTGACGTTTCAGCCGTAAAATTTCCCGGTCACGCTCTGACGATTCACGTTTGACGTTTCACGATTCACGTTATCACGCTGTTTGGCGTTTGCGGCGGGCTTTAACAATGGCTACGGGCCGTTGCAGCATTTCTTTTATTCTTATTATACGCAGGGCATGCATAACACGCATAACGGCATAGGCACTGTCAAACTCAAACCAGCGAACTGCGTTGCTTGCGGCTGATGGATGCTTGTGGTGGTTGTTGTGGTAAGCTTCGCCCCAAAAAATAAAATCAATGGGTAAAATATTTTTGCTGGTGTTATCCATTTTATAGTTCTCGTAACCAAACCTGTGCGCCCACCAGTTAACAGCAGCACCCTGCACGGTACCTAACGCAATGGTAAAAGGTAAAAACAAAAACTGCCACCATGCTGTTGCAAAGTATATGTACAATGCAGTGTACAGGGCCATCCACAGCACACGGGTTATCCAGTTGTGTGCAATTTTATCAAACGCAGCCCACTCAGGCAGGTCTTTCTTATATTTTTCTTCAACAAAAGTTTTGCCCTTGTATATAGCGTTATAGTTATTACGTGTTTGCAGCATCAATGCCCAAAAGCCATCGTTGTTTTTCGGGCTGTGCGGGTCTTCATCTTTATCGGTGTGTGCATGGTGCAGGCGGTGCATAATGCCATACGAGTTTGCGCTTATGTAACTTGAACCCTGTGTAACAAAACAGCATACGTAAAACACTTTTTCCCAGGCGCGGCTCATGGTAAATAAACGATGGGCTGCATAGCGATGGTGAAAAAAAGATTGAAAGAACAAAGAGGCGTACCAGTGGGTAAGGATCAGTATTAATATGGCCATTAAAAAATGCGTTTGCGGTGAATGTATGCTTTATAAACGGATAAAACCTGTATTCGGACTGCCCCGAACCTTAATTACACATTAAATAACAATAGCTTATTGCAGATTACTGCAATTATGTAACAAAAGGCAAAAATTGTGTAACAAGTACTATGCAGGCCTGGCATCATAAAATAAAAAAGGCCCGGATAAAAATCCCGCCCTTTGCTAAAGTTCAGTACCCCATGAGAAAGAATAAAGTTATGCGCAGGCTAAATTGTATTACTGTTCTTTTTTGTTCATTATTATGTTAGGCCTTAAAAAGGCCGTGTACTGCAAAGCCTGTATGCAGTGCTATGCAGCATAACATACAGGTTGCAAAAAAAAGGCATGGATAGAAATCCCGCCCTTTAGTCGAATCCAATATCCTATGAAAAACAGCTGTAAAGTTACATGCGGATATACGGCGGGGATAGTTCTTTTTAGTTCAGTTTTTTACCACAAAGTTTTTACCACAAAGCAACAAAGGGTGTATTAATTTTTTAACACATAGGCCTGTCCGAACGGTTCATCCGGGCGGCCAGATAGGGAAACATAGTAACACATAGAAAATATTTGAGAGAGAAGGATACCCGTCCGAACGGTTCAACCGGGCGGGCATAGAAAAACATAGCGGGGATGGATTAGCGCGAAGTTTTATTGCATATATTTTTTTACCATATACACATACCAGGAATACTAAGGTGCATAGTGTGCAGCCTGCGTATTTGGCATTTACGTTTTGGTGTATTATACTTGCATTACCAAACCCGTAAATGTTTATGATTAAATGCATGCTGCTGCCAACCCTGTTATTAGCTGCTGTTATAACCCACGCGCAGGATTTGACGCGTAACCACGATACCATATTGCAACATGTGCTTGACAGCGCCTGCAATTGTATATCGCATGTAAACCCTAAAACCGCGCTTACTGACAAAAACAATGCACTTGGCAATTGCTTTTTAAATGGGCTTAAAGCCAACCGTATTTTTTTGTCTGCCAGGGCGGCAGAGCTGTATGGTGATTCTGCTGAAGCTAAATTTGACCAGTTTACGCATGCTACTTTTATTGATGCATTTTTTAATGCGCCATGGTACTGCGATGCGTTTATAACACTTATTGACAGTGCGCGTTTTTATTATGATTACCGTGGCAACCGCGACTCGCTAAAAGCAGTGCTTGCCAATTACCTTAAAATGGACAGGAAGCTGAGCGGCAATTATTTTTACCACAGGGGCAATGTATATATGCTTATGGGCAATTATAAAAAAGCTATGGCAGATGCCGACAGCGCCGTTATTGATAAACCCAAAGATGAGCGAAACTGGCAGCTTAAAGAATGGGCACTTGAACTAAATAACCGTTTTGATGAAGCGCTTGTTGCCTGCAATACGCTGTTGCACCTGCAGGCCGATAACCCCGGCTACCAACTGCTGCCGGTAATTTTAAAGCGAAAAAAACAATTGAGCGAGGGGAAGTAATACCAATTAGACTTTAAAATTGCCTTTTATTCGCCTCATCCCCTAACCCCTTCTCCTCGCGGAGACGGGCCCGACGAGATTGTGGAGAAGGGCATGTTTTTTTAAAGTCTGATTGGTATAATTGATGTGGCGCCAGGTTTGCCCCTGCCCTATTGTTAGCGCAGCCGGCAAGTGCAATGCCTAACGCTGTATTTTTGCAGTGCATGGCAGATGTACATACCAAAGAACAGCGCAGTTATAATATGAGCCGCATACGCAGCAGCAACACAAAGCCTGAAATGCTGGTGCGCAAATACCTGCATGCGCTTGGTTACCGTTACAAACTGCACGGCCTCACCCCCGCCTCTCCGCTCGGAGAGGAGAAGAAGAAATACCTGCCGGGCAAGCCAGACCTTGTGCTACCCAAATACCGCACGGTTATATTTATACATGGCTGCTTTTGGCATGGCCACAACAACTGCAAATACTATGTAGTACCCAAAACCAAAACCGAATGGTGGCTTAACAAAATAGGCACCAACCAGGCCAACGATACCAAAGCCGTAAAGGCGTTGAAAAAGGATGGATGGAAAGTGCTGACCGTTTGGGAATGCGATTTAAAGCCGAAGAAGATGGAGAGAACGCTTGTGCGGCTGGTAAAGAAGATTGTGCTGCCCAGATAGTTTGTTAAACACATAGGCTCAATAGAAATCATAAGGAACACATAGAATACGGAGGAAAAGGGGGACATAGGGAAACATAGCCGGTTTCTACTAACGTGCCGCCTCTAAGGGACTGAAGGAGGTTATACACAAATTATGCAACGTGACTGATAGTACACATTATTCTATTTTATGCATGTTAGATTTGTAACGCAGCGACTGCATTAAATATTTAGTTATGGCTGAAAGACGATTGTGGACAAGGGAAGAACTTATACTTGCCCTGAACCTCTATTTGAAACTGCCTTTTGGTAAGCTTGATTCGAGGACGCCTGAAATAATTCAGTTGGGTTCTATTATTGACAGAAATGCCAATGCAGTTTCTATGCGATTGAACAACTTCGCAGCGGTTGATCCATTTCATCAACAACGGGGTATTAAGGGTTTGCAAAATGGCGTAAAACAAGTTCAGCCCATTTGGAATGAGTTTATAAACAACAAAGAGTTATTGCTCTATGAAAGTGAAAAGATATTGGCCGAAAAAGAACATATACCGCTTGAAAAGAAATATGCTGATGTTTTAACAGATGCAAAAGATTTAAAAGGCGAGGATAAAATACGAATGGTAAAAACGCGCGTTAACCAAGAAGTGTTCAGGGAAATGGTTATCGCCAATTACGAAGGTAAATGTGCCGTAACAGGTATTGACATACAACCCCTGCTATTGGCAAGCCATATAATACCGTGGAGCAAAAATGAACAGGAAAGATTAAACCCTGAAAATGGTATTTGCTTATCTGCATTTTATGACCGCGCTTTTGACAAAGGCTATATCGGCGTGAATGAAAAATTTGAAGTGCTTGTATCAAGCCATCTAAAGAAGAAAGCTAAAGCCGATTATTACCTAAAACATTTTGCGCCGTTAACTGGCGTAAAAATAAATACACCGAGCAAATACCTGCCGAGAAAGGAATTTTTACAATACCATTTGGGGGAGATATTTGAAAAGCATGCGGCTATTATATAATTGATTAATGAATTAATTATTGCCGCCCATTCAGGGCTCAAATAAAATATTGCTTTTGTTTTCGATGGGCTGCACCCATCGCTAGTATATTATCGCTCTTTCAGAGCTTACCCTGTTATTGCAACCAGTAGTTTTAAGTCCTGAAAGGACGGACATATATTAGCACAGGGTACAGCCCTGTGAATAGTACAAATTAAACTACCCACAAGCCCTGTATGGGCGTTATAAAGTTTCAAATTAAATGTACACACCAACAGCAAAAGGCTATTTTTCAGGGTGCGGCGGCATGGAGATTGGCATTATGCGGGCTGGTATTAACGTAATTCAATCCCTTGACCTTGACAGTGAGGCTACAGCCTGCATGAAGGTGAACCCACACTATTTTTCGCATACAGTTATAACCGCCGATATAAAAGATAAAACAGTATTAGAACAACCAAAGAGTGATATTATTATTGGTACTTATCCTTGCACCAAATATTCACCCATTGCAGATATACATGGCACACGCACGGGCGATGATCTGTTCTTACATTTCTTTCGCCATATTGCCATTGAACGCCCTGAAATGTATATAGTTGAAAATGTACCGGGCATGCGAAAGTTTAAAGTGGTTATGGAAGCAATGACAAAGTTGCCCGATTATTATGTGCATGTGTTTTGCCCGGTTGACGCAGCCAACTGGCTCCCCCAAAGAAGAAAGCGCCTTATATTGATAGGCACGCAAAAACCTTTTAATATAAGTGAACCTAAAATCATTAATAACAAGCCACGTTTAAAAGATATTCTTGAAAAAGACCCGGTAGTTGAAATGCCTGATTATGTTATACACCGCATTAATGGCAGGTATAGGGATAAACCTATTATTGTTGACCCGGAACAACATGGCGCAATTGCACCTACCTGTGTGGCTCATTATGCGAAGGATTTGGGTACAAGGCTGGTGAAAGACAAAAAAGCAAAGTACGGCGTACGCCCTTTTTCTGTTAGGGAGTATGCAAGACTACAGGGCTTTCCCGATGATTTTTATTTTGAAAATAAACGCAGCAGTTATCGTTTAATTGGTAATGCAGTGCCTGTGCAAATGGGTGAATGGATTGGGAAAGAAGCGATGAAGTATTTTGAGTGAGAACGGTTTTTTATCAATTCATGTGGCTGCGGTTTAGCTTTCTCATTTCCCGAATTTTCGACCTACAAACAGCAATTTTGAAAAAGATTGTTTGGCTATACCGGGGATAATTATTCCAATTATGTATAGTACGCTGTTTTTGCAATACGAATGCGGTGTAAGTGCCAATGTTGATTTTCCACCGGATTTTGTTAGGGAAAATAGGCAGTAGAGATTGCTTTTTTGTCTGGACAGGAATGTGACTCGGAAAATAAAGTGCTTCTAATGAACATATTAAATTTAATTAGGCGTTTTCAATACAAATTATTATTTTAAAGTGCGTTTCAAACATTAGTAAGACTCTATGCTAATGTGAATACTTAAAATGTCTTTATGAAAATAAAAGAAAATAAAATAATTGTTTTTATATTAATCCTATCATTTTTGATGTTATCCGGTTGTTTAGCCGCAGAACTAGCAGTAGAAGGAGGCGCTGAGATTGGCGAATTTTCTATCATTAATTCTGCAATTGATGCAGCAGGCGGTTTAGAGGCTGTCGGCGTTACATTCGATGCGTCTACTAGTTTGCTACGTATTACCGAGGAAGAAAAATTTATTTCAGCATTACAAAAAGTGAAAGTTGAGCTTCCTATAAAAGTTAATGAAGCACCTAAACTATATTTTCAAGAAAATAATATTAAGAATTATTTTGGCGAGTTAGTTTCTGACGAAATAACAAATGATAAAGCTATAAATATAACAGCTGGTAATGGAGAAAGCAAAATCATCCGTATACCCAAAGGATGGAACTTATATAAAGTTGCCGGCGACAATATTGATATTAAAATTTATGACTCATATGGCAACGCTAGCATTTATCGGCCTTATAAACTCAGGACAAACAGTATTGTCTTTGTTGTTAGGAAAATTGGAGAACTATCAGAAATACAACTGAATTCAGGGCTAACAGGTTTTGTTAATTCGGCTTTGTTGACTGAAATATTAATAAATAAGCATCTAAAATTAAATATGACAGTAACACAAAATAATCCACCATCCAATTCTCAAGCTTATACACCACCAACGATAGATTATACTAAGGGTGGGTACTGTTTAAGAAATGTAGGAACGAGAACAATGTCAGTTGACATAAGAAAAGCTGGTTCGCAAAACTGGGATATTATTCGAACAATAACTATTGATCCAAATGAAACTGGCTGCTTTATGGGATTAGATGTAGCAAATTATACCATTTCTTATAAAGCAAATTCAATAACTGGCTTTGGGGAAGCCCCCGCAAAACAAAAAGAAATTCATATAACAGGAGGAATAAACAATCCGCCGTCAGACAATATTAGTTTATAAATTTATAGTGAGATAAGAACTAATTATGTAATGCTTAGCGTCTTGCTCCAAAAATGTTTCCGCTTTTCCCCCCTTTCATGCGTACAAAACTGCACTTTTTATATATAGGATAAGGGGCAACGGTTTGCGTTACAGGAACAGGTTTTGGCCGAAGCCGGATGCAGGCCTTTTTTAAGCAAAACATCATAGTTTTCCTGCATTTTTTTTGTATATTTACAATATGAGTACTATTACTTTACAGGTACCAAATGAACTGGCCGAGCATGAAAATGACACTGTGCGTTTTATTGCGGCCAAATTATATGAGAACGGAAAACTTTCGTTAGGGCAGGCTGCTGAAATGGCCGGCCTTAGCAAGGCTGCTTTTGCAGATATACTTGCAGGTTATGGCGTTGCATATATTAATTACTCCATAGAAGATATATTGGCCGATGTTGCAAGGCTTGCATAAATGGAACGCAGTTATTACAGATGCCAGTTGTTTTATTTTGCTGGATAAGATAAGTGCCCTGCAACTGCTGCCTGCACTTTCATTAAGCGTTATAACCACACCTGAGATTGCAAAAGAGTTTGGCAAGCCATTACCAGAATGGGTTGAAATAAAATCTGCAACCAATAAGGCTTTACAACAAACATTTGAAGACGAAGTTGACATTGGCGAGGCAAGCGCTATTGCGCTGGCGGTTGAAATTTCTGCTTCTATTCTTATTATCGACGATCTGCGCGGCCGAAAACTAGCAAAGCAATTGCAATTAAAGCATACCGGCACTTTAGGTATATTATTATTAGCCAAGCGGCAGGGTATTATACCTTTATTAAAGCCCTTGATTGAAAAGATACAAGCAACCAATTTTCGCATATCTGATGGATTGGTTAAAGATATTTTGGTTGCCGCAGGGGAATAGTCCGCCCAAGAAATCCAGCTTGAAGAAAGTTTCCAGTTTGAAGTCGAAAGCAAGGTGGAAGGCAAATGGTTTAGGGCAAGGAATGCAGGGTTAACAGCGGATAACGAGTAGTTTATGATAGCAGTAACAATATACAAATATGACAGTAAGACCCAAGAGTGGCTAAAGTGCGCGGAATACGGTTGTATATTAAAAAACATAATATGAGCGTTAAAAAAACGCAATACACAGGTAATGAATTAGTTACGCTTAAAAGAGGCCTGTTTTTTGGCTACGAAATGGCTATAAAATGGCGTCTTTTGTGCATGTTTTGGCTTCGGGCCGGGCGGGTCTGCGGCGCCGGGCAGCGTGGGGCGGTGTGTGGCGGGTATTATTGGGGCACAGCCTTTGTAATATTTGGCTTAAACATACATCTATGGAAAAGCGAATGTTTGGTATCATCTTAACCGTTTTGGGCATTATAGGGCTTATAATGGCCGGTGTAACCTTTATGCAGGGCAGCGGCGGCACCTATAGCGTTAAAAGCATAGTGCTTTACGGTATACTCGGGATTGTATTTTTCTCCGCAGGTATTGGATTATTGAGGAATACAAGGGACAAAGCGACCTAGAAAGCGGCCCCCTCCAAACCTCCCCCCTTAGGGGAGGCTTAAAAACGGCCTCCCCTAAATCCCCTCCCATAGAGGGGACTTGTGGCCCCCACTAAATCTCCCCCCTTAGGGGAGACTTCGATGAGGCTTAACCTTATGGTGTAAAAATTTAGTCAGGCCTTGCCATCAAAGTTATTTGAGAGGTTAAGTGTTACTTATCGAAAGCCCCTCTAAGGGAGGGGTTTGGGGAGGCCGGAGTTGGCTTGGTTTCTACATATTCCTCCGGTACTGGCCGCCCACCTCGTAGAGGGCATGGGCAATTTGGCCGAGGCTGCAGTATTTAACGGTTTCCATAAGCTCGGCAAACAGGTTGCCGTTGTTTATGGCCACGGTTTTTAAGCGTTGCAGCGCACCGGCACATTGGGCCTGGTTACGTTTTTGAAAGGCCTGCAGGTTGGCAATCTGCTGGTCTTTTTCTTCGGTGGTACTGCGTATCACCTCGTTGGGTAGTATGGTGGGGCTGCCCTTTTTGTTCAAGAAGGTGTTTACACCAACAATGGGCAGTTCGCCGGTATGTTTAAGGCTTTCATATACAAGGCTCTCTTCCTGTATCTTGTTACGCTGGTACATACGCTCCATAGCGCCAAGCACGCCGCCACGCTCATTAATGCGGTCGAACTCCTTAAGAACGGCCTCTTCAACAAGATTGGTAAGTTCCTCAATAATAAACGAACCCTGTATAAAGTTCTCGGTTTTGGCGCTGCCCAGTTCGCGGTTTATAATAAGCTGAATGGCCATGGCGCGGCGCACGCTTTCTTCGGTTGGGGTAGTAATAGCCTCGTCGTAAGCATTGGTATGCAGGCTGTTGCAGTTGTCGTAAATGGCATACAACGCCTGCAGGGTGGTGCGGATGTCGTTAAAGTCAATCTCCTGCGCATGCAGGCTGCGGCCGCTGGTTTGTATATGGTATTTAAGCTTTTGGCTGCGGTCGTTGCCTTTGTACTTTATCTTCATGGCCTTGGCCCATATACGGCGGGCCACTCGGCCAATAACGCTGTACTCGGCATCCATACCATTGCTGAAAAAGAATGAAAGGTTGGGTGCAAAATCGTCGATGTTCATGCCCCGGCTTAGGTAGTATTCAACAAAGGTAAAGCCGTTGGCCAGCGTAAAAGCCAGTTGCGTAATAGGGTTAGCGCCCGCTTCGGCAATATGGTAACCGCTTATTGACACACTATAAAAATTGCGCACTTTGTTATTTATAAAATACTCCTGCACATCGCCCATAAGCTTTAGGGCGAACTCAGTGGAGAAAATGCAGGTGTTTTGGGCTTGGTCTTCCTTAAGAATATCGGCCTGCACGGTGCCGCGAACTTGCGAAAGGGCTTCGGCTTTAAGTTGCTGGTAAATTTCGGGAGAAAGGGCTTCGTCGCCGCTTAAACCCAAAAGGCCAAGGCCAAGAGGCGCCTCACCCCCAGTCCCCTCCTCGCGGAGAGGGGAAGGAGAATGAAGTTCTGCAGGATGCCTGCCGGGTTGGTTGGGATTATAATATACGGGTTTGGGAAGGTGTTTATATTTTTCAGCACTTATCTTTTGCACCTCTTCCCAAAGGCCTGCTTCGGTTATCTTCTTCTCGCAAAGCTGGTCAATAGCCGCATTCATAAAAAAGGCGAGAATAATGGGCGCCGGGCCATTGATGGTCATGCTGACAGAGGTTTTAGCATCGCAAAGGTCAAAACCGCTGTAGAGTTTTTTGGCATCGTCAACAGTTGCAATACTAACACCACTATTGCCTATTTTGCCGTAGATGTCGGGGCGAATGGCAGGGTCTTCACCGTAGAGGGTAACACTGTCAAACGCCGTGCTTAAACGGCTGGCTGGTTGCCCGGCAGACAGGTAATGAAAGCGGTGGTTGGTGCGCTCGGGGCCACCTTCACCGGCAAACATACGGGTGGGGTCTTCGCCCTGGCGCTTTAGTTCAAACACACCCGCGGTGTAAGGAAATTCGCCGGGCAGGTTTTCCTGTAGTTGCCATTGCAGAATGTCGCCCCAATCCTTATACTTGGGCAGCACCACTTTTGGTATGCGGGTGCCGCTTAGAGTAGTGGTGGTAAGTGGCTGGCGAATGGTTTTATCACGAACGGTGTATTCAAAAAAGTCGGCGGAATATTTTTGAACGAGGGAGGGCCATGCGGTGATTAAATCCTGGTTTGCTTTATCTAAAGTTGCCTCTAAGGCCCCCTCTAAATCTCCCCCCATAGGGGAGACTTGCGATGAGTATTTTTGAGCATCGTGTTCTTTGAAGAGGTGTAAGGCGCCCTTTAGCTGGTAGAGCTTTGATGCAATGGCGGACTGCTGGTTTACCCATTCGTCGTAGCCGCGGTTGGATTCGGATATTTCGGAGAGGTAGCGTACTCGCTTTGAGGGGATGA
>Ga0206931_1129_pt1 | contig 23654 bp, 27 predicted proteins | sample Alteio_BWOrgHeat_17_FD_152946 | JGI IMG/M metagenome (GOLD analysis project Ga0206931, IMG submission 152946) | Enriched cells from forest soil in Barre Woods Harvard Forest LTER site, Petersham, Massachusetts, United States -... | ecosystem: Environmental > Terrestrial > Soil > Temperate forest >...
AGCGGGCAACCCGGTTACCGAACTATTGCCATCGCTGCTGTTGCTGGTACTTACAATGGCATCATGGGCCACGAGGCCTGCGGCCAGAAAAATGGTTTCGGTTAATCAAAAAGCTGTGCATAACTTTAGTACAGCGAATGCATAAATTGAATAGCATGAATCCTAAGGTTGATTTCTTTTTTAAAAAGGCCACGCAGTGGAAAAAAGAAGTAGAGAAACTAAGAACGATCATTCTGGAATGCCACCTGGCTGAAGAATTGAAATGGGGCTGCCCCTGCTACACTTTTGAAAAGAGCAACATTGTGCTTATACACACGTTTAAAGAGTATAGCGCGTTACTGTTTTTTAAAGGTGCATTGTTGAAAGATCCCAAAAAAATACTGATACAGCAAACGGAAAATGTACAGGTTGCGCGCCAGTTAAGGTTTACCAATGTAAAGGAAATAGAAAAACTGGCGCCTGTTATAAAAGATTACATTTTTGAAGCTGTTGAAATAAAAGAAGCGGGCATAAAACCAGCGCTTAAAAAAACAACCGACTTTAAAATGGTTGATGAACTTAAAGAGCGGCTTGATAAAAACGCCATGTTAAAAAAGGCATTTTATGCATTAACGCCCGGGCGGCAAAGGGGCTACCTGCTGTATTTTTCATCAGCCAAGCAAGCTAAAACCCGCGAAGCAAGAATTGATAAAAGTACACCACAAATTATGGATGGTAAGGGATGGGATGAATAGTTATATGCAGGAAAAATAAATTAACTCCAGCTTTATAAACATGAGCAAAAGCAATAAAAAACAATTGCCGCCACAACAGCGTGACGAACTGCTTGGCATACTTAAAGCCCGCTTTGAAAAAAACATGGGCCGCCATAAAGGTATTAAATGGGCTGATGTACAGGCGAGGCTGGAAGCTAATGCAGGTAAGGTATGGTCGCTTAACGAAATGGAGATGACAGGAGGTGAACCTGATGTTGTTGGCTACGATAAAAACACAGGTGAATATATTTTTTATGATTGCTCACCAGAAACACCAAAGGGCCGCAGAAACCTTTGTTACGACCGTGCAGCGCTTGATGCCCGAAAAGAATTTAAACCCGCAGACAGTGCTGTTAATATGGCAACCGAAATGGGCATTGAGTTATTAAACGAAGAACAATACCGTGCACTGCAAAAGCTTGGGCAGTTTGATGCCAAAACATCAAGCTGGCTTACAACGCCCGCTGATATCAGACATAAGGGTGGCGCTATATTTGGCGATTACCGCTATGGCGCTGTTTTTATATACCACAACGGCGCGCAATCTTATTATGGCGTTAGAGGGTTTCGGGGATGGTTGAAGGTGTAGGGGTGGCTGGTGTACATAGAAGAAAACTTGCTGATAACCTCAAGTAACAAAAAATGGAAACAGTAGAAATTGACGTAAAATACAGAAGCTATTTTCGTAGAGTTTGGGTTTCATTTTTCAGAATATTTTTTATCTTTTTTACATTTTTTTTACTTTTTCATTACCTTTTATACGGGTATAATTTCTATTATATTGTGGCTTATTTTTTTGTTGGATTACTAATGCTGGTATACTGCTTTCTTATAAATATCAAAGTTCTTTATAAAGTTTCCTTCTCAAAGCAAGAGGGAGATTCTGTAATTATTGAATACTCCTGGTGCAATAAAGTTAAGACCAGTCATTGCAGGTTGAGCGATTTTAATATTACGCTTCGTCAAAATTTCCTTGCATATTTTAGCCCCTGGGTTTTGCGGGTTTACACTGAAAATTATTTACTGATCAGGCAAAAGCAAACCTATTTTTGGACAACTGACATGTTTTTTAAGCTTAATACTCTTTATAAACAATTTAAACCCGCTTGATTTGTGATTGCTACGGATAATTGCAAACAAGGAAAAATAAAACCAAGGCAGCGCTATGAGGCTCTGCAGAGAAGGGAAAAAATTATTGTCTCTTTTATTAAGACATAGGTTATCTATCTTAACTTCAAAAAGATGAGACATTTTTTTAATTTAAGCGCATTACTTCCCTTCTCCGCAGAGTCTCATAGCGTTGCCCTGTGTGTAGGGATGGACTCTGCGGCATGTTTAGTGCCACAGCCCAATAAAAGTACAAAAGTTGGCCATTGCAGCTTTAATCAGTTAAATTAATATCCTGTAGTTCCATATAGCTGGTTACAGGATACACCCCTTGTTCACCGGTAATATAAAATTTGGCTGAGCTGTGTATATATTCTTCTGGCATGGCAGCAAGCCGGGGCAAACATTTGCATGGGTTTAAATGCATATACTGCAATTTCTGTACAATAAACCCTTCTGTGCGGCATTCTTTCCAGTCAAATGAAGGTTCAAATACCTCGTGCATTTTATTCCGTTTTCTGTCAGTATTATTTACCATCTCCTGCATTTCATTTAAAAGTAAATTTTGGTTATTGGCACGCAGTAAATGTACCAGTTCATAAGCCATAAATCTTTTACCGTTTCCTATAATAGTATTTAAAGGTTTTGTACTGTTTCTAAACGCTACTACAGCATGTATGTGATGCGGCATTATAACGTAGCCAATAATATAATGGCCTTCAGCCTTCAACACGTCAAACCATTTATATACCAGGCTATAGGCATTACAAATTTTGAATAAGGGTAACCACCGGGCGCAAGTAAACGTAATAAAATACACACCGCTATTATAAGGTATGGTTTTTCGGACGCTCATGTTATAAAGATAGGAAACCAGGCATTTGGTTATATATTTGGCTACAGAACTAAACATGCCGCAGAGTCCATGCCACGCGCAAGGCAATGCAATGAGACTCTGCGGAGAAGGGAAAAAATAGTGAGGAGCAGAACAGGAAAAACTGCGATTGCCAACTTTTGTACTTCTATTTGGCTACAGTATTAAACATGCCGCAGAGTCCATGCATGCGCAAGGCAATGCAATGAGACTCTGCGGAGAAGTGAATGAGACTCCGCGGAGAAGGGAGTAAACGTAATAAAATACACACCGCTATTATAAGGTATGGTTTTGCGAACGCTCATGTTATAAAGATAGGAAACCAGGCATCTGGTTATATATTTGGCTGCAGAACTAAACATGCCGCAGAGTCCATGCCACGCGCGAGACAAACGCTATGAGACTCTGCGGAGAAGGGAGAGTAGTCAGCGGTTGGGGAAGCACCGTAAATTTTTTAAGTATGAAGAACATTTATTTTCTGGCGATGTTTTTATTTCTGCTGAGAAATGAATGTCAATCCCAACGGTACATAGAAATATACTACACAACCATGACGCCAGATCATTTGTTGCCTAAGCTGGTTATTTTAGCCAATAAAGGCGATTATAAAATTACCGCAGAGGATCATTTCAAGTTTCTTCAAATTTTTAAATTGAGAAAAAAGGAGCTTAAAATTGTTACCGGTTTTGTGTATGATATTTTACAAGTTGTAAATAAGGATTCTTCTAAACCTGGCGAAGGATATAATATTGAAATTGAGTATGAAACTAAAATGGACGATTTCTTTTTAGCAGAAAATACCGGCGAGAACTTTTTTTCAAGTTTTGCAAACAAAATGAAATTAGCACATATAAACCCAAAATTAATTTCGGCTGTTAAAAACTTTAATCAGTAATTTGTTTTCTGAAAATAACATGACGCAAGTTGTGTGATATTTGCAAGGTAAGAAGCAAAAATTCTTAATCATCCGGGCGGTTACCCAAAGCACAAAGCCAGCGCTATGAAACTCTACAAAAAAATTATTGGCTCTTTATTAAGACATAGGTTATCTACATTAACTTCAAAAAGATGAGGCATTTTTTTAATTTAAGCGCATTACTTTTTGTATTACAAATATCGTGTTATTCGCAAAAAAGTGGCCATGCAAATGGCGAACAAGTTTTCGCTCCTTGTTTTCATGTTGAACAACCAAAAGTTATTCAGCTTCCGGATAGTTTAAAACTAAAAGGCGGAGTATTTATAAGCTTTCAGTTGACATGCTTTTATGATTCTTTGGGAGCAATATTAAAACTTGTACCGCAGGTACTTTTTATTCAGAACGGTACTTCGACAATAGGCAAATATTTTTTTTGGAAAAATTGGCAAGACCGTTCAGTAAATGTTAAGCAAATTGACGCAAACACATACGCCGATTGGGCGAAAGCAGAATTACCACGAATAATAAGAATAGTTCGTTATCCGTCGAACATTCGATGTACCCAAAAAATTGCCAAACAAAATTCTTTACTGCTAGAATGCCGGATGCAATAATACTTTCCTTCTCAGCAGAGTCTCATAGCATTGCTTTATGCGCTGGCATGGACTCTGCGGCATGTATAGTGCAACAGCCAAATACATAACCAAATGCTTGTTTTTCTATCTTTATGGTGTTAGCGTTCATAAAACATTATTATAATTAAGATAGAATGCGCGGCAGGAAGTCAGATAACGCATACCAAATGATTCAAGCATGAGAATAACAGTTGAAAGAGTTATAGAAGAAGGAATTGTAGAAATTTCATCTCACATGGGAAGGGCCATTGTTGCATGTTACCAACACAATTTGCAGGCGGGTAAAGTATACGGCGTTGAGTTTGATGTAACTGATTCAATACAGTTGGGGGTAAATGCGGCAAAGGTAAGTGACAAAGCATTTTTTATTAAGCATGATAACAAGATGAATTATATTCAGGGAGAAAGCGAAGGGATTGATGAATTTGGAATTTTGTGCTTCAGGCTTTCAATGGATTGTTTAATAATGATGGACAGCGATGATATAAATATTAAAGAAGGCGATCAATTAAATATTCAAATTGATATTGGGAAACTCGAGATGACTGTTATTGGTATATAATTTTTCCCTTCTCCGCAGAGTCTCATAGCATTGCTTTATGCGCTGGCATGGACTCTGCGACATGTATAGGCTTACAGCCAAATATATAACCAAATGCATGTTTTTCTATCTTTATAGCGTGAGCGTTGGTAATAAGTCGTAATAAATTATTTGATAAATGAAAAATTGGACTGAATTGGGCAAGTTAGAATATGACTTGTTGTGGGATTTCGTCTATGAGACCCTTAGGTTTTCCCCCAGCAGAAGTAATAAAGAATGTGTTCTGTTCCCGGCGGATTACCGATATTATGATATATCTGATTTTTTTGGCCCTGGTTTTAGTGAATCTCTGTATGATGACTTACTGCGCTGCACCGAAAAGGTATTTATCGAAATCTCAAAGAAAAACATAATGTATGCATTAGATTGGCAGCATGAGTGTTATTCATTTGATCCTAAGTTGCCTTTCGAGCAGGACAATTTTGGAGAATCGTTAATTCCAATTTTCCCTAACGGAGATTATCTTTTTTTTATAACCAAAGATTTAAAAAATGTAATTTTTGCAGACGGAATAAATCGTAGAATTTCTTTTTGTGGAGCAGATCTGATCAAGGCTTATGAACGCCATAAGCCAAATATTTTTATTAAGCAAATACATTGATTTGACTTATATTGCCTTCATCCCCGTGCGTTTGCGGTAAGTGTTAGTAAGGTACACTTTTACGGCGGTGCAGTTTTTGGGAAGCTTGCATACTTCGTAGTCAATCGCTGCTGTTGGTGTTTTGCTAACATTGTAATTTCATAAAACACGTCGCTGATATTTAGCATTTTCAGTATTCATCTTTTTCTTTCTTTCTTCTTGAAAGAAAAGAAAGAAACAAAGAAAAGTTCAAGGCCAACCCAAACGCTCCGCCGTTTGGCCGTGCCAGCGCCACCCAAGGCGTAACCGCGCATGTGTTTACTTTGTTTCCTCTTGCTTGATACTGCATATTCAATCATGTTCATATTTTTTAGCTGGTGTACTTACCCTGTTTTATTCGCGGCTTACCGCTGAGAGGTGAAGTCACCAATTTTCGAGGCGGCTTTAGCTATACCTAATTCTGTTTATATCTTATATCGCCTTCATCCCTGTGCGTTTGCGGTAGGTGTTATTAAGATATACTTTTACGGCGGTGCAGTTTTTGGGCAGCATACATACTTCGTAGTCAATAAGGTTTTGTTCGCTTATGGTGCGGTATATTTCTCTCTCAATATTGTAGTTCACCACATCTATATTAAACTCCTTCATTTCCCTTATACCGGTAAGGGGTTTGGGGCGGTCTTTAACCCATATTGTTATTCGGTAATACGGCATATATGGTAGTATTATTGCAAAGCTAATATTTTTAGCAAAATGCAACCATTTTTTTATGCACCAGTTTTAATTGTGTAACATATTATGCACAAAACATATATAAAATATATTACTTTGTTATGCTAAGCGTTGCTATGCACCAAATTTTTATAAAAGTACCAACTGTTACCGGTACTGTGTGGCAACTCCCCGAAAAAAGAAGTTGATATAACAAAATGCGCCGGGGTAAATAATTACTAACTTTAGTTGCCGCAAACGCTAATACAAAGCCTTTGCGTTATCACCTTAACTAAACACTCGGCGTATGAAAAAGCGGTTAAAAAAATTTATGTTCCGGCTAATGGTTACAGTGCTTTTTCTGTTCGGGCTTTTAGTAACATCAATGCTTAGCCCCATACTTTTATATGCAAACAAAACAACTGTTGGTAATTACTCAATATACCATAACAAGCAACTGAACAATAATTTTTTACAACAACTTAACCAATCAAACAATATCATTAAATCAAGTGAACTGTATGACCCGAAGCTTAAAATAGATGTATGCTTAAAAGATGGTTCAAGTTATCCCGGGCTGGTTACATTTGTTATGGGGAAAGATTTGATATCATCATTTTATAATAAAATTATTCTTACAGGCGACACGGTTAATTACAGCGATAATTATATTCAGCTTGACGGGCACAAATGGAATTTTTTACAAATGCTTGCCCACGCCCAGGTGCATTGTTTGGAATTTAATAAATATGGGCTATGGCACTCAAACCCAATTGCAAAACACCCTGCCTGGAAATGGGAGGGTTACCCTGAGTATATAGCAAAGCAAAACCCTGACCAGGTAAACCTGCAAGACAATATTGAAAAGCTTCTGCAGGCAGAAAGCACACCCAACAATGGCTGGATGAAATTTGCTGACAGTGCAGAAACTTTAATTTCTTTTGATGAATACCGGTTGCTTATTAAATATTGCATTGAGATAAAAAAAATGACTTTTGGAGCATTAATGAAAGACACAACAGGAGAAAACACTGTAAGGCAACAAATGATAGAGTGGTATAACAGGCAACGAAATTGAAAGAAAATAAAAAGCAAGGCACAGCCATTACTTAATAAAACTGTTACCGCCTTTACCTGCCCGGCTTTTAGTTAGTTTGAATTTTTCCTTTTTCTGCTTCCAGTCTTCAGTCTTTTATCTTCATACCGGGTGATATTGGCACACTCTCCACAAGCTCCAGCGACTTTACCATATCCTTTGTGCCGGTTTTATATTTAATAAAATGCGGTGTCTGCAAATGGGCATGGTAAGCTGCAGTATCAGCATAAATTTCAAGTATGGTTACATGGGTGGGGTTGTTTTTTTCGTACACCGCGTATAAGGTAAGCACACCCGGCTCAACCTTTACTGATGTTTCAATTTCTTCTTTAAGTGCTGCGCGGTAATTATCAAGCTGCGCAGAATCGATTACCAGTTTTGCCATACGTACCATGTGTGGTTTGCTTTGTGCAAAAGTACCACTGCATAGCATAAGCACACCTGTTATTGTAATAATAGCCGGCAACAATAATGATGTTTTTTTTAGAGGCATATTTAAATTATTTATTCAAAACTGTTGTATTCTTCATCGGTTACCCTATCCATCCATTCAACTACTCCCTTTTGGGTGTTAGTGTTTATGGCAATATGTGTAAATGCGCTGCCGGGGCTGGCACCATGCCAATGCACTATACCGGGTGCTATTTTTACTACATCACCAGGGTTTAGCAATTGTATCGGCTTGCCTTTTTCCTGGTAGTAGCCTGTGCCTTGTGTTGCAATAAGTATTTGGCCGCCGCCATGTGTATGCCAGTTATTGCGCGCACCGGCCTCAAACACTACATTGCCTATTTGTGTATTTAAAGTATCATCTGCAGCAACCAGCATTTTAACATGGGTGGTACCGGTAAAGTAAGCCTCAGGCGCTTTATCGCCTTGCGGAAAGATGGGGGTGTTGTTTTCCATGGTTGTTAATTTAGTTTAAAAATGTTATGGATGAATTTAAATCGTAGTATCAATCAAGCTCCTTCGCCATCGTTGGTGTTTTCACCAACGATGTAGGTGGATGTTCGATGCAGGCGAAAACACCTGCAACGGCGAAGGGTTGTTATTTTCCATAGTTGCTGTTTTTTGTTTTAAGGAAATGATGAATGAATGTAAACTATAATATCAATCAAGTTCTAAAAATGTCTTTTATTCGCCTCATCCCCTAACCCCTTCTCCTCGCGGAGAAGGGCCCGACGAGATTGCAGCGGAGAGCATGTGTTTATAATATACAATTGGTATCATTTCCTGCTTACGCGATAAGTTAGCCATAACACATCGTTCTGTAACTGCCTTACATCTTTAACGGTTAAAACGGCTGTTTCTTTTTTAGGCAGGTGATCGCTTAGCTCAAAAGCTGTTATGGTATTTGGGGTTATATCGGCAATGGGCAGCACCAAAATGCTCAGCTCATCAACAAGGCCTTCGTTTAACATACTGCCGTTAAGGTAACCGCCACCTTCAAGCATAATTGTTTTTACAGGAAATAACTTAACCAATTGTTGCAGCGCCGAAGCAAGATCAATATCAGTTTTACCTGCAAAAATGTACGATATATCTTTTCGCTGTAAATAATGCAGGCAGGCATCGCTAACATCTTCAGTAAGTATTTCAATAATGTGGTCGCCGCCTATTTGATTGCTTTTCCACCCTAATTTTCCTTTACCATCAACAGCAATAGCAAATGATGAGGCGGTTTTATCGCCAATAAATGCTTCTCTTACCACAGGTATGTTAGAGCCTATCAGCACTGGTTGTTCATCAGCAAAATCTTTCTCCATGGTTGCCCTGCCGCACATCCAGGCTTCGCTTTTAAACGTGTTATGGCATTTTTCGTATATGCCTGAATATGTTTTCGCATCAGCGCCCCAGTTGGCGCCAAGTATTTTACCGTTAACGGTTGTCATCATGTGGCAAATTATATATGGCGCCTTCATTTGTTTATATTTTACTTTATTAGCAGAACAGTTTGTACTGAAAAGTAAACAAAACTATTATGAATTGGGTTTGTTTATGATGAACCTTTTGTGAATGGTATTTTACAACCCTGTAGATCTTTCCATTTGCTCGTTGTAACGCGTACCGGTTATTTTTATTTGCGCAGATGCATCTTCAATCTCCTGCAGTTCCTGCGGGGTTAGTTGTACAGTTACAGCCCCAATATTTTCCTTTAGCCTGTGCAGTTTGGTGGTGCCGGGTATAGGTACTATCCATGGTTTTTGTGCCAGTACCCAAGCCAGTGCAATTTGTGCAGGCGTTGCATTTCTTCTTTCGGCAAATGTGCCCAGCAAATCAATTAAAGCCTGGTTTGCTTTACGTGCATCTTCAGTAAAACGTGGTAAAACCTTGCGTATGTCACCATCAGCAAATGTTGTATTCTCATCAATTTTACCGGCAAGAAAACCTTTGCCAAGCGGGCTGTATGCTACAAGGCCGATGCCCAGTTCTTCTATAGTAGGTATTATCTCTGCTTCGTGCTGCCTCGTCCACATTGAGTATTCGCTTTGCAGCGCGGTAACAGGCTGCACGGCATGGGCGCGGCGTATGGTTTGCGCACCCGCTTCGGAAAGGCCAAAGTGTTTTACCTTGCCCTCGGCGATAAGATCTTTTACGGCGCCTGCCACATCTTCAATGGGTACGTTGGGGTCAACACGGTGTTGGTACAACAGGTCAATCACATCAACCTTAAGCCTTTTTAGCGAGCCTTCAACTGCTTCCTTTATGTGCTCTGGCCTGCTGTTTATGCCAACCATTTTTCCATTCTGTATATCAAACCCAAATTTGGTTGCAATAATAACTTTGTTGCCAAATGGCGCAAGCGCGTCACCCACCAGTTCTTCATTTACAAACGGGCCATATACTTCGGCAGTATCAAAAAATGTAATGCCCTGCTCAACCGCTGCGTGTAAAAGGGCAGTCATCTCTTTTGTGTCCTGGGCCGGGCCGTAGCCAAAGCTCATGCCCATACAACCCAAACCAATTGCAGATACTTCGAGCCCGTTTTTGCCAAGTGTACGTTTTTGCATATTGTAAGTATTTAAAATTATGGTGCAAAGGTAGGCTGGTTGCTAAGCGCAAAACAAACAAAAACCAAACAAACAATTACGAAAATCAAACATTCCTGAACTTAAGCGGGCTGAGCGGAACATGCTTTTTAAAAAAATTGTTGAAATGTGTTACCTCGTTAAAGCCCAGTGCATAGGCAATTTCACCCACGCTCCAGGCGCTGTGCTTCAGCAAAATTTTTGACTCCTGTAAAATGCGTTCGCCTATTATTTGGGAGGTTGTTTTGTCAGTAGTTTCTTTTACTGCGCGGTTAAGGTGGTTAACGTGCACATTTAGCTGGCCTGCAAAGTCTGATGCCGAACGCAGGCTTACGGTTTGGTGGCTGTCGTCAATAGGAAACTGCCGCTCCAGCAGTTCTAAAAACAGGGTTGAAATGCGTTGCGATGCATTTACTGTTTGCCTGCTAAATTCGGTACCCGGCTCCATCTTCATGGCAAAATGCACCAGCTCAAAAACAAGGGAGCGGAGCACATCGTATTTATGTATGTAATCGGAGTTTATCTCGTTGTACATGCGCTCATATATGGCCTGTACGCTGCTAACCTGCTTATCAGTAAGCTCAAATATATGCCTGCCACCGGGCTGAAATACCGAGTACTGGTTAAGGTTGCCATGCTGGTGAAAAAAGTGTGGATTGAACAGGCAAAAAACACCGTTGCGAATGCCGTCAAGATGTTCCCATTTATAAGGAATGTTGGGGTTGGAGAATGACAAAGCCTGCTTTTTTACTTCAACCACTTTATCAGCATAATGCACCTGGCTATTGCCAATTACAAGCATAATTTTAAAGTAATCACGCCGACGGTAAGGGGTGGGCTGCGGCTGATCGCCTAAGCAGGGCTTTAACGCAAACACATTAAAATGCCCAATACCACTACGGATATTATCGGGCATCCACCCAAACTTCTTTTTGTAAAACTCCTCAAGCGTTTCAACTGTGTTCATTATGCAAAATTACAAATTTCAAACAAAAATGGGCGGCTTATATATACACCTTTTAGAGGTGAAATGCTGCAGCAGGTTTTAGAGATGTTGAGGGAAGAAAGCCTTGCAAGACAGATTACCGTGATAGCCCCTGCACTGCGCAGGTTGCTTTGGAAAGCTGGTTGTATATTGTGTATTTAAAGGATGATGATATGTATAAACCGCGTGTTTTTAAGAGTTGGTGATTAACCGCAAAGGCCACGAAGTTTAGGAACCCGCAAAGGGCGCTAAGGGGAACACTATGTTCTTTATGTGCAAAGGGAAATTGTTTTTCTTCGTGCCCTTTGCGGCTCTTCATCTCTGCGTTCTTTGCGGTAAAAAAAACCTCTGAAAAAAACTGTAAACTCCGTTTTCAGCCTGCGAATAAAAATATTCATAACCACAGCGCGTTTTTTCTAACTTTACTCTAACGGCTTTTTGATCATACGCAACCAATCTAAAAAATCACTCAATGCTTCACATGGTGAAAATATATAAACGCATCCTGACCTTTATGTTGCTTTTTGTTGTTTTATTGTGCCAAAATATACCCTCGCACGCTCAAAACAAAGGCCTGCCTGTTAACCCGCTATTTGCGAGAAAGTACAAAATGGGCGAAACATACCGGTACAGCATTACCATGAGCGAATCGCACGGCGGTGTATGGGCCTTTACCAGCGTTGCTGTGTGCGAATTAAAAGTGGTGAGCGACAGTGCCGGCGTACCATACGATGAAATACGCTGGATATCAAAAAAGAATTTTACACCAAAGGATACTACAGATGTAACAAGCCAGGCATTACTGGTAAAACCTTACCGTATATCGCTGGATGGCAGGGGCAGGCTTGATATGCCAAAAATTGATGTAACTGAAATGACCGAGCCGATACAGGACTTTAATACCTTTTTTGTTGCAGTTAGCCCTGAGCTTGGCCATATAGACCAGCTTAAAAAAACCGGCGACACTATGGTAATGGAAAAGCCGATAACTGCAAATTTTGCAAACGGAACAAACATGCTTAAAGGAGAAGATTGTTTGAACATATCTGCAAGGTTATTGTATGATGATAACGGTGCAGTGCAGGTTTACACCGCATTTATGCCGCCTGTACAACCGTGCCTTACTTATGTAAGCGCCGATATGGCTACGCCCGTTGTAACCGATACGCTTAATAATTTTCAGATGGTAACACCTGCTGGCAACAACACGTATAATGTTAACTACGGAAGGGAATACTTTTATATAACCAGCACGATACAAAAAGCAACCGGTAAAATTTTACATGCAGAAATGCTTAACCAGCTTAACCTTAAGGTTAAAGTAAACTGTGATAATGACTATAAAAATTGCCAGGTTGAAGTGCCTTTTGCTGAGCAGCGCGTGCTTGCAATAAAGCTGCTGTAACCCGCTACACGTGTTTGCCTGTATTTTAAACACAGATCACAAAACGTTCTCATAAAAGAACCTTGTGGTTAAGCCCCTTCAATCCTACCTACAAAATAACCCGGTATGATAGTGTGCAATGCAATTTTTGGCAGAATATAAAGCCTGGTATTTTAGTGCGTTGCCCTGGCACAAAAGGCGGCAGTATATTACATTAGTTAAAAAAAGTTACATTACAGTTGTGCAATAAAACCGTTATTACTAAAATACAAAAATGCTGATATGGTAAAAATTGGTATCGTACAGTTTACGCCGGCATTCGGCAAAACACAACAGAACCTGCTGCATATTGTTGAGTTACTAAATAACATAGAAGCTGATATTATAGTACTGCCTGAACTATGCACAACCGGCTACTCATTTTTAACTAAGCAGGAGGCTTTTGAAGAGGCGGAGGAGCATGATGGAGAAACCGCTATGGTGTTTAAAGCACTCGCGGTAAAGCTCAAAGCAGTTATTGTTGCAGGCTTTGCCGAAAGAGATGGTGAGAGTGTATATAATTCAGCATTGATTGCGCTGCCAGATGATACCGCAAAGGTGTACAGGAAAACACATTTGTTTTTTAAAGAAAAGATCTGCTTTGATGAGGGCGATACAGGCTTTTTTGTAATAAAGCACCCGCTGAAGGATTGTAATATAGGCGTAATGGTTTGCAACGACTGGCGTTACCCTGAAGCAGCACGCAGTCTTGCATTGCTTGGCGCTGATGTTATTGCATGCCCCAGTAATCTTGTATCAAATGTATGGGGTGTGGGTATGCCTGCCCGTGCGCTTGAAAATAAAGTTTACCTTGCTGTAGCCAACCGTTGTGGTATGGAAGAACGTGTTTTGCATGAAGGTGAAACGCAAAGTTTAACCTTTAATGGTGGCTCAGTTTTGTACGATGTTAACGGCGCGCCTATGATGCAGGCTGATAAAGATAAAGATGCTATTATTACCAGCTTTATTGATGTATTACAGGCCCGTAATAAACACTTTAATATATACAATGATATTTTAAAAGACCGCCGGCCAAACCTGTACTATAATGGCTAAAACAACACAACTGTTATTCAACGCCCAACTATAATATGCCAACTGAACAAACTGCTGAAGAAAAAGTATCGCTTAACCGTGCACTTGGTTTAACCGCCAGCATTTTACTGGTAGCCGGTATAATGATAGGTTCTGGCGTGTTTAAAAAAATTGCACCCATGGCAAGGCACCTGTGGAGTGAGCCCTATATTTTATGGGCCTGGGTTATTGCGGGTATTGTTACCATGTTTGGTGCATTTACCTACGCGGGCCTTGCCACCACCACAAACCGTACCGGCGGCATTTATGAATACCTGCGCATGGCTTTTGGAGATTTTATAGCTTTTATTTTTGGGTGGAGCTTTTTTACTATTACCGGCAGCGGCGCCATTGCAGCACTTGCTTTTATTTTCTCGCAATCGGTTAATACGCTCGTACATTTCCCCGAGCCGTTTAGTGCGTGGAAAGATGTATCAATAGGCCATTTTATATATCCCTTTGCTGATGATGGTATAAAGCTTTTTGCGGTTATTGTTATAGGCCTGCTTACATGGTTTAATTACAGGGGCATAAAGCAGGGCGGCGTTTTAAACAGTATAGTTACAGGCGCCAAAATTTTAGGCATACTGCTGCTTATAATAGCCAGCCTTATATATGTGCCTGCCGGTACAACTGCGGTGGCGCAGGCTATACAACCCGCCGCCGTGACAGGTGCAGCGCTTATAAGCGGTTTTTTCGGGGCCATGCTAAGCGCACTATGGGCGTATGATGGCTGGGCCAATATTACTTTTATAACAGGTGAGATTAAAAACCCGCAGCGCAACCTGCCGCTGGCTATTATTGGCGGTGTGGGCATAGCTATGTTTTTATATGTAATGCTTAATTATGGGTTTATGCGCGTAATGCCTATGCAGCAAATTGCTGCGATAGGCGATAACCAAATTGCCGCGGCAGAGGCTGCCAATGTGTTAATGGGCAGACCAGGCAGCGTTATTATTGCCGTGCTTATAATGGCATGTACATTTGGTGCTGCCAATGCCAGCATACTGGTGTACCCGCGGTTATACTACCGCATGGCGCAGGAAGGCAGGTTTTTTAAACACGCAGCCGCAGTGCACCCAATATTCCGCACGCCGCATATTGCCTTCCTGTATTCAGGTGTGTGGAGCTGTGTACTTGTAATAACCGGCACTTTCGATAGGCTTACTAACCTTGTGGTGCTGGCAAGCTATGTTTTTTTTGCACTTACTGCCTGGGGGCTTATTAAGTTTAAGCGAAGCGGCCTTATTAAAACAAAAGTTATAGGTTACCCGGTTACGCCTGCGATAGTTATCCTGTTTTCACTCGCACTTATTATCAACAATATTATTGCAGAGCCAAAGCAGTCATTTCTTTGTATGTTGCTCGTTCTGAGTGGTGTGCCGTTTTATGTGTGGTTTAGAAAGGAGGCGAAGTTTAAAGTTTGAAGTTTTTGAAAAGCCCGGAAGACCGGAAGACCGGAAGACTGGAAGTCAGGAAGAATTGTTAAGAGGTTAAACTACAGAGTGAACGGAGTTTTTGCACAGAGGCAATGGAGTTTGGAGTTTAAGATCTTGCAAATGGCGCGCGAGTTTTACTTTGTGCGCTTTGCGTGTTTTGCTCAGCGTACTTAGCGGTTATGCGTTTGATTTTTTAACCGCAAAGGACACGGAGTTGAAGAAACGCAAAGGGCGCCAGGGAAACAGCGCCAACCTGCAACAAATAAACAATATTTGGGTAGTGTATCAGTTTGAAAAAATAAAAAAATTTCCATTAATAGCGCCATCTTATTGCTATCATAGCTCTGTAGTTATTGCCGTTAGATTCACCGGCTGCATTAAAGCCTCTAATAAAATTTTTACATTGATACCAATTCCCGGTTTTCAAAGTTTGTCCACTTGAAGATTCAGTAGCTCTCCATATAGGCAATACTCTGAATATTGTCACTACTCCAATTACAATAAGAATGCTGTACAGGTATTCCATTTTTGTGGGTATATTTTTACGGACTAAATATAAAAAGAAAACCGCTTATTCAGCGGTTACGTTCTTTTTATATGACCCTCTTTTACCTTGCGTCTTTTCTGGTACAAGCTTTACAATATCTTCAATACTCATAAATCCTTTCATTAATCCTGCCGCCATTGCAGGGGTTGTACGAAGGGTTTTGTGTTGTTTCACGAAATTGTAATAGACAAAATGCAAGGCAATCGCATAACCATGATTTTCTATTTTCTTACTGAAAGCATTTGTTAAGCGAGTGAAGCGGCGCATGTGCATTCTCATTGTTAGATTTTGGCGTTCAACATGGCTTGTAGAAATAAACTTTTCATCCGGTTGTCCATAAATGGGTGTTTTCTTGCTACCTGTGCATTCTACAGGGCTATATTTGCGCTCGGTGCTTGAAGTACCAGTTTCAGGCCCGTATATCTTAACCAGTTGTGCAAAATCTATTACATCATCAGTAGGGAAGGCTGCATCTACCGCCTTGATATAAGCCTTTAAACCATCTGTAGTTAACTGTACACGACCTTTAATTCTGTCGGCTACATCCTTCATAAAAAAAGTAGCGGTTTCAACATCCCTATCACCAAGCAACCAAGATATTACAAGCTTAGTATCTGAATCAATACCTACGAATGTCCAAGCATCGCCAGCGCCTTCAACATCTTGTGGTTTATTCTTTTCTTTTGCATAGACAAAACTCCATATTTCGTCGGCCTGAACACGCTTAGCTTCCACATTTCTCACCGTTTCATCATGAAATAATTGACAGGCTTGACCAACCTCAATGAGTAACTTTGTTACCGTGTTAATGGAAACATCGCAAATGCGTGAAGTTGAACGTAAAGAATTTCCCTCAACAAGCAGATTGATAATTTGTACTCTTTTTTCGATAGGTAACGTGTTCATGCCATAAAGATAAGTGAGATTATTCATTCTGTCAAGCATTTTATTCAGTTTATTTTTTATTTTAATTATTTTACACCGCTTTTTGTAAATGTATTGATAATCATAGTATATTTACAATTATTGTTTAAAACATCCTTACACCAATATCAATAAATGGAAGAAAACGAAAATAAGCATAGGGAGATAGATGCATTATTAGGCAATATTTTAAAGGAGCCAAGCTTAAGAGATTTGTTCGATAAGCGGGTTTATGAACTTGGATTATCAGAAAGGGATGTACGCCGAATGTTGAAATTAGAATATCGTACGATAAATGGTATTATTGACGGAACCCAGCGAAGAGGCGATATTTTATCCTTTAAAAAACTGGCTACTTTTTTAAACATCCCTCTGGATGACTTCTTGGAAATGCATTCATCATTAGCTGAGGCAAATAATGCCGACAAAAATACAGTCACCCAAAAGAAGAAATTCTTAAAGGATAATTTCGATTTAGCGGTATTAAGAAAGGCTGGGTTTATAAATAGTCTTGACAATTTTGACGAAATAGAAAATAAAATAACCTTATATTTTGGTCTTAGTTCAATATTTGAATATAAGAAAAGAGCTTTCAATACTGCTTATTGGACTGGAATAGTAAGCCAAAAAAGTATATCTAAAACATCGATAGTTAGAGATTTTTGGCTAACATCAGCAAAAATTTTAGCAACCAAAATTGACAACCCTTATATATATATTAGACAAAACCTTGTTGCTTTTTTCCCACAAATAAGATGGTTTAGTACTAATGAAGAATTTGGGCTTATCAATGTTATCAAGCATTTATTTAGTATAGGCATAACCGTTATATACCAACCTAAATTATCTTCTCTTAAATTAAGAGGAGCAACATTTTCTGTTAATAATAAACCATGCATTGTTATTACCGATTACATGGGTTTTTATCCAACGTTATGGCATTGTTTAATACATGAATTATACCATGTTCTTTTTGATTGGGATATAATAAATAAGGATTCTAATTCTTATCATATTTCAGATGATAGTGAAGAATTATTTACGATTGATGAAAGAGAAATAGAAGCTGATAATTTTGCAAGACGATATTTATTCTCAATAGAAAAAATGGAAGAAGTTAAGCCACATATTTATGATTACAGATACATAAATGAAGTGGCAAGAGACAATAATGTTCATCCAGCGATTATACATAGCTACTATGCTTATGATAATGGCAAAAAAGATAGAATGGCCTGGATTAGGGCTAAAAGATATATGCCTGATGTGAAAATAGCTGTGCATAGATTAGAAAATAATTGGGACGAAGTAAATAGTATAGAAGAGGTCGCAAAGAAATTAAAAATGCAAATTTATAATTAAATTAATATGGCAAAGAAAAAATTGACAGACGAAGAGCTTGAAAAACTCAAGCAAATTAAAGAAGCTAATAAGGCTTTACAAGATTTAATTCTTTTAAATACCGAGGCATTAAATCCTGCACAGGCAAAAGCGAGGGATTTAAAGAAGGAAAAGGAATTAATCGATTTGATTGGGGCAGACCCGGTTTCAATTTATTCAATAAAGCAATTCAATAAATTACTTTTGAAGCGGGCAACGAAAAGAGATATAACTTTTATTAATAAGTTTTATGATAATTTTTTTATACTTACTGGGATAAAAAAAGATGAAAAAAATCCACATTGGAAGCCATTTGTTTTCGCCCTTTTCACCATCAAGTATATATACAGAAGATTCAGAATAAAAAACTTAATGGATGAATTAAGAAATAGAAACCCATTCCTAACCGGCGAAATGTTTAGAGAATTTAAGCATTATCAATTTTTTAATGATGAGTATTATAAACAATTGATAGAGTTCATTAATGATGTTACTGAAATGCAAGATGAATGCTTAGAAAAAGGGTTAGCTATGTATCAATTTGATGTTAAGTATTGTAAGAAATACAATTTACTTACTGATACAGATTTGTTTTATAAGGCTTAATAAATATTATTTACTCCATCTCGCAGCCGCAGCTTTTTTAGCTATTTCAGACCGTTTTTTTGCTGTCAATGCCTTAGCCCTTGCATTGCCTCCTTTTAAGCCGCCTTTGCGCCCCAATGCAGATGCAGCCGCTTTTATTGGGTCTATTTGTTCCTTTGCGTCTTCGTTTTCCCCGGTAGCAATGGCAACTATTGATTTTGCCAATTGGTTTATATCTTTATGTTTCTTAGCCATACAGCAAAGGTAACAAACTTTATGCTTGACCGGATAAGCAATAAATTTCAAACTGATACACTACCAATATTTGTGATTTGTAAAATAATTCTACCTTTATAGGCATAATAACAATTGGGCCATACACATTCGCGTCATATTTTTTTTTCTTGCCTGGCTTAGCTACGTAAACTGTTAACGGGTATTGCCCGGTTGCTGCCGTTTTATTCACAGTAAAATCAAGCTATATGAATTACGATTATCCACAAACCGATCTGTCGAGAAGCGTTTTGGGTGGCTTATTTGCAGGCATCATCGCCGCGCTCGCCAACCTTGTTTTTGTATTTGTTTACAGGGCGGTAGCACAGTTTCACCAGTTTACCAGTGTTGATGTTACGGTAATTGTATTTGGTTCGCTGCTGCTGTCAATTGTGTGTGGAATTATATTTTACTGGTTTATACATTATCTTAAAAAAGGCATGATGCTTTACCGCGTTGCCGTTATTGTAGTAACACTTGTTATAATTTACGTGGGTATTATGCTAAGGGGCTCGGTAGAAGGTGAGGTGCCGGCTGATTTCAGGATTATTGTAATAGGTACACAGGTTATTATTGGCAGCCTTGCGGAGTTTCTTATTCCCTACCTGTTCAAGCATGATGGTTTGATTAGCTGAGACTGTCATTCCGACGAAGGAGGAATCTGCAGGGCTTTGGTACTTAGCCCGGCAGCATTACTATAGCTCAGCAGATCCTTCGCTACACTCTGGATGACAGCACCCCCCGGCACATCCCTCATTTCATTCTGACTGGCAGCAACACCCCCTTCCCCAATCGCTTTTTTTCAACCCAAATAAATTGCTATTTTTATTTCCTGAATGATAACTGCCCAGTTTATTTTCGAAACCAACCGCTTAACCGTTCGCCAATACAACCTGCAGGACGATGACCTGTTTTACCGGCTTAGCAGCAACGAAGATGTTATGCGGTATATACGCCCCATTGTGTCAAAAGAAGACAGCGATAAGCTGCTTGAACAAAATGTACAACTGTATTTATCCCGCCCCAACACAGGCCGCTGGGCAATGTTTGAAAAAGCCACCGGTGATTTTATAGGCTCCTTCTCTATTCTTGCTATGGACAGTGATAGTTCAAAGCTGCATATAGGCTATGCACTGCTTCCGCAGTTTTGGGGTAAAGGCTACGCATCTGAAGTGCTGCAACAGGGTATTTATTTTTTCTTTTACAGGCACCCGGCAAATATTCTGTATGCTATTACTGAAGAGCCTAATATTGCATCGCAAAAGGTTTTGCTTAAATGTGGCTTTGCCTGCAATAACAGGCAAAAGGAGAAAGAGAAAGACCTGCTTGTATATGTTTTACATAGAAATGCTGTAACGCTGTAATGAAGGATGATGATATAGTTATAAAGCCTGTAACAATAAACGATGCCTTGTTATTAAGCACTGTTGCCCTGCAGGCATACCGTGCCCATTACCTGCATTTGTGGTACGATGGCGGCGAATGGTACACACACAAAAACTTTTCAGTAAAGCAATTGTGTGCTGAAATAAATGATGATAATGCCCGGTTTTTTATTGTGTATGTAAATAACCTGCCCGCAGGCTTTATTAAAGTAAATATTGATGCACCTTTGCACAACGATGTAAATGCGCTTGAACTGGAAAGAATATATTTTATAAAGGAAGTGAACAACAAAGGCGTTGGCACAAAAACAATGAAGTATGTTTTTGCACTGGCAGAAAGCCTTGGCAAACAAATAATATGGCTTAAGGTAATGGACAGCAGTGCGGCAGCCATAGCTTTTTATAAAAAACTTGGCTTTGAAATATGCGACACATTCCGGCTTGATTTTAAACAAATGAGGAATGAATTGACTGGAATGTATATGATGAAAAAAAGCTTGAAATAATAACGTGCCTAAAGCGAATTAATAAGCTCGTTTAACGCTTTCTTTACGCTTGGTACGTCAGTGCACACCCGCGGATCCATAATGTTGCCGCCAAAACCGTCACTATTATCGTTTGCGGTTTTGCTTAAGCCGGTTAGCTGCTGTTTTATATCTGCAGGATGTTGCTGCCGCAACGCCCAAACAGCCATAACTTTTACAAAGTCTTTTGTTTTGTCATTCGCTATAACGGCAATAAGCTGGCTATGCGCCCCCGCAGTATTGTACCAGGTTAATGCCCTTGCCGCTGAAGCTTGAGAATGAAAATTTTCAACATTTAAAAAGGGCAATATAAGCTCATATTTTTGCGGAAGTTGTAAATGAAAAATCAGTTCAAGAGCAACATGTTGTTTAAAAAAAGTTTGTATCTCATCCTTGCCAAACCCGGCAGGTTTTAATTTTAATTGCTCGTCAACAAACCTGTTAATGTAAGCTGTATCAAAAGCAAGGTTGTGGTAGTGCTGAAATATGGCACTCATTGTTTTTTCATACAACCCTGCTTCAACTGATGCCTGGTGATAACTGTGACGGTATGTGGCAGAAACCATTCCATTATATAAAACAGCAAAGCCGCTGGTGGGTGTGGCCATACTGTAACCCGCACTGTCGTTTTGGGTTAGGAAAAAATAACATGAATCGATGTTGCTGAAACGGTAGCTAGGTGGCTCGTCAGCAGCATAACTGCAAAGATGAAGCAAGCTAAATTGATTTATGATCACGCTGTCGGGTACTGTTAAACCTGCAAGCAGTTTTATAATTTTTATACGTACCCCTTTGGCCTGGTCGCACGATATTACTTTTGCCAGTACAAATGATTGCGAGGTTTTTACAATTTTGTCCTGCCAGGGCTCGTCCCATGTGGTCGCCTGGCTGCTTATAAAAACTGTGGCAAAAAGCAGGGAGAAGAATAGTTTCATATAAGTGGTTTTAGGTTTGTAAATAAAAGTAGCAATGTTTTTTCAAACAATAATGTTAAACGCAATTCCTATATAAATAGTGTAAAGGCTTACTTTTGACCAAAGTAAATTATCATTTTTGAATACTGTTTTAATTGTTGACGACGAAGAAAAGATAAGAACCCTGTTAAGCCGTATAATTGGCCTGGAGGGTTACGAGGTAGTGCAGGCGCAGGATGGTGCATCTGCCTTTAGAAAACTTGAGCATAACAATATTGACGTTGTTATTTGTGATGTAAAGCTGCCCGACTTTAACGGTGTTGAGTTGTGCAGGGATATAAAACAGCGTTACCCTGTATGCGAACTTATTATGCTTACGGCACACGGTAATATTGCCGATGGTGTACAGGCTATAAAAAACGGTGCGTTTGACTATATTACCAAAGGGGATGACAACGATAAAATACTGCCGTTGCTTAGCCGCGCGGTTGAAAAAGTAAACCTGCAGAAACGTGTAAATCAACTGGAAGAAAAACTTGATAAGCGTTACTCGTTTGAAAATATTATTGGCGTATCACCAAAAATAAAAGATGCTATAAACCTTGCAAAAAAGGTTTCTAATACCGATGCAACGGTTTTATTACTGGGCGAAACAGGCACAGGTAAAGAAGTTTTTGCACAAGCCATACATTATGGCAGTAAACGCAAAGCCAATAATTTCTTAGCTATTAACTGCAGCGCTTTTGGCAGGGAGTTGCTGGAAAGTGAAATATTCGGGCACAAAGCCGGTGCGTTTACAGGCGCCACAAAAGACAAAAGGGGGTTGATTGAAGAAGCAGATAAAGGCACCTTGTTTTTAGACGAGATAGGTGAGATGAATATTGACCTGCAGAGCAAGCTGCTGCGTGTGCTTGAAACAAGCGAGTTTATAAAAGTGGGCGATACCAAACCTGTTAAGGTGAACGTGCGCATAATATCTGCCACCAACCGCGACCTTGCACAGGAAATAAAAGAGGGCCGCTTTAGGGAGGACCTTTATTACCGCCTTAATGTATTTACTATTCAGCTACCATCGCTGAAAGAGCGTAATGAGGATATACCACTGCTGGCAAAATTTTACGCAGATATGTTTGCGGTAAAAACAAACAACCGTGTAAAAACAATGGGTGATGGTTTTGTAAAAGCATTGCAGCGCCATTATTGGAAGGGCAATATACGCGAGTTGAAAAATGTGATGGAACGTGCTGTAATACTGGAAGAAACCAACCAGCTAACGGTTGAAAGCCTGCCGCTTGAACTGCAAAGCGAGAACGCCTCAGGGCCGGATAATACGCTGTCTGCTTTTTCTTTGGCCAGCGTTGAAAAGCTGCACATACAACGTGTGCTTAACCATACCAACGGCAACAAAACCGAGGCCGCCCGGCTGCTTAATATAGGTTTAACAACCCTGTACAGAAAGATTGAGGAGTATAAGTTAGGGGCAGTTTAAAGTTTATAGTTTCCACTTTAAAGTTTGAAGTTTTTGTGGAGGATGGTTAAACCAATATTTGTGTTTTTACAAATATTGGATGATGCGTGTTTTTTAATGATGACGACAACAGAAATAACATCCTCCATGATAAGCCCCAGCGGGGCCAGAGCTTTGTAGAATAATCATATTATATATCCTCGCTCCAGAGGAGCGAAACGCATTGAGTAGATTACTAAGCGTTGCCCACCTACGGCGGGCGATAGTGCAAGGCGTTGTTTTCTACAAAGCTTTGGCTCCTACGGAGCTGAAAACAGAAGAGGTATGTGGTTTAGTGGCTTCAAAGATTAATTCGCGACAGTTAATGTATTCAACAGTATGAATTAGATATAGTTGTTGCAGCCTGAAGACAACTGTAATGGCGGGATC
>Ga0206931_1130_pt1 | contig 23606 bp, 22 predicted proteins | sample Alteio_BWOrgHeat_17_FD_152946 | JGI IMG/M metagenome (GOLD analysis project Ga0206931, IMG submission 152946) | Enriched cells from forest soil in Barre Woods Harvard Forest LTER site, Petersham, Massachusetts, United States -... | ecosystem: Environmental > Terrestrial > Soil > Temperate forest >...
AAGGGTTTTAAAAAAATGGCAGGCTTATTACATCGCACCGCTACAACCGCCTACTCTTGCTGCCTTCCGGCCCTGGGAGGGTTCGGCAGGAGCTGGCCGTGTAAGACCTGCCGCTGCAAATGTAATACCCGGCAGCGAAAACTGGATAATTAATTTTAAAAGGCCTGCAAAAAATTTTACAAACCCCTTTCATTGCTATTGCAGCAGTTTTGCAATTTGCTGCAGCGGCACAGTATTAACCAGGTTTAGTATTTCAGTATCAGTGCTGTTTGTTATTTTAAATGTAATAAGCGTATTGCTTAAAGGTACCTCAATAGTATAGTCGGTTTGGCCCGTTGTATTTGTACTATTTTCGAGACGGCCCTTATATCCCTGCACCTTTATTGATTTGGATTTATCGGTATTCATCATACTGCCCAACAGCGGGGTATTTAAAAATGCATTAAGGCTGCTTATTAAAGGCGAATTGGTTACTATAGATATTTCCGCCATTTTACCGCCAGTTCTGTATGCCATCATGTTGCCATAGCTGCGGTGAATATTGGCCCCTAAAAAACCGCTGTTGCTCATTACATGGTCATCAGTAGTGTTCACATTAAGTGTATCCATTTTTGCAGGCAGTATTTTAAGCACCTCTTTACCAACAATAAGGTCAAGCTCCTGCATGGCCTGTTCGATGTTGAAATGTGCGTCGCTTAATTTCCCCGCTGCGTAATTAGTGCGCGCACTGGCAATATCGGTTTTAAAATCCTGGGCGTTAACCGCAGCTGTTATGCTTATAACCAGCATAAGCGTCAATATTTTTTTCATACACTTGTTTATCTTTATTAATTATTATTTTATTGTCCCGGAGGGATTACTTTGTGGCAGATTGCAGATTGCAGATTCACTTTTCACTTTTGACTATTCACTCTCTCACTGCTCTCCCATTGTTTTTTTAATGCCGTCGATATCAAAAGTGTTTACCGTCGTCATTACCTCGTCTTCAGTGGGAAAATTCACACAATCCCAGGTTATCATTGAGCTTTGGCCAAGTTGCATCAATACCTGGTAGCCTGTATTGGCATCAAACTGAATTAATGCCTGGTTGCCTTTAACCCTTACCTGTTTCATTTTTTGGTTATTGTCGCCGCTGCTTTGCACCATGGCTGCATTATTAAAATACATATTCACAATACCGGCATATACAGGGTTGTTACCTATGGTCATTTTTAATTGCTTGTTTTTGCCATCGCTGTACGCCGTTTGAATGATAAGGTTGCTCCAACCATATTGTGTGCTTTGTACAAGGTTTTTAGCAGTGTCTTTGTTAAGGCCATCTACTGTTGCTGGCAGAGATTGTATTAGCTGCCTGCCCAGCTCTATTTCCAAACCTGTCATGGCTTGCTGCAATGCGTAACGTGCACCGTTATAATCTGCAGTGCCGGTGGCTTTCTCAGCATCATTTATATTTTGGTTTACATCAGGCGGTGGCGTGTTTTTTAACCCTCCCCCCATTGTGTTTGCAGGCCCCCCGTTGTTTGACGAATTGTTGATGCCGGTACCGGGTTGGCTGTTGGCCGTTGTGCTGTTTGTAGTGTTTGCCGGCACGCCTGCTGCGTCAGCGATTTTTTGGGCTACTTTGTCTTTCAGTTTTTTTAAAAACTGTGCATGCCCCTGTGTTTGTATTAAGCAAACGAATGCAATACAGGCAGCTGCAGAAAAAATGAACTTTTTCATGCTACAATAATTTAGCTTGTTGGATAAAATAATAATTACCGGTTAGCGGGTTGTAATCAAGTAAGGGGGATAAATGATTAGACGATGCAATATAGGAAGAACCTTGAAATTTGCAAAAGAAATGTTAAGGGCGTGTGACGGGACGCAGATTTTTGAGAGATATGGAAAATGAACCTGCCGGTTTTATTGAACGCAGATTTAAAGGATTGAGCAGATTTGCAGGATATAGAATTTTAGTGTTATATAAAAGAACAGATAAGATTGATGGCACGCAGATTTAAAGGATTGAGGAGATTTGCAGGATATGGAATTTTGTTGTTGTATAAAATGAACATATAAGACTGACTGCATACACATTCCATGGATTGAAAGGATTTACGGGACGATGTGCCTACCGCTTTTTTTAAATATCAGCGTTCACCCATTCAATCCCTAAAATCAGCGTTCAATATCTTCAGGCTATTCAAATTTTTGTCGCCAGGCAAGCATACCGCCGGTTAGGTTAACCGGATTTTTAAAACCCATTTGCTGTAAAAACATAGATGCCATACCGCTGCGGTTGCCGCTGCGGCAATAAACAACTACTTCATCATCTTTCCAATTCTCAATTTCGTCTACCTGCATGGCCTGTACTTTACCAATGGGTATGTGAACACCGCCTATATTATACTCTGCTCTTTCATGGTCTTCGCGCACATCAAGCAAGTGCACAATTTCGCCATCGTCCAGTCTTTTTTTTAACTCTTCAACTGTAATGGTATTCATAATAGTGTTGTTTTACCGGTTATTAGGTTATTTTAATTACGGGCCGTTTTATTGGTTAGGTGCAAGTTCAGATGAGTCGTTATTGCTCTTCTGCGGCGCGGTGTTGCTTATCCATATATCAATTAATTGTCCCGGGCGTATTTTATTGGCAACAATTTCACCCGGCGAAAGCGTTGAAAACGGCAACGGGCTTTGCCTGCTTATGTAGGCATTGGCAGTATCATTTATTGGTTCAGTAGCCATTACCGCGCTAATGCTAAGATTTTTATTGCTAAGGTATAACCGCGCTTCAGATACAGTCATTCCCACCAGGTCGGGCACATTCAGTTCGTCCTCGCCTTCACCATTACCCAGCACAAGGCTTATAGCGCTGCCCATGTTGATCTTGGTGCCGGGATCAACCGGCTTACCGTTCAGCAACTGTTCTTTTACAGCATTACGGGCTATATCGGGCGTGTATGATGTATCGCCCACTTTCAGGCCAAGGCTTTTAAGGTAAAGCTCTGCACTTTTGTATGAAAAACCACGAAGGTCGGGCATATCAATAAGCGGTGCAACAGCCCTGTTAACAGTAAGGTAAATGGTACGGTGTATTTTTACGCTGGCATCAGCATCAGGCGACTGGCGTATTACCGACATAGGTGCCGCGGTATCAATATAAACTGAATCTGTTATTGCCACCTCAAAACCGTTTGCCTCCAGCAGGTCTGTGGCGTCCTGCGCATTCTTTCCAACCACAGAGGGCACTTTTTCTAATGAGCTGTGACGGGTTATTATACCTAACGAGCTAAAGAAAAGTATAAAAATGAGCATAATCGCCACTAACATTACCAGCAGGTTTACCCACAAAGGTTTATGTGTAATAAATTTAAACACTATAAAATTTTTATTGGCCGGTTATATATGCCTGTTAAAATACAAATTATTGCCTGTCATAAAAAACATTCTTCCAAAAGTGCGGTATAAAATTCCTTTAACGTCCAGCCCATAGCCCTAACCTGCTGCGGTACAATACTTGCATCGCTTTGGCCGGGTACGGTATTTACTTCCAGCATAAAAGGCTCGCCCTTATCTGCATTATATATAAAATCAATACGTACCACCCCACGGCAGTTTAATGATACATATATTTTTTTAGCGGCAGCCCTCACTTTTTCGGCAATGCTTTCCTCCACCTCTGCCGGCGTTATTTCCTCGCTGGCACCGTGGTATTTTGCCTCATAGTCAAAAAAATCCTTTTTACTTTTAATTTCAGTTATAGGTAACGTAATAATGTTGCCTTTTGTTTTAAATACACCAATCGTCAACTCCCGCCCTTTAATAAATTCTTCCACCAATACCTGGGTATCTTCTTTAAAAGCCTTTTCAATAGCCACACCCAACTCCTCTGACGGCTGGTTTACTTTTGACATACCAATGCTTGAGCCGCCATTGTTTGGTTTTACAAATACCGGGAACTGCAGATTGGCCACAATTTCATCGGCATTAGTAAAACTATCCTTAATTAACAATACACTACGGGCAACATTTATGCCATTAAAAGCGGCAACTGCTACCGTATAACGTTTGTTAAATGTAAGCGCTGATGATGCTGCATCGCAACTGGTGTAGGGCAGGTTAAGCATATCAAAATAGCCCTGCAGTTTGCCATCCTCGCCGGGGTTGCCATGTATACACATTAAAATAGCATCAAACGTTATTTTTTTGTCGGCAAGGTTTATTGAAAAGTCGTTGCGGTCAACCGCGATGCTGGTGCCATCTTCAGCCTTATACACCCAACCGTGCGGGTTAATATCAATAGTGTATACCTCAAATTTCTGCTTATCAACATTATTCTCCACCGTAATGGCGCTTTTGTAACTAATTACAGCCTCGCCACTGTAACCGCCGGTAACCAATGCTATAATTTTTTTCATACGTTGTTATTGGGCGATGCAAAGAAATGGATTTAAGTGTATGAAATGAAAGATAGGGAGAAAATTTATGCTTTTGTATAATTGCTTCGGCTTTTATGGCAAGATGCCGGCTGTGCTATGTTGGTTACAATATAATTATGATATTAATTTTATGACACAGTGGTGCAAATAGCTAAGCTTTATATTATCTTTAAACCAATCAAATCAATTGCCCACATGTCCCTTAAACCCGCCGTTAGCCGCTATTTTTACCTGTTTGTTTTATTAACCACGCCGGTTTTGTTATTTGCACAAGCCGATACTTCGTTAGCATGGGCAAAATTATTGGGTGGCGCAGGCCTTGACCACACGCATTGCAGCACCGTGGAACCTACAAAAGATGGCGGGTATATTGTTGCCGGTGCAACGTTTGCAAATGATGGCGATGTTAGCGGCAACCATGGCAAAAGCGATGCATGGGTTGTTAAATTAACTGCCGGAGGTACCGTTGACTGGCAAAAATGTTTTGGTGGCAGTGATAACGATTTTGCACAGGCCATAAAACAAACAGCTGATGGCGGGTATATAATTGCTGCATCAACTACCTCAAACGACGGGGATGTGAGTGGCAACCATGGTGGCACGGATGTATGGATGATAAAAACAGACGGAGCGGGAAATATACAATGGCAAAAATGTTTTGGGGGGTCAAATAATGACATACCACACAGTTTGCTGGCTACGGCTGACAAGGGATATATTTTTACGGCAGGCACAAATTCGGCTGACGGTAATGCAACAGGCATACATGCCGATACCAGCTATTGGTGCGTTAAGCTTGACAGCATAGGCAGCATAGAATGGAAGAAATATTTTAATGGAGCTGCTTTTTCGACCACATCATACGCTTATGTCTCTGAAAATAATCCGTCGGAGGGTTTTAGCTATACACACCCCAATGGATCTTTTATACAAAGCACTGCAGACAAAGGATTTATTATTTTAGCCGAAAGCGATGAAGCTGTTATTGATAACCATGGCGGCCTTGATTATTTGGTATTAAAACTTGACAGTGCGGGCAATACGGAATGGGAAAAAAGTTTTGGCGATAGCGCCGACAATATTGCTACATGCATAAGGCCTGTTACAACCGGCGGGTATATTGTTACAGGCAACACTTTTGTGGCGTCAGCCCATATTACCCCGCCTTTGCCTGTGTATTTGCAAATACCATGGATAATAAAATTAGATGAGTCCGGAAATATACAATGGCAAAAGCTTGATTCAATAAATGCTGCCAACCCCGGCTTTAGTGCGTTGGTTGATAATGCAACCTCGGTTGTTGTTGCACCCGGAGGGGATTATATAATGTGCGGTTATGCCAGCGGGCACTATGGATTGGGCGGTTCAATTTTTGGGTGGTTAACAAGGTTTGACAGCCTGGGAAATGTTAGGGGTATTACTTATCCCGACGGTTACCTTTATTCTGCAGGCATAAGTAACGATGGAAGTTTTATAGCTGCGGGCGACGCATATCCGCAACGGGGATTTCCCGAAAGCACCTACGTAGCAAGCATTTGTGTTGCAAAATATAAAGCATCGCTGCTGCCTGTTAGCATGCTTAATTTTACCGGTGCAAAAACTAATGGCGACGTATTATTGAGATGGCAAACGGCAAGTGAAATAAACAGCAGTTATTTTAATGTGCAAAGAAGCACAGATGCCAGCCGCTTTATAACCGTAGGCAAGGTTGGGGCAGCAGGTAACGCAACCGTGATAAATAATTACCATTATACCGACTATTTGGCAAAAACGGGCGGGGTTTTACAAACAACGCTTTATTACCGTTTACAGGAAGTTGATAAAGATGGCAAAATAATCACCAGTAAGATCGTAAGAATAAACCCTGAAAACAAAGATATTCAGCTTGAGGTTTTACCTAACCCTGTGCACAATATGCTTAACCTGCGGATAAGGAATTATACCGGCAAAACGATATTTACAGTTGTTGATATGGCAGGACACATAGTGTGGCAATTGGGGCAGCAAACTAACAATACCAGCAATATAACTTTAAATATAACAGGCCTTGCCGCCGGCACCTATATTATTTCAGCAACCATGAATGGAAAGAAGGTAAATGAGAAATTTGTGAAAGAGTAAAAGCGTAGTGCACACCCGGATATTTTACCATATAACCATAGCTTTATATTTTAGTTGCCATTCAAATCAATCCTTAAGATACAAATTCCTTTTATGACCGAGTGGAATGATTTTTACGTAGCAACTGAGGGTGCCAGCGCTATGCTTGCGGGGCTTATATTTGTAAGGTACTGGATAATTGCAGCCATTATTTTCTCCATTATAAAAGCAGTGCTTGATGCTGGGTGCTGTTGGTTGAAATAAACAGGTAACAGCCATGCCATTAGAAACTTATATACCCAGCGATGCCTTAAAGCCTTTTATACAATCATTCGGCATACAGCAGCAAGAGCATGAAGAAACCTATAAAGTATTGCCGGGCACAGGGCTTGTGTTAGGCTTTCAATATACAGGCAGGCTTTCAAAAATAAAAGCTAATGAAGTTGTTCAACTTAGTACGGCGGGTATAACTGGCTTGCAGGACGGTTACTCCGTTTTTAAAAACCAGGCTGGTACAGGCACAGTGCTGGTATTTTTTAAAGCGGGTGGCGCGGCTGCTTTTTTCAGGCAACCGTTGCATGAATTATTCAGGGAGAGTGTTTCGCTGGATAATTTTATGTTGCGCTCAGAATTGCTGCTGTTAGAAGAACAACTTTGTGAAGGACGGGACGGCAAGGCCAGGATAAATATTGTTGAAAGGTTCCTCTTGCAAAGAATGAATGTTACCCCACCCGACCAGTTGATTGTTACCGCACTTTCCCTTATTCATAAAGCAAAAGGTATCATCCGCATACAGGAACTTGCAAGGCAACTGCATACCAGCCAAAGCCCCCTGGAGAAAAAGTTCCGCGCGGTTGTCGGTGCTTCTCCCAAAAAATTTGCTTCAATCATCCGTATGAAGAATGCTATTGCACAACATGCGAATACAGGATCGCTAACCGAACTTAGTTACGAAGCAGGCTTTTATGACCAGGCACATTTTATAAAAGAGTTTAAAACATTTACCGGTGAAACACCTGAGGCATTTTTTGGGAAAAAATAGAGTGATGCAGTGCGGTATTATGCGACTACTTGTGGACATATAATGATGCGTTCCTTAACTATAATTTGAAAACAACAGAAAAGTCCAAAAAAACGATTTTTTACAAGTCAACCGTTGTATCGTTCATCACTTTTGCCATACAATAAAACAATAAGCTATGTTTACTATTAATGAGATTAAGGAGGCGCACAGCAAAGTAAAAAGCGGAGCGGATTACCCGGCTTACGTACAAGCCCTTAAAAAGTTAGGAGTTAAGGGTTATACCACCTTTGTTCAAGATACACACACTGAATATTATGGTGCTGACAACTTTAATATTGCCACACCTGCAGGTGCGGTATTAAGGCAGGTGGCTGACCATAGCGATAAGACTGAATTTGTAAAATACCTTGCGGCCCACCAACGGGGCGAAACAACTTTTCCAACTTTTTGCGATGATTCGGCCAAAACCGGCGTGGAGAAATGGGTGGTTGATATGGGTGCTATGACCTGTACTTATTTTGACAAAAACGACTGCGTGATACTGGAAGAAAAAATACCGCAGCCGGAAAAATAAATATTGCCAAAACAGCGGACAAAACAGCAGTTTTTATATATAGTACAGGGAGGTGGAAGGAAGAAGCTTTAAGGTGGAAGCACGAAAGGTTCTTTGAAATTTTGGAATATTTTGCAGATTTTAAAATAGTTCACGGCGGACAATAAAAGCAATAAATACCAAATTGAATTTTATTGGTAATTTCTTTCATTTTTTTTGTAAAAACTTAATTATCAATTAATTGAGTAAAATTAATAGCAAATTTTTTCCTCCTTTTTCCTCCTTTTGGGAAAGGTTTGGACGCAAAAAAGGTGAAGAATTTAGATCCTTCACCTCTGCTACGGGAAATATCACCCGTTTATTTAATGTCGCTTATACAGCAACAATCATTACAGGAAAGGTACATTTAAACTATAGCCGAAACCAAGTTTAGTTTCGCACACCAATATGTGCTTTAAATGTGCATTTTTTCTTTCTTGGCTAACAGCTCATCTACTGTTTCACGGTACATTTCATCGGGTACGCAACAGTCAACCGGGCAAACGGCGGCGCATTGTGGCTCTTCATGAAAGCCCTGGCATTCAGTGCATTTGTTCGGGGTAATGTAATAGGTATCCACAGCAATGGGTGCAAATTTATCGCCGGCATCAACTACTGTGCCATCCATAAGCACTACGGCGCCCTTTACAGTAGTGCCATCGGAGAAGCTCCATTCAACACCGCCTTCGTAAATAGCATTATTAGGGCATTCAGGTTCGCATGCCCCGCAGTTTATACATTCCTCTGTTATTTTAATAGCCATACAAACAGTTTAAAGCCTGTCTGCCGACAGGCAGGTTTATAGTTTGAGATTAAAAGTTGACCTTGTTTTAAAACGCTGGCCGGTAACCATTGGTTGCAAAACCTAAACGTGAAACTGGAAACTTGCAACTATTTTTGCGTTGTAAAAATAAGGTTGAAAAGATGAACTTACAACAACGAATTGATTTATTGGCAAAATTGGGTGATTATTTAAAGACCGATGATGAACAACTTGTGCATATTAAAAACGAAGCGCACCGGCAAAACGGGTGGTTTACAACTGAGTTTACCAGTATTGCTTTAAAAAATATTGCAGATGGCTTTTTGGCAAAAGAAAAACTGGAAGCATGGGCAGCATCATACGGCATTAGTAATGAAAACAGCAACCCTAAAACCATCGGTATTGTTATGGCGGGCAATATACCCATGGTTGGCTTTAACGACCTGCTGTGTGTGTTTATTTGGGGGCATAAAGCCATGGTAAAGCTGTCATCAAAAGATACCATGCTTATTACGCATGCGGTAAATAAAATGAGTGGTTGGAATGACGAAATATCATCGCTCATCCAGTTTGCTGAGCGGCTTAACGGATGCGACGCGTACATTGCCACAGGCAGCAATAATACGGCAAGGTATTTTGACTATTATTTTGGAAAATACCCCAATATAATAAGGCGTAACAGAACTTCGGTAGCTGTGCTGGATGGTACTGAAACAACCGAAGAACTCAGCCTGCTTGCAGATGACATTCAATTGTATTTTGGGCTTGGCTGCCGTAACGTAACAAAGCTGTATGTACCACATGGATATGATTTTATCCCCCTTATTGAAGCGTTAAAAAAGTACAGCTATTTTGCCGACCTGCATAAGTATAGGAACAACTTTGATTATCACCTGGCGTTGCTTTTAATGAACAGCAGGTTTTATATGAGTAATGAATCAGTTATACTTACAGAAAACCCCTCGCCTTTTTCACCTGTTAGCCAGGTGCATTTTGAGTTTTATGCGGATAAGGATGAAGTACAGCATGCCTTATCAAGCAATAATGATGTGCAATGCGTAGTTGGACATGGCTTTGTAAATTTTGGTGAAGCGCAATGCCCATCGCTTATTGATTACGCCGACGGGGTTGATACAATGGCTTTTTTAAAACAACTTGCTTAAACCGAGATAACCGCATTGTATCAATGAAAATGCAGATGGTAACAGGTATTATAAAAATTTTATATAATATATATTTAGCTTTCAAACTGCCATTCATCCAGTTAAATGTCATTTTAACCGGAACAAATGTTATGAAAACTAAAACGTAACTGTAACTTTGTCAAGGCCTACGACAGGCTTCGTCAATTATTTGTTAAATGGAAAGGTTTAACTATTTTGCATTTAAACAGCTTCGTTCCTTTGTAATCAAAGGGCATGTAATTTGACATGTTAATTTATTAAAATTAAAAATGCAATGAAACTCAAGAACATTTTATTAGTAGTGCTGATTAGTGCCACTACTGCCATATTGAGTATGTGGGGCTATGGCAAGTGGATGCAAAGCAGGTATGCCGGTATACAGGAAACAGGTAAACTGCCGGTAAACTATGCAGGTTTTTTTGACAAGAACAACAACAACAATGCCGGCCCGGTTGATTTTACGGCCGCAGCAACATCATCTGCCCCTGCGGTGGTGCATATTAAAACACGTACCAAGCAAAGGCAGGTTAGCAACAACCTACCCAAACAAAAAAATCCGTTCTCTGACTTTTTTGGAGATTCTGATCCTTTCTCCGATTTCTTTAATGGCCCGCGTGTAATACCCGAGCAGCGCGCAAGCGGCAGTGGCGTTATTATAAGCAATGATGGTTACATAGTAACCAACAACCACGTGGTAGATGGTGCCGACGAAATTAATGTTACACTTACCAACCGAAAAAGCTACAAGGCCACCGTTATTGGTACTGACCCTAACAGCGACCTTGCAGTTATTAAAATTGATGCCGCAAACCTGCCTTACCTTGTGTATGGCAACAGCGACGATACAAGGCTTGGCCAATGGGTTTTGGCAGTTGGCTACCCGTTGAACCTTGATGTAACAATTACAGCAGGTATTATCAGTGCCAAAGCAAGAAGTATAGGTATTAATAAAGGTGACCGCCCTATTGAATCATTCATTCAAACTGATGCTGCGGTTAACCCAGGCAATAGTGGTGGTGCGCTTATTAACACCAATGGCGAACTGATTGGTATCAACTCTGCTATAGCTTCCCCCACAGGTTCTTATGCAGGTTACTCTTATGCGATACCTGTAAATATTGTTAAGAAGATAGTGAACGACCTGTTGAAATTTGGTGCCGTGCAAAGGGCTTACTTAGGTATACAGTACCCGCAGGAAGACCTGCCAGAAGAAGCTAAAGCAAAATATGGCATTAAAGATGGCGATGGCGTATTTGTAACAGGTGTTGCTGCAGATGGCGCCGCTAAAGATGCAGGTATTGAAAAAGGTGATTTTGTTACCAAAATAAACGGTACAACCGTAAGCAGCGGCCCCGAATTGCAGGAACAAATTACCCGTTACAAACCAGGGGACAAGATATCTATATCTTACTTCCGTAATGGTAAAGAGACAACCGTAAATATTACGCTGAAGAATAAATCTGGCAATTATAGTGTTGTAAAAACGGAAACAGCTCTTGAAAAATTAGGTAATAGTGAACTTGTTACGCTTGATGCTGCTACCGCTAAAAAGAACCAGTTAAGCGGAGGTGTATTGGTTAAAAAACTCGGCAATGGTGTATTAAAAAATACCCGTATGCAGGAAGGTTTTGTAATAACAAGCGTTGATGGCCAGGCTATAAATACCCTGGACGACCTTAAAGCAGCGCTTGCCTCTGCCCGTGGTACAGTAAGGCTCGAAGGTGTTTATCCCGGGTACGAAGGCACCTATGGTTACCCTTTAAACCTCGACAGCGACAACAGCACTACGCCAGATAATGGTGGTGGACAGTAGGACAGAACCACGATTGTTAGGATTTGAATGGATGAAGAGGGAATGCAGGATAGAATATAAAATATATAAGAATCCCCCGCCGATGGCGGGGGATTTCTTATATAAATAGTCTTTATTGAAAACGAAACAAACACAATAGCTTTTCTACTTACCAGCAGCCTGGTTTCTGTTTTGATCAACTTTGGCCATACCTATTATCTGCTGCATTTGTTTGCCCATGCCTTCAGGGCTGCCATCAAGAAATATTACGTTGCCCTTACTTACTTCAGCAAAGTTTTTAATGGCTTCTGTCCACATACTGAATAATATTACATTGGTATCAAGATTGGCCTGTTTCATTTGTTCGGCAGCCTGGCTCATACCACGCGCTACTTCTTCGCGGAAGAGTGCTACACCCTGCCCACGCAAGCGAGCTGCTTCTTTTTCCGCCTCAGCTGATATTTTTATAGCGTTACCCTCTGCTTCAGCGGCTTTTGTTTTGGTTATCAGCAATGCCTGGCCTTCGTTCTCTGCGGCAGCTTTCAGGTTATTACTGGCGACCACTTTGCTCATGCTATCCATAATGGCCTGGTCAAAGGTTATATCGTTTATCTGCAGGTCCTGCAGGTGGTAACCCCATTCTTCCAGCGTATGGTCGATCTGGTCTTTTACAAACTCCACAATGTCTTTCCTGAGCAACAATATTTCAGCTTGTTTTTTTGTGGCAACAAACGCACGTATGCTGCCCTCGATGGTACGCACCAGCGCCTGCATAAGGTCTTTATCGCTGATGAATTTAAACGCTACTTTCTTTATTGTTTCTTCATCAGCATTTTGCACTGCATACAAAAGCATCGCTTTAAAATACACGTTTGCCTGGTCAAGTGTAACCGCCTGGAACTCCAATTCAACAGAGCGGTTTTGTATGCTTATACGGCGATAAACACTTTCAAAAAGCGGCATTTTAAAGTTTAGCCCCGGTAAAAGTATTCTGCGGTATTTACCAAACATGGTTATTACAGTAATATATCCCTGGTTAACCGTAACAAGACCACTAAAAAATATTATCACTAAAACTATTATCCACCAATAACTTTGAAGAATATGAGGGAAGTCCATAGTTGAAAAATTTCAGCCAATGTAAGACATAACTATCATTTCCGGCGTTATTTTTCAAAACTCAATAGCAACTTGCAGTAACACGTTCTCTTAGGATTATTTTGCGGGTGAATAAAAAATGATTACCAAAAGAAACCCACGACATACCAAATGGCATTACAGGTCAATATAATTTACCCATATAGCTACCCGGTCAAAATTTTGCACAAAGTTTTCAAGCATGAATGTTTTGTTGTAGTCAAGCTTCTTATTAAACACGGTCTTTCCGTTTATTACCACAATTACCGGTTTTGAAAGATTGACCATTGGCGGCGAAATAAGCACCCGTATATTTTTAACGCAGGATGTTTCAAGAGTGAAAACGTTACTATCGTATGTTGCATTTACAGCGCCGGATCTGCGCGGATAGTTAAAGGCTTGTTTTGTTATATCAAGGATACTATCAGGGTTTTCATTGGATATCCATGGATGAATAGCGAAGTTATATTGCTTGTGCCATGATGCCGGCTGTTGCATCGTATCAAGGGCTGTTATCTGCAGCCAGTCGCAACTGCCGTGCGTAGTATCATCACATTCCCAATAGATATTTGTGTGAAACGGGTTGCGCTTTTTTACAAGCATCATATCAAACATTTTACCCACAGGCGCGTCAGCAGCGTCAAATTGCGGAAACCAGTGCGGGAAGCCATTGTGCATGTCAACTGTCCAGTCAATACCCATATCATGTGCAAGTTTATTTAGGGTATCGTTTCCATTTGGTGGAAAGTAATAGTCCTTATCAGTTGCAATGGCGTAAAAGCTTCGGTTAAGGGCATTAGGCAAAAATGTGCCCCCTGTTTCAACCCTTGGCCTTGTATTCATCCCGCTGAAAGCTGCAAATAATGAGGGTGCTTTCATAAGATAACTGAACGAACCAGTTGCACCGTTTGAGTGGCCTGTTATGTATACACTGTTATCGTCAATGTTCATCAAATGTTTGAGGTAGTTTATAATGGCTGGTGTTTCACCAAATCCATCATCAGGCGCCATCCAGTTGTATTGTTTTGTTGCCACTGGGTATATCGTTACCATTTCATGCAGGGCAGCATATTTGTTAAAATGGCGGTGAAAGCTTTGTATAGCACCGGCTGAGTCAATATAATAAGGTGGCCTGGTACCGGCCATACCCACAGCACCATGCAGCACCACAAGCAGCGGGTATTTTTTTGCCGGGTTATATTGCGCCGATGGCAACACTACAAGGTAGGGGATTTGCACACTGTCGTTCGCCCTATAATATAAAAACAGGCAGCGCCCGATAGCGGTAAAAGGCTTGTAATTATTAAAGGCTACAAGCTTTTTATAAACGGCAGCGGCCGTGCCGTTGGTATCAATATCTTTAAATGATGCCATGTTGTTTGTTTCCCAATCCTTTTGCCATGCCATATATTTTTTCCTGGCTGCCTTACCGGCAATAGTCGGCAGGTTTTCAAGTTTGCCATCATAGCTGTCTTTACCCATTTGCACAAGGGCTGGCCATTCCGGTTCATTATGCAGGCTCACAAAATCTGTTTCAAGATCAAGCCGCCCTGCACCGTAGCCATAGTAAAATGCCTTTCTTAAATACTCTATAGCTTTTTGTTTATTACCAACCCATGCATTATAGGTAGCGGCATCATACGCGCAGCCGTCACAGCTTGAATCGGTAGTAAAAAATTCATCAGCGAGTTTCACAGCCATGGCATAATCTTTCCTTTGAAAAAAAGAATCTGCCTTGTGTATTAATGCATAATGATCTTGCGCCACAGCAATTACAGGCAGCAAAAAAAGTGTTATTATAAACAAACGCATAGCAATATTTTTAACAAATATTCGCACATTGGCGTTGTATATAAACACTGTAATTGACAAACCGTCTTATTGTGTTTATCAACACCCCCCTTATACTTACTGAATACTTTGTACATGCAAAAAGGCCTTTGGTGTATAAATTTTGACTGGTGGCTTATTAGCTATTTTATAGCATAATCAAAAACTTATCTTAGCACCATGGCCAAACGCTTATACGTATTACTGCACATTGCCTTTTGGGGCTATTTTATTATAAGCAGTACGTATGATATGTATACCGGCAGCGGCCATTTTTTAGGGCCGCCAGATGCTCAATCTGCGCCCATGCGTGTATGGTATGCCTTTATTTTTTCGTTTGGCTACCAGGCTGTTTTTATGACCGGTTTTTATGGGTTTTACTTTTTTGTTGGCCCTGCTTTTTTTACAAAAAAGTACCTGAGGGGTTTGTTGTATATACTGGCAACATTTGCAGCGGTGGTACTTGTAAGGTATATATTTGAATTTGGCGTATTTCTGCCCTACCTTAAATTTAACAACTACCCTCACGGGCCTGTTAGTGCGGGCTATTATATACGCAACTGTATAATGGTATCGCTAAACCATTGTATGTTTGGTATTGTGGTATATTTTATTGTTTCAACCAACAGGAGCGAAAAAGAAAAACGGGAACTGGAGAAAGAAAAAATAAAGGCAGAACTCTCTTTTCTAAAAACACAGGTAAACCCGCATTTTTTGTTTAACACAATCAACGATGTGTATGCGCTTACCTATCAAAAAAATGATGATGCCCCTGAAGCATTGCTAAAGTTATCAGGTTTGTTAAGGTATATGCTCGACAGCAGTGACCTTGATAAAGTGCCGCTTGAAAAAGAAATAAATTACCTGGAAAATTATTTGGCCCTGCAGAACATTGGAGCAAAGAAAAACCTTTGTATTGATTTTGCTGTTAGCGGCAATGCGGATGGGTTGTATATAGCCCCATTACTGTTAATACCTTTTATGGAAAATATTATTAAACATGGTGTTGTAGATGACCCATTGGATATGGCTGAATTAATTATCACCATAACTAATAACACGCTGGTGTTAAGCAGCAGCAACAAAATAAAAAAGCAGCAGAAGGATAATACAGGCGGTATCGGTTTGAAAAATACGCAGCGCCGGTTACAATTATTATATTATGGCAAGCATAACTTTACACTTAAAGAAGACGGCGGTGTGTTTACCTGCCTGTTGAAAATTGATCTTTCTGAAACTAAAACAAAGTACAATAAATGATAAGGTGCGTTATTGTTGATGATAAGCCGCTGGCAATAGATATTTTGGCAGAATACGTAAGCAAAATACCTTTTTTGCAGCTGGCATATTCTTCGTGCAATCCCTTAGAGGCTCTTGAATACCTGCGTACCAATGATGCTGATCTTATTTTCCTGGATATACAAATGCCCGAACTTACAGGTATACAGTTTATGAAAATATTGCAGGGTAAATGCAAGGTTATTTTAACTACCGCTTACTCAAAATATGCCATGGAGGGTTATGAGCATGATGTGATTGATTACCTGCTAAAGCCAGTATCGTTCGAACGGTTTTATAAAGCAGTTGAAAAGGCACGCAGGGTGATTATGCAGCCAATTTCTGCACCTGTTTTACCAGCCAAGGCAAATGTTGAAGAGGTTACAGGTGAGGACCTATTTATAAAATCTGAATACAAAATACAGCGTATACCGCTAAACAACATTTTATTTATTGAGGCAAAGCAAAATTATATTGCCGTGGCAACACATGACAAACAAATTTTAAGCCTGCAAAATATTAAGGCTATTGAAGACAAGTTGCCTAAACATAAGTTTATACGCGTGCACAAATCGTATATAGTTGCAGTTAATAAAATTGATGTTATTGAAAAAAGCAGCATACAAATCGGCAAAAATATTATACCCATTGGTGATGCATACCGGGACACTTTCTTTTCAAAAATTTTAAGCTGATTATTCGGGCGTAAACTCATTATATACCTGCACAAGGTTTACAAGCACCTCCACCGACTTTTGCATGTCCTGCACACTTACAAACTCATGCTTGCTGTGTATCGCATACATACCTGCAAAAATGTTTGGGCAGGGCAGTCCCATAAAGCTAAGCCGGCTTCCATCTGTGCCGCCGCGTATGGGCTCCTTTTTTACGGTTAGGCCGCTGCGCTTATATGCTTCTTCGGCATACCTGCAAATATTTGGGTAGTTATCAATTACTTCCTTCATGTTGCGGTATTGTTCCTGCACATCAACCTGCATAACAGCCTGCGGGTATTGCAGCATCGCGGTTTCTGCAATAACTTTCAAACGTTCTTCGTGTTTTGCAAGGTTGGCCGTAATAAAATCTCTTATTATAAAATCAATAACGGCCGCCTCTGCGGTGCCGTTTAATGATACAGGGTGTACAAACCCGTCCCTGCCATCTGTAGTTTCGGGGCTAAACTCAGTTTTAGGCAATGCAGCCAGTATTTCTCCTGCAATTTTCAAAGCATTTGTTAGCCTGCCTTTTGCATAGCCGGGGTGAAAAGGAACGCCTGTTATCGTTATGCGTAAGCCATCGGCACTGAATGTTTCATCTTCAAATGTGCCCACCGGGCCGCCATCAAGCGTGTATGCAAATTCGGCCCCCAGTCTTGCAAGGTCAACTTTTGCTGTACCGCGCCCTACCTCTTCATCAGGGGTAAACAATATTTTTATATCGCCGTGTTTTACTTCGGGATGCTGCGCGAGGTAATTGGCCATATCCATAATAATAGATACGCCGGATTTATCATCCGATCCAAGCAACGTTGTACCGCTTGCAGTAATAATATCATCACCAATTTTTTCTGCCAGGTAAGGATAATTTTTTGCTGTAATAACCTGCGTGGCATCATCAGGCAGCACAATATCACCGCCATCATAATTTTTATGCAGTATGGGTTTTACGTTTGTGCCGCTGCAGTCCGGTGCCGTGTCAACATGGCTGCAAAAACAAACAACCGGCACTTTCTTAGATGTATTTGATGGTATAGTTGCATAAACATAACCATATTCATCCATCTGCGCATTTTTAACGCCCATTGCAAGCAGTTCCTGCTGCAGCACAATGCTTAGATCTTTTTGCTTTTCGGTAGAAGGAAATGTATTTGAAGCGGGGTCGCTTTGAGTGTCAACCTGCACATAACGCATAAACCTTTCGGCAACGGTGTAATCATATTGTAACATACTAAGCTAAAATTAAGGTGGCAAATTAGTAAATGTTTCTACCTTACGGCAAACTAAAAAAGCCCTGTATGAAAAAAGCAATTATTGGCGCCTTTGTAGGCGGCATCATCATCTTTATGGTTCAGTTCCTGGTTTGGACGGTGCTTAATGTACACTACAAATCAATGGCATATACCCCTAAACAAGACACTATTCTTAATTATCTTAATTCGCAAAACCTGCCATCAGGCCAGTATCTTATGCCAGGTGTAAAGCCTGACGCAACTTCGGCTGAAAAACAAGCCCACATGACAGAATCCGCAGGTAAACCCTGGGCCATCGTCTCATACCACAAAACCCAAAATACCAATATGGGCATGAGCATGGTAAGGTCTTTTTTAACGGATGTGCTGGTGGTGCTTTTGCTGTGCTGGATATTGCTTAAGATAAATGCCCCAACCTTCGGCACTATACTTTTAGCCTGTCTGCTAACAGCAGCAATAGTTTACCTTAATTCAGATTATACTTTTCATATTTGGTACCAGTCGGCCGGACAAAAAGGCTACATCATTGAATATACAGCCCAATGGGGCTTAGTGGGCATTTGGTTAGGCTGGTGGTTGAGAAGAAAGTAAAGCCCTGTAAACGCCTGCCCCTAAAGGGTGAAGAAATGGAACGCAGATTATTAAGATGGAAAGGATTTGCGCAGATTGTTTGCAAATAATAAAAAAAGTTCAGCAGGTATGCCGTCACCTGCTGAACTTTTTCATATAGCTCGTAAACTTCTGCAACTCTTGAACAACCGAACATTCAAACCCTCAAACTTTCAAACCGGTAGCTCCTCTACGGCATTATAATAAGTGGTTTGCCGCCTAAAATATCAACCAACTCAAGGTCAAAAGTAAGGTCTTCGCCTGCTAAGGGGTGGTTGGCATCAAGTATAACCACTTCATCCAGTATTTCGGCAATAACAACCGGTATAGCCTGCCCGCTGCCATTGCTCATGTTTAAACTCATACCAACCTCCGGGTTCATATCTTCCGGAAAACGGTCCTTCGGAAACTCCATATACATTTCTTCCTGCACCGGGCCATAAGCCTCATCCACAGGTATAGTAATTGTCTTCTTTTGCCCCACTGTCATTCCAAGTACCCCGCTGTCAAAACCGGGTATAACCATTCCACCACCAACTTCAAACTGCAGGGGCTCACGTCCTTCGCTGCTGTCAAATACGGTTCCATCCTCAAGCCTGCCACGGTAATGTACTTTAATAGTATCGCCATTTCTTACTTCGCGCATAATTAATTGTTTATAGTTTTATGTAGAGCGTATGGTTAGCTGCCGCAAACATTTTTTTGATGAATAATTTTTATGCGCAACCTGCCTGTAAAATGCGGGCAAGGTAAGCCTATTCGGTTTTTCGCACAAGTATTTTTAGTTAACTTTCCACCGTATAAGTTACAGCCGAATGAAAAAATTGTTTGTTTTATTTACCTGCTTTCAAATTGCAATACAAGTGGCCGCGCAAACCCGTAACCCGCAAACAGGCCAAAAAGCCAATGTTGAAAGGCTACCAATTTTACCGGGTGCTTTTCAAATAAACGAGTACCTGCCATTGTTAAAGGGCAAACGTGTTGGCGTTTTTGCCAACAACACATCAATCATAGGCAGCAGCCACCTTGTTGATACCCTACAGAAACTTGGCGTAACCATCGCAAAAATATTCGGGCCTGAGCATGGCTTCAGGGGCAAGGCAGATGCGGGCGAGCAGGTAGATACCTATACTGATTCAGCCACGGGTATAAAAGTAGTATCGCTGTATGGTAAAAAAACAAAACCATCGGAAGCAGACTTGCAGGATGTTGATATCCTGCTTTTTGATATACAGGATGTGGGCGCCCGTTTTTACACATATATATCATCACTGCAGGAGTTTTTGGAAAGCGCGATACAAAACAACAAACCGCTTATTGTGCTTGACCGCCCAAACCCCAACGGTTTTTATGTTGATGGCCCTGTGCTTGACAGTGATTATAAAAGTTTTGTAGGTATGCAGCCTATACCTGTTGTGTATGGTATGACGCTGGGTGAATATACCGAAATGCTGTTGGGCGAACAATGGTTGCCGCAACGTATAATACGGAAGCAGGATAAAAAAATATCGCTGGGTGAACTGCTTGGGTTTGAGGCAGAAAATTCAAACTTTAAACTGTACGTTGTACGCTGTAAAAATTACACACATAAAAGCAGGTATATATTACCGGTTAAACCATCTCCCAATCTTCCTGATATGAGTTGTGTGTACTGGTACCCATCTACCTGTTTTTTTGAAGGTACGTATGTAACAGAAGGCCGTGGAACAGAGCACCCGTTTGCGATATTTGGCCACCCGGCGCTGCCCGATACTTTGTTCTCTTTTACACCGCATCCAACGGAAGGTATAAAAGACCCAAAACTTAATGGAAGACTATGCTATGGTTGGGATTTGACCACCCAACCTACCCCCGACAGGATAGAGCTGCAATGGCTGATAAAGGCTTACAAATTGTTCAACAATAAAGACAGTTTTTTTATAACACCCAAAAGCAAGCTGCCCACTAAATATTACTTTAATATTCTTGCCGGCAACAGTGAACTTATGGCACAGCTTGAGCAGGGCAAAACAGAAGATGAAATACGTCAAAGCTGGCAGCCGAAGCTTATAGCTTTTAAAAAGATAAGAAAAAAGTACCTGCTTTATCCCGATTTTGAATAACGCCTTTACGTTATAGCTGTTTGCAATATTTTACACGCCCTTGCTTACTTTTGCGGCATGCAAAAAATAAACCCGCGGATTGTTTTTATGGGCACGCCCGAGTTTGCTGTGGCTTCGCTGGATGCATTGGTATTGGCTGGTTTTAATGTCGTGGGTGTTGTTACCGCACCCGATAAACCTGCAGGCCGCGGCATGAAGCTGCAGGAAAGTGCTGTAAAAAAATATGCTGTTGAAAAAGGACTGCATATTTTACAGCCTGAAAAGTTGAAGAACCCGCTTTTTATTGAAGAGCTTCGTGCATTACAGGCAGATGTACAGGTGGTGGTGGCTTTTAGAATGCTGCCTGAAGTTGTTTGGAATATGCCGCCGCTGGGTACGATAAACCTGCACGGCTCTTTATTGCCGCAATACCGTGGTGCGGCACCCATTAACTGGGCTGTAATAAATGGAGAAAACCAAACCGGCGTTACTACTTTTAAATTGCAACAGGCCATTGATACAGGCAATATATTATTACAAGAAAAAATAGGTATCGGTGATGATGAAACAGCCGGAGAATTGCATGATGAAATGAAGAACGTTGGGGCACAATTGCTTGTAAAAACAATAACCCTGCTTGCAGAAGGCACATTAAAAGAAATGCCGCAGGATGAGGTGGCACACCAGCAACAGATAATTCTTCAGCATGCGCCAAAAATATTTACTGAAACCTGCAAAATTGATTGGAATAATACTGCAGCAAGCATTCACAACCTTATACGCGGGCTATCCCCCTACCCTGCCGCTTTTAGTTATTTGGATGAGAAAATGATAAAAATATTCCGCAGCAAAAAAGAAATTACACCACATTCATCAAAGTCAGGCAGTATGTTAACTGACAGCAAAACATACCTAAAATTCGCCTGTGCTGACGGTTATATACATTTACTGGATATACAATTAGAGGGAAAGAAAAGAATGCTTATTGAAGATTTTTTAAGAGGATACAGGTGACAGGGTTGCCTTCAATTACTGGCAACTGGTAACCGGCAACCTGTAACCTTTTACTGGTAAAACGTTACTGCCAAATTAAACTTTGTAGTTTTTAAGTTCAAGGCCGATGCTGCCGCATCGCTTATTCTAAACACAACACCATCGTTATCTTTCACGTCACCCATGTTCCACAACACTTTTGCGTAAATAGCTTTGCCATCCTCGTTGGTAATTTGCACAACAGAACCGGGTGCAACATCATTCATTAATATGTAATATTTTTTGTCGCTCCAGCCGCTGGCTGTTTTAAAAGTCATTGAAACGCCGTTAGCGGTTTGTAAACTTCTGCCTGTTACATCTTTACCGAAAACAGAAGAAAAATAGCCTGTTTCAGGAATGTTTGCCAGGGCTGCATCAGCTACTGGCTTTTGGGGTGGTGTAACTTTTTCATCAGGCTTTAATTTCGTAGCCGGGCTTGAAGTTGAAACGGGCGGTGCAGCAATCTTTTTTTCTGATTGTTGGGGCAATTGCGGGTACGTTACGGCTTGCTGCGCCGGGGTATTATTCTGTAAGGCTGTTGCCGCCGGTATGCCATGAATATACAGTGTTTGCCCTGTTGCTATATCGTTGCTTTTAAGATTGTTCCATACTTTTAATTGGTCAACAGTTACCTTAAATTTTTTGCTTATGCTGTACAGGGTTTCCTTCTTTTCTACTACGTATGCTGTTGCGCCTGTTGTATCAATAGCTGCGGGTTGCTTTACCGGTTCTTTTTTAACTACCGGTTCTTCCGGTTTAACCACGGGGGCAACTGGCTGGGCTACAGGTTGCACGACTACAGCAGTTGAATCCTGCTGCAGGGCAGCCTTAGCCGGTAGCTTTATTTTATCCCCAGAATGCAAAATATGGCTGCCTTTAAAGTCATTTATATCAAGTATCTCATCAACAGTTACATGATATTTTTTTGCAAGTACACTGTAAACCTCCCCATGCTGAATAATATGAGTAGTATAAGCCGGTTGTTTTGTTTTTGCAGCAATAGTGTCAGTTGTTTTAGCAGCAACTTCACTTTTAACAACAGGCACTGATGGCGCAGGGGATGCTGGTTTTGCTGCCAATACACTGTCAGGCAACTCCCGGTATACTGCGTTACTCGGTAATTTTACCTTGTCGCCAACATGCAAAATATGGTTTGTACCGAAATTGTTAATTTTTGATATTTCTTCGGGTGTTATACCATATTTTTTTACCAGCACAGGCAACACCTCACCTTTCTTTATGGTGTGTACAATATAATCTTCAGAAGACTGCGCTATAACCGTGTTGCATACAATCAGGCCACAGCTTATTAGTAAAATGTTCAATATTCTTTTCATACTCATTCAACAGGTTCACTGCTCAATCACAAATTTAAGTATTGGGGTATAAACCGTTTACAGATAGTTATTCCCATATCTGCATAACCCGGTATACTCAACCTTACATGTTATCCTTCAATATCCTCCATTCCACGGGGTAATAATTATTTACCCTGTTAGCAAGTATTTTTATCCAGCCAAGGCTTATGTTTTCGTAAGTAGCTAACGCCCAGCCTTTATCAAAATTGTTTAACTGCACGTCTTTCTTTTGCAGGTATTGTATGGCCTGCTGCCTTGTTAATGTAACACACGGTACATGCTTGTCAACCAATATACTCATCGCAAGCTCGTGCGCCGGTACCATATCCCTTCCTTTTAATGCACCAATAGTAACGCCGGCCTTGCGCAGGTACAGGTGTTTTTGCAAGATGGTTACATCATTCTTAAACTCAGGCCGGACACCAATAATATTTTC
>Ga0206931_1101_pt3 | contig 23368 bp, 35 predicted proteins | sample Alteio_BWOrgHeat_17_FD_152946 | JGI IMG/M metagenome (GOLD analysis project Ga0206931, IMG submission 152946) | Enriched cells from forest soil in Barre Woods Harvard Forest LTER site, Petersham, Massachusetts, United States -... | ecosystem: Environmental > Terrestrial > Soil > Temperate forest >...
CGATACAGGTCGTTCAGCCCCGATTTCGAGGGATCGAAGAAGGGTTTTAGGCGGAATCGCGGCATCCTGTGCGGGACTTGCGGGCACCGTGATCGGATCCTCCAACCCGCTGCCTCCGTTCCCTGCTGCCACTCATGCAGCGCTGCGTGAGCGGCAAGCGCCCTGCGGGCGAAGCAAGGTTGTGACCTCGGACGAAGCGACGGTGGTCGAGATCAGTGCCGGGAAGGTCCGGGGATTCAAGCGAAATGGAGTCTATATCTTCAAGGGTGTTCCCTACGGTGCATCGACTTCAGGTGCAAACCGCTTCATGCCGCCAATGAAACCCGAGCCTTGGAGCGGAATTCGTAACGCACTGCAGTACGGTCGGGTGTGTCCAAGCCAGGATTCCGCTCACTTCAACACCGATGGAAAGAATCTTGCGAATACAGATGAAGATGCCTTCGTACTCCATCGAGGCGCTGCTTCCACAATACCCGGTGAGGACTGCCTGCGCCTTAATCTTTGGACACCTGAGATCCATGACTCCCATAAACGCCCAGTGATGGTTTACATGCACGGGGGCGGGTTTTCCGGTGGAAGCGGCCACGATCTCCTTTCCTACGACGGCGAAAACCTCGCGCGAAATCACAACGTTGTTGTAGTAACTCATAATCACCGGCTCAATGTGTATGGCTATCTGAACCTTCAACAGCTGGGCGGCGGAGAATTTGTCAGCTCTGCCAATGTAGGCCTGCTCGACAACGTAGCTGTTCTAGCGTGGGTTCGCGAGAACATTGCGACGTTCGGGGGCGACCCAGGTTGCGTAACCATCTTCGGCCAATCTGGTGGCGGCGGGAAAGTACTTGCCCTCATGGCGATGCCGGCAGCCAAAGGCCTATTTCATCGCGCGATTGTTCAGAGTGGACCCTTTCTAAAGTGCCTGTCGCCGGATTACTCGGGTCGATTGGCTGAGCTGGTGCTAGCAGAATTGGGTCTGTCCAAGTCAAGGGTGAGAGAACTGCAAGCAATTCCAGTTGATCGCCTCTCAGGAGCTGCCGTAGAAGCGATGAAGAAAATGCCTTCGCAGCGGTCCTCGATTCGCCAAGTGTACGGTGAGGACAACTGGGGCCCCACAATGGATGGCGGCGTATTACCTCGTCATCCATTTGATCCAGGTGCGCCCGAAATATCGGCGGATGTTCCCCTGCTCACTGGATCAAATCTTCACGAATTCGTGAATGGGTTGGATCGACCCGAGGCGCAAGCAATGCAGATGGACGAGCTTCACCGACTCGTGAGTCAAGAATTTGGCGAGCGCAGCAACGAAATCATCGATGCTTACAGGCGTGATTATCCTCGAGCAACTCCATTTGATTTATATGCCACCATCGCAGCATCGTCTTTTCGCCGTCCTGCGTGGGAGCAGGCAAGCAGAAAGGCTGCTTTGGGCAGGGCACCAGCCTACTCCTATATATATGCTTGGCGCACTCCGGTTCTGGACGGACGTCCCGGCCCATTTCACGGCGCTGAAATTGCCTTTACTTTCGACAATGCTCAACTCTGTGATCACTATAGCGGAGGCAGCGCTGAGGCAATCGTCTTTTCAAGACAAGTCAGTACTGCTTGGGTGAGTTTTGCCCGGACCGGCAATCCTAATCACGCTGACTTGACACACTGGCCGAAATATACATCGGAACACCCAGCAACGATGCAGTTCGACAGACAGTGCGAAGTCCGCAACGGTCCAGAGAGCCGAGGACTAAGGCTGATCGCGGAATCGCCGTCAAAGCGAACGTTTACCGGCTCACCATAAGGAGTGAATTTGCCGGAGGCAGAGTGCGGGAATTTGTTGCAGGCATCCCGTCAAGGTGGGAAGTCGCGCCACAGGGAATAAATCTCTCGGGATCGCTGACCCACTGGACGGACGGCCGGGTGGAGACGAAACGATTCGTTTGCGGCTTCAACGTCACGATCTACGATGACAGGAATTGCGGCTTCGGCGGCAAGAGCGCGCGAGATGGCTGCGCCGACTCCTTTGGCGTCTCCGGTGACGAGAACGACTTTGTCTTTGAGTTCGGAGGTCCATAATAGCCGCCGTACGTAAGAAGAAATCGCGCTGGTCAATGCAATTTCATCAGTCTTTGTGGTGTACGTGCCATGCGAGCCCCACGATTAGACCGAAGAAAGCACCCCGGAAGGAACTCTCGCTGATGTTCCCCATTTGAAGTTTGGCTCCGACCCCATAACGAACTCCAACATTCCGCCAGACGTGATCTCCGCATGGGTAATCCACGCCCGCTGCAGCTGTTTTCCGTTCAACTGTGCCGATTGGATATAGCAGTTCGCGGAAGAGTTTCCGTGCGCGACGATCACGAAGGTTGTGCCTTTGTGCCATCTGGAGTCCAGGCGAATGACTGCCTTGCCGAAAAGTGGGCTTCCCAAAACATAGACGTTGTCTCCGGGGCAGACGGGGTAAAACCCAAGAGCGCTGATAACGTACCAGGCTGACATCTGGCCCACGTCGTCGTTACCGCAAATCCCATTGACTTCTGCATGATAGGCCTGCTCAAGAATACGACGAACCCATTTTTGCGTAAGCCACGGCTGGCCGGCATACACAAACAGATAAGGAACATGATGCACGGGTTCGTTGGAATGGTTATAGTATGGATTCCATCCGAAAGTGTTGGGCGTTTTTTCGAACATGTCTTCCAGTGTGGCGACGAACCGACCTTTTCCCATCAAGTCGATTAGGCCATAAATGTCATGCGGCACAAACCAAGTTTGCTGCAGGGGATTGCTCTCCGTGCATCCCTGGCCGAATGCAGTTTCGCCCAGCCATTCTAACCTCCGACCGCTGCGGTCTTTGGCCCGCATGAATCCGACCTCACGGTCGTAGATGTTTCGGTAATTGCGGGCCCGCGCGCCGAATAGCTTCGCATCGTCATTGATCCCGAGATACTCGGCGAGGCGGCCTACGCACCAATCGTAGTAACTATTGTCGAGCGTCCAGGAAACTTGATCTGGCACGTAGCCATTTTCCAGATAGAAATCGTTATCCGGCCGATTTGTTGTAGCCCCGGTACCCGCCGCAGTCTGCCTGCACACGGCATAGGCTTTATGAATGTCGAACTTTCGGACCCCTTTTGCATACGCATCGAGAATAACGGAGATTCCTGGATCGCCGTCCATGCAGCCGCTATAGGCGTTCATGATCTCCCAGCGTTCCAAATAACGTCGGCCGCTGCGTTCGGAAAGATCGACCAGAGTGTTGATCTCATCATTGATCACCCCGGGGCGCAGGATGGTCATCAGCGGAAATTCAGCGCGGTACACATCCCAACCGCTGAAAATCGTGCGGTAGGTGAACTCAGTCGAGGAATGGGTCTTCTTATCTGCCCCCACGTATTTCTCGTCCACATCACGGACGTCGCGAGGATCGATCATCGTGTGGTAAAGAGCAGTGTTGAAAATTGTACGCTGAGTCTCTGTGGCGCCTTCGATGGTGATGCAGGAAAGTGCGTTATTCCATAAGGACCAAGCGCTCCTGCGCACCCCCTCGAAGTTCCAATCAGGTATGTCCTGGTTTAGGTTGCCACGTGCGCCTTCCATGCTCACATAGGAAATCCCGGTCTTTGTTAGCACCTGCTGGTTTTCGCGGGTGGGAAACTGAGTAAAGAAAACGAGATGCCTTCCCTCTTGCTCGGTGAAGTTGCGCCTCACGCGGCCATTCTTGACTCGGTCGTAGTAGTCGTCAGTCGAGAAATAATCGCCGACTAGTCCGCTGGGTCCTTGGAGGCGGACATCAGGCAAATCAATGCTAGCAACACCGAACTCTTCCAGCGGCGTGGAGAATTCCATGCGAAAGTAGAGCGTGTACTCGACTTGACCATCTCCGTTACCCCAGCCACCATCCCTAGGCGTGCAGTGCACCCATCCCTCTATAGCATCGTTACCGACGACTCTGACATATTGACGCGTGGAGGTTCCTCCAATACGACGCGACAGGTCCACCAGAATATGGGACTCCGTCGATTGCGGAAACGTAAAACGCAGTATTCCGGCATGCGGCGTTGCGCTCAGTTCCGCGCGTATCTTATAACGCGCTAGCGTAACGGCGTAGTAACCTGCTTGCGCTACTTCGGTGGAGTGACTGAACTGCGAACGCCAACCTTCATCTGGATATAAGGGACGGCCAGCGGCGAATCGCAGAGAGCCCGTCGTGGCCATAGTCAGCAGATTCCCGAAGTCGCCATACCATCCCACTCCGCTCATATGGGTGAAGCTGAAGCCCTCGATGGTCGTGTGCTCATAGGAGTAACCCGGAGCGTTGTCGCCGCCGGTGATGGTGTCGGGACTCAGCTGCACCAAGCCGAAAGGAGTAGTAGGCCCGGGAAAGGTCTTGCCCTCTCCGAGTTTCTGACTGGTGCTCGCACCGATCAACGGATTGACCCATTCGGCAGCTTCGTGAGTCTCCCCAAACACGGGACGCACCCAAACCGATGCTCCGGCAGCGGCAGATAATCGGGCGAATCTTCGTCGGGTCATTTTCAGGGGCATGAAGAGTTCACCTTCTTTTGGACAGGGTCGAGAACCATTGAATTGATCGGATTGACCATTTCCCAAGTATTCGTATTCCTGCCGCCCACCTGATTTTGTCCGAACCAGGATCTGGTTGTTGCAGATAATCCTGCCATTTTGTTCCGAATTGTTTATTGCAAGCGCTATTTCACTCATATATAATGAGCGTTATTGATTTTTCAATCATTATATGCGATTCTAGCGTGCATGAGCGGGAGTGCCTGTAGAGCGAATCAATGACAATTCTCATACGACGCAGTGCAATACACAAACTTGGCGACTTGCGCGGCAATTCGCAGGGCCCACCAATTGCAGTCCAAGGCGGCTCATTCGAGTTCGCACTCAGCTGCTTTGCCCCCGCTTCATTCGAATTGGAATAGATTCGCATGTGGCTGTCGTTGTCTCCCTGTGCACTGACGGAAATGGAAGACTTGACGAATGTCGCCTAGATCAAACTACGACAAATACCCCTGTACTCCCGCGAGTACCAGCGCGGCCTATTGCTGGGTGGGGTGGCGGAACATCATTGATCGATTGAAGTCTTCTTCGGCAGAGAGCCGATGCACTCTCGTTGTTGAATGCTACCCCGGTACTTTTGAACGATCGATCAAAGACGCGCTCGTCGAGGGTTTGCGTCCTGATGAAGTTGTTTATACCCGGGACTTGCTGAAGGCGCCGAATTGTGTGGACAAGATGTTGGCCCCGGTTCTGGGCGATGACCCAGTCTTCGGACACATGAACGACATCGGTCTCGAAGCATTTTTCGAGGAGGCAAAGCTCGGTAAGGCACGGCAGAAAGTCGCAAGCTGGCAGCAAGGAGTACTGCTCGTGGTCGGTGTCGGCGCGTCGATCGTTTCGCTACGGCCGGACGTCCTTATTTACGCCGACTTGGCACGGTGGGAGATACAAGGCCGGCAGCGCCGAAATGAGATCTCAAATTTGGGCACAGACAATATCGAGGAAAGTCCGGGTCTGAAATATAAAAGAGCCTTCTTTGTTGACTGGCGCGCCGCCGATCGCCTCAAAAGGGAACTCCTGCCGAAAGCGCACTTCTTCTTAGACGCAAACAGTTCCACGCCAAAGCTCGTGGCTGGCGATTGCGTGCGAGCGGGCATCAAGACAGTGGCGAGCCGGCCCTTCCGCGTGGTGCCTTACTTCGACCCCGGCCCGTGGGGCGGACATTGGATGGAAGAGGTATGCAACCTGCCGAAGGACGCACCGAATCATGCTTGGTGTTTCGATTGCGTTCCCGAAGAAAACAGCTTGCTTCTTGGGTTTGGCGATCTGCAAATTGAGTTCCCTGCGATTGACCTGATCTTTCTTCATCCCCGTGAATTACTCGGAGAGCATATTTACAGCCGATTTGGCGCGGAATTTCCGATCCGTTTTGATTTCCTCGACACGATGGGCGGCGGAAACCTTTCCCTGCAGGTCCATCCGCGTACAGAATACATTCGCAAGCAGTTCGGAATGGATTACACGCAAGATGAAAGTTACTACTTGTTGGACGCTGGCGAGGATGGCTCCGTTTATCTCGGCCTGAAGAAGGGAATCGATCGAGAGGCAATGGCCGGGGAACTGCGGCTCGCACACGACAGTGGGCCGCCGTTTTGTGCCGAAACTTACGTGAACAAGTTTCCTGCCAAGAAGCACGATCACTTCTTGATTCCAGCTGGAACGATTCACTGTTCGGGAAGAAACAGTATGGTGCTCGAAATCAGCGCGACTCCGTATATCTTCACGTTCAAGCTTTGGGATTGGGGGCGGCTCGGCCTCAATGGCGTGCCGCGGCCGATTCATCTTAATCATGGAATCGCAAACATCGACTGGGACCGGCAAACGGACTGGGTGCAGCGGAACCTGATCAACCGAGTCGAGTTTTTGGGTAAAGGCGCAGGTTGGACCGAGGAGCGAACGGGGCTGCACGAGCTGGAATTTATTGAGACACGCCGGAATTGGTTTACAGGTAAGACGCCGCTCGATACACAAGGCACGGTAAATGTCCTGAATCTTGTGGAGGGCAGGGAAGCAATCGTAGAAAGTCCGAAGGGCGCATTTGATCCATTTGTAGTTCACTACGCAGAAACCTTCATCGTGCCTGCGGCGGTGGGCGCGTACACGATTCGTCCCGGCAGAGAATCCGAGGGATCTAAGTGCGGAACAATCAAAGCCTTCGTACGATCGGGACAGATGTGATCTCTTACGTGCGACTCCACAATCGTCGGAACAGAGTTCAGCGCGATGTCAAGTACAAGGTTTGTAGGAGGAAGTATGCGCGTACCGGCCGCAAGTGAGAACGCTGATGTTGGGCAAGCAAAGGCGCAGTCGCTCAGCTACGTCGTACTCCTGGCTGGGACCACTGCCATTTCGGGGTTTCTCTTTGGCTTCGACACTGCCGTTATCAACGGAGTCCTGCTTCTCCTCCGCCTCCAATTTGCGCTCTCGAACCTGCAAACTGAAATCGCGGCAAGTTCGCTCCTGCTGGGTTGTCTGCTCGGCGCTGCCGGCGCAAGTATGATCGGCGACCGCTACGGGCGTCGCAAATCGCTGATTGCTTCGGCTCTGTTATTTGCGCTTTCTTCGGTCGGTGCGGCGCTAGCGACCACAGTCACGCTCTTTTCTGTGGCTCGCCTGTTGGGAGGTCTCGCGATCGGTCTAGCCTCCGTGCTCACGCCTGTCTATATTGCGGAGATTTCGCCTTCAAGAAATCGAGGAACGCTCGTCTCGCTGAATCAATTGGCGATAGTCGTTGGCATCCTTTCAGCGTATCTGGTCAATTGGCAGATCGCTCGCCTCGGAGCGAGCAGCTGGCGGTGGATGTTGGCTGTCGCAGCGATTCCATCACTCGCGTTTCTGTTTGGACTGCTTCTGATTCCTGAGAGTCCACGCTGGCTAGTCACCAGAGGCCGCTACGATGAAGGTGAACGCGTTCTGTCCCGAATCTTCGGCGAGCAGACTGCAAAGGAACAGGTCGAGGCTATCGCACAAGCGGCGGCCGGCGAGGAGGGGTCATGGCATGAGGTGTTTTCGCCGAACATGCGCAAGCGTCTTGAAGTGGGAATGTTGCTCGCTCTTTTCTCGCAGATTACCGGAATCAACACCGTGCTCTACTACGGCTCAATCATCGTTAGCGAGCACTTTCCCGGACAGTCGACGAGCATGGCACTGATCGCAAACGTGATTATCGGAACGGTCAATTTCTTGCTGACCATTGTCGCCATGGTCTTTCTCGACCGCTGGGGCAGGCGGGCGATTCTGATGATCGCGAGCGGCGGGATGGGAGTCGCGCTCACATTTCTCGTGATCGGCTTGAATGTCCCCGGAGTCTCGCCGTTACTGATGCTGGCCGGCATTCTGCTCTACGTCGCTTTTTTTGCCCTCGGCATGGGCCCCGGCCCGTGGCTGATCATATCCGAGATCTTCCCCACAAAAGTACGAGGTCGTGCCGCCTCGATCGCGACCTCAACTCTCTGGTCGGGCACACTTCTGGTCACGCTAACATTTCTCAGCTTGGTGAAGGTTCTCAACCTCTGGGGAACATTTGCGATCTACGGCGCGCTTTCCTTTGTTTGTCTTATCTTCGTTTGGAAGATGGTTCCTGAAACGAAAGGTCGCACGCTCGAGCAGATTCAACAGGCGTGGAGCAAGTAGAACTGGGTTCTTTTCAAACTGGGAATGCTTCGAGGAGTCATCTTCAGGTGAAAGCCTTAGCCATTGATTTTGGGGGAACACACGCAACGTGCGGTTTGGTCGAAGACCGTGTCCTTCTTGCGCATGAGACGATTGATACAGATTGTGCGAAGAGCCTTCACGCAGTGCTGCCGCGGATTCGTGATGCGTGCCGCGGACTCATGCAAGGGAGAGGACTTTCACCCGGTGACATTGTGGGCATAGCAATCGGATTTGCCGCACTTGTTGATTCCCGCGTGAACCGAGTCCTCTCAACCGACGGCAAGTATGAGGACGTCAAAGACATCGATCTTGCGAAATGGATCCACGAAAATGTTGGCTTGCCAGCACGAATCGAGAACGATGCGCGTATGGCCCTGTTGGGAGAATCCTACGCTGGCGCGGCGCGTGGCTTTACTGATGTCGTAATGATGACGTTAGGCACAGGCATTGGCGGCGTGGCAATGATCGAGGGGAAGTTGCTTCACGGCAAGCATGCGCAAGCAGGTTGTTTGGGCGGGCACATTCCGGCAGTATTCAATGGACGGCCATGCGCTTGTGGGGCGGTCGGCTGCGCAGAAGCTGAAGCGAGTGGCTGGTCACTTCCCTTGATAGTAAGGGATTGGCCCGGAGCTACAGACAGCGTTTTGTCGAGATATTCGAACGTCGGGTTCAAAGAGCTTTTTGAAGAAGCTGCAAGTGGCGACAAGGTGGCCGTTGCGATTCGCGACCGCTGTTTGAACATCTGGGCGGCCACTGCCGTCGGGCTGGTTCATGCGTACGATCCGGAGATGATTGTGATCGGCGGCGGTGTAATGAAGAGCGCAGACGTTATCATTCCTTACCTCGAATCCTATGTGCACAGGTATGCGTGGACACCCTGGGGCAAGGTTCAAGTCTGCGCCGCCGAACTGGGGAACAATGCCGTGCTTATGGGAGCAGTTCCGCTTTTGTCACAAGACATCGCAGCCAATGATTTGCACACGTGGCCATCAGCCGCCTCGTAGACAGTTAGAGCTGCTGCCTTTTCAATTCGCTAAGCCGAGGAAAGCGTCCGGCTTGATACTCAGCAAACAGTCTGGCAGTGTCGTGCTTCAGTCTGCAGCAGCCGCCCGAGCCGCGTAAACAGGAACCCGTGCGACACTACGCGCAAGTGCGAAGTGCCGAGCAATACGCACGTGTGCTCCGCAAAAACCTTGTCCGCGTCACAAATGCACGATTGTCAGTGCAAAGTGTCGTTTTCTTATTCTCACGGTCAGAACAATCTGGTTAATCGCGACCGTGTTGTGGGATTCTGAGCTGCCATGTTCGTGCCCGACTTTGCTCGTTGGCCTGAGTTTCGCTCCCGCTTGGCTGCCTTCACGGAACTGCTTAGCGAGGAATCCGGTTCTTGAGGACGATCGCCCGTTCCCGGACGGCCTTAGGAGCCGAGGTTTTGTTCTTGCGCAAGCAACTGGCCTACTACCAGGAACGCGAGATACGGCCGCGGCACTTGACGGACGCGGCGCGGCTGTCCCTCGTGTTTTGGTCTCGGTTCTTCGATTGGAAAGAGTCGCTGGCCATTGTGACCACGGAGACGTTCATCCGTTGGCATCGCAAGGGCTTCCAGTTCTACTGGCGCTGGAAATCTCGTGGCGGTCGACCGGCGCTACCGAAGGAAATCCGCCAGCTCATCACTCGCATGGTGAAGGAAAACATCACCTGGGGAGAAGAGCGCATCGCCGATGAACTGTCCTTGAAGCTCGGTATCTATGTTTCGCCGCGAACGGTGCGGAAGTATTGGCCCAAGGACTCGGGGGATAGGGAACGAAGACGAACCTCGTCCCAACATTGGAGAACCTTCGTCAAGAATCACGCTGCGGGAATTGTGGCCTGTGACTTTCTGGTTGCGGTCACAGTTCGATTCCGGGTGCTCTTCGTCTTCGTGGCAATGGAGGTGGGCAGCCGCCGCATTCTTCACTACAACCTGACGGCTCATCCGACTGCGGATTGGACGTTGCAGCAGCTACGCGAAGCGATTCCTGGTGGCCATGGTTATCAGTTCCTGATCCACGATCGCGATTCGATTTTCTCCTCCGATCTGGACGAGGAGGTCCAGCGCTCGTTTGGGTTGAGAGTCTTACGGACGCCCGTGCGGGCGCCGCAGGCGAATGCGTACTGCGAACGACTGATCGGAACCTTGCGACGGGAGTGTCTGGACTTCATGATCCCGCTGAACGAGCGTCACCTGCGGACGACCTTGCGCTCCTGGGTGGCTCACTATAATAAAGGACGCCCGCACTCCAGCTTGGGGCCTGCAATTCCTGACATATCTGTCGCGAGACCTTTGTCATGTCCTCAACTACACCGGTACAGGGTGCCAACTGATTGTCAGATCCGAGCGCAGGACATTTTGTATGGACTTCATCACGAATATTCATGGGAAAATTGTGCCGCATGATGGCGGCCGAGGTTTTTGCGGAGCACAGGTTCTGCAGCGGGAGTTGCTGGACGTAAATGAACTCGTCAGAGAAATGATTGTCTTGCTGCGCAGCGAGGCGATCCGGTATTCAATTACCATTCGCAGCCGAGCTGGCTGAAGGAATCGACCCGCGGCCGTGAGCTGACGATCAAGTCGGAAGTTTGCGATCGTCAACTGCTGATCTCGGTCCGCGATACCGGCTTGGGATTACCGCCGGACCAGGCTGACACATCTTTGACGCATTCTTTACAACGAAGGGAAACGGGACTGGCATGGGGTTGCCGATCAGCCGGTCAATCATTGAGTCGCACAGCGGCCGATTGTGGGCCACAGGCAGCGGAGGACTCGGTGCAACGTTTCATTTCACATTACCGGCAGAAACTGCAGTAGCGCAAGCACCGAGCTCAAGGTGAGGCACACTATTTGGTCTGGCAAGCGATTCCCAGCGAGACCTGAACCAAAACATCGCGCCTGTCTGCTTGGTAATGCAATGGCAATCCCATACTCGGCCCGGCAACTGTGTCAAAACCCCTTTCGTTTAGGGCGCTGGAGATTTGCTTGAGCGAAGAGCAGACTCCCCAAGTTATTGTTTCTTCGAGAAGTCGTCAGAACTAGGAGAGTGTTTAGAGCGGGCTTTTGTGCGCCCAAGGCAGGCACGTCCCTTCGAGAGCCAGTGAGCTATCATGTAGTCGTTCTCACGATGTATTGTGGAGAACATGCGAGTTACTTCCGTGCGGGCAGCAAGGAGGAAACTCGTGAAGCTTTTCAGGAAACCAAACTCCAGGTTCTACTGGTACGACTTCACGGTGCGAGGTCGTCGCTACCGTGGGTCAACTCAAGAAACGAAGTCAGTGAAGGCGGTTAAGACGGCAAGCTTGAAACTGGCCTCAGTGATCGAAGACACCGATCCACTTCCAAGTAAGCCCAGTGTCCTTTCTGAATTTCCTGAGCGCTTTCACACTTGGGTGGAGGACGGCAGGTTGGAGGATAAAACCAAGAAGTTCTATCGCAATGGCTGGCGACTACTGAAGGCGACACCCGTTGCGGGTTTGCGAGTCGACCAAATCACAGGAGATTTCGCCGAGCAATTGAATTTTCCCGGCTCAACCTGAACACAGGTGCTTTCGAGGAGATCAGCTGTCCCGGCTATAGTATCCATAGTGTGACAGTTGTTGCAAAATGCACCTTGATGATGATCTCGAACTTGTCTCCGTATCCGATTCGCCAGGTACGCATGTATAAGTTAGTGCCCGATCTGCAACTGACAATCGAAGACATAATCTCCGAAGGCGACAAGGTTGTGTGCCGGAATATCTGGCGCTGGACTGACACAAATTCCGGAAAGAAGATGCAGTTTCATGCCTTCGTGCCATTGCCGAGCGCTGGGCTAGGTGACGGCGCCAGCGGAAGGGGTATTGTGACTGCCGAGGCACGAAAATCAGCCGAGAAGCGGCCGAGTTGAACGGCTCTATCGGGAGCGCCCTTGTCATGGCGAAACAGCACTATTTTTTCAAATTGATACCGCCGCGTCCCACCTTTGTGCAAGACATGACAGACGCAGAGCGGTGCTTAATGGATGAGGACGGGCGGTATTTTCAGGAGCACTTTGCCGCTGGCAGGGTCCTTCTGTTCGGTCCGGTCATGGCAGCGCCGGGACTTTCGGGCTCGGCATTCTTGAAGCCGAAAGCGAGGAGGATGCTCGGAGATTCGGTGAAGGCGACCCATCGGCCAAGGCGAGACTGAACAAGTTCGAGATTTATCCAATGCGGGTTTCCGCTGCACGCGCCAAGCAATCTTGAAGGAGGTCACTATGATCGCACGAATTTGGCACGGCTACACGAAGCCCGAGCACGCCGACGCCTACGAGTCGATGCTCAAGCCGGAACTCCTGCCCGGTATCAGCAACGTACAAGGCTATAAGGGCAGCTACCTGCTCCGCAGAGGGGCTGGAAACGAGATCGAGTTCATTACAATCATGCTGTGGGATTCGATCGAGGCAATTCGTGCAGTCGCGGGAGCGGATTACGAAACTGCGGTTGTTCCAGCGGAGCGCCGCAAGTACCTCGCTCACTACGACCCAAAATCCAGCCATTACGAAGTGGTATCAACACATCAACTGCAAGTAGGCTGAACAGCCTTGTTTTTCACATCAAACCGATGCGCTCCCAACCACCGGGATAGGAAGTGACCAAACCAAGGTCGTCCACCACGATCTCAGCCGAGAATCCAGTGTTGCTTTCGTAGCGATAGGTGTCTTTCCCAAGCCGGGTGTAGTGTTGTGATAACGGTTGAATCGTAAGCTCAGGGAACTTGACCCAAGCAGCGATAACAGATTCGCTTCGCCCAACTTGTAGGTTGAGACGCCTGATAGGGAGGGTGTTGGTCGCGGGCGTCAACGCGAGATCAACATCGTCACAGCCGTGAATGTCGTGCAACTCCTGACCCGAACTGCGCCATGTTCCGCGACTCTCAACACTCAGTGCGAGGCTCTTAACATCGCTTCCGATTGTGCGCTCGACTTGGACTCGGTGGGTCACCCAATTCTCGTCACAATAGATTTCGTAGCTTGCTTGCATTGGTCGGTGATCTTTGAGGACTCCAACGACTGTGCCCTTCAGCAGCCATCCTTCAGCAGTATGCCAGAGGCAGCAATAATCCCTGCCATCCAGCAATAGGTTTTTCCAGACAACGGCACGCTTAAGTTCGTCTGCCACGTGGCGTCTCCGAGCTACCCGAATTGTACAATCAGTGCTAAAGGCAACATGCTTTATGGAATCGACCGAACTTGCGCGACTGAGGCGGGTAGCCGGAAAGCAGACGACACGGCTGACCCATTATGGACGCAAGACCGGGAAACCCCACGAAGTTACGATCTGGTTCGTTCTGGATGGCGACAAGCTTTACATTGGCACCGCAAACGTCAATCGCCAGTGGGTGCGTAACGTCCAGAAGACACCCAAAATCAAGCTGTCCATGGGAGACGAGAGCTTCAGCGGTACGGTGCGCTTCCTGACCGACCGTGCCGAGCACGAGCGAGTCATGACTGCGATTCGACGGAAGTACTGGATGTTTCGACCTATCATGGAGCTTGGGCGCATCCTCAGCGCAAAGGGTCTGATGCGCGACAATGCAGGATCGTTCGAGGTCACGCTGCTAGGCTAGACATCGTTTCGATGGTGTTTTCGTTTGTCAGACGCTTCATTTCGAAGCTATTGCTGCTGGATGCTTGGGCTGATAAAGGCCAACCTTCCCACCACTGGGAAGCCGCATCTTCGTAACGGAACCCCATCGCGCCTCCTCAACTTTGGAGCACTTAACACCCTTCTTCGCGAGCGAAGCCATCTCGGTCTTCAGGTCGTCGCACATGAAGTAGAGTTCGTGGACATCCCCCTCAGAAGGATGGAATGCGGCTTCTGTTGGCGGCAGGGCGAAGATCAACCAGCCGTGACCCGCATCCACCGATTTGAACCCGAGAATATCGCGGAAAAAGGCGCGATCCGCCTCAGCGTTCTTGCTGTAGACCACTATGTGAGCGCCGGAAATCATTTCTTCCTCCCTATGATTCGGCAGTCTTCGAGGTCACGGAGGTTCTCATGAATCGCCTCAAGATGACGGTTTTGCCGCTCCGGGGATACGAAGTTCTTAGCTTTCCTCCTTGCGTCGGCCACAATCGCGCTGGCACAGGAAGCGAAGGCCTCAAAGCCGAGGGTCAGAGAGGCTCATGATCTTATTCATCAGTGTGTTCTCGATGCTCTTATGGTCATGAGGGTGGGCTCGAAGAGCCATGAGAGGCCACTGTGCTACGCGGCGTCTCGTTCCTGGAAACAAAGCAAACCCTGTGATTTGATTTTATCCAGCGAAGGTTTCACATCGATGTGGAGCATGGCTTGTTCTCGCGCCAGCTTCGGAGCAATCACGCTGCTGAACCTCTCAAGCGTAGTGGTCAAGTCCTTGGCGTACAACTGCTGCAACTCGACTGTGATCGTGATCTCGAACAATGCGTGTTCGCCTTCTTGAGACTGGTGTTCGCGATGCGCGAACAAACTGCCGCCAAGAATCCAGGCAAGGCTCACGAGCGAGCGACCATTACAGACCGGGCATTTGTCACTACGGCTGCTGCTGATCACCTCACAATCAAGGCAGACAACCGCATTCAAGAGAGGAAGGCCACCTGCGTCTAACCGGTTCTTTGCTGGGTCAAGCATTCACACCAACCTTATCGCGGGAAATGGGCAACTGGCATTCGAGAAGAGTATGGCATCAACTACAAGGGTGCACAGACTGTCAAAAGTTTCAGCCGACCGGTCTGAGAAGGCGTCCGCTTGATCTCAGGGCCCGCCGGACTCGGTCTGGGGGACTTGGCGACGGACGAAGTATTCACGGACGAAGTATTGGCTGGACGCGCTGCGATCAGCGGAGGCGTGCAGCTGTCTGCTGTCAAAACCGTGTTTCGCGCGTTGAAGAACGTGTTTGAACCAATGCTGTTGGAGCCAGCTGCCGTTCCCACCCGGATGCCCGCGCAAGCTTCATTAATGGTGTTGCCGCTTACGACATTGTTGTTCACAGGCCCGCAACTGCTGTCCACGTGAAGTTGAACAGGCTCGACGCAGCCACGTTGGCATTGTCGACTCGGTAGAATCTCGCGGCGGCGCTGCTCGCGTCGCCGGTGTAGATACGCAGGTTCGCGCCGTTGGGTGCGACCGAGAACTCCGTTCGCGCGAATGACGACTGCGCGACGGTCCCTCCCCCGCTGACATGAAGACTTGGTGGAAAGCTGTGTCGCCGTCTTGGGTCTGCGAACGGCGGAAGATCCCGTAGTCGAAAAACGAAGCATAGACCTGAGTTTCGCCTGACGCTTGATATAACTGGATGTTCGAGGTGCCACCGCGGAAGAGGTCGCCACCTGGGGCGCCGCTCTGCGCCGGAGAATGCAGCTTTTTTCTTTTGTGCGTGGCGATTTGACTGTATTGCCAGTCAGAACAGTTGAGCGGTAGTTTCTTGGTAGTTATCAAGCCACATCCAGTTCCTCGATGTCCATGCCACCTCGGTGCCTGCGAGTCCAGGTCGAACGCAAGAGCAAGAGAGGAGGGGCGTCATGTATACCTGGCAGATCGAACGATGGGCAGGACTCTGTCGGCTTGCTGTAGAAGAAACCGACAAGAACAAGTTCTTAAGTGACTTAAGCGATGCATATAACGCAATTCTGGAGCGACTCCATAGTTTGCAAGGTCTCCGGAAACAGGAGGATGAACTACTTGCTATGAAGTCGGCCATAAAGCAACTCAAACGGCGGAAAAGAACACTGGGGCGGCCGGAAAGAGAGAACTCGCCAACTCCCCTTATCGGTCGACGGCAAAGTTATGTGAAGCGAGATACAGCACGCGAGGACGCACAAGAAACAAAAGGGTCGCCGTAGAGCGACCCGAGAAAGTGAGTGTAAAACTTAACGGGCGATGGGCCGGCCCACCGCCCGCGTCCTGCGCTGCCGCACGCTTTGGTCTCTGCCGTAAGAGTTTCCTCCGACATTGGTGCAGTTGACGTTGCAATCTTGCGCGTGGTCGGGATTTCACTTGGCACCGTAACGCTAGCAGTGACCTGTTCCTTGGTCGCACCTTGCACATTGATTGTGACCACATGCCGGGATGCTTCAGTGATTCTCAACAGCGACTTGGGAATGATAATCCGGGCCTGCACCGGGCAGGTCATAGAAGCGCAGCTCGACCAGTCCTAGTTTGAAAGGAGCCGTGCCCACAGTCTTGTTCATCCATGAAACCAGCCGTTCGGCACTTGGACAAACGCCGTCCCCCACAAATTTGTGAGTGGCGGAAATTGATTGCAATGGGCTGGTGCCGGAGAAAAGGTGCGCGTTCCGCTGAGTGTAGTGCTTGATTTCAACAGTTGCATTGCACTTCACCATCATCTCGAAGGCGAGTCGATTAATGCTATGCTCGGCCCATGCCCATCCGAGTCGCCGTCATGTGCGAGAAATGCGAACGCATCTACCTGCTAGCACATCCTGACAGCGCGAAGCGTATTCAATTCACTCCTCGCTCCGAGCCTCGTCCCCCGTACCTCTTAAAATGTATGTGCAAGGTGGAACGATATTTCGACAGGGCGCACACCTTGGCCTACAGAGTGTCGGAGTATTCATGTAGTCGGGGGTACGCGGATCGTGATGAGTACGACGCCATTCCGAATCAAAGATTCCCAGTGACTCGTGGCAGGGAGAGGCGGGCGGATCAATGATGTAATGCCCTGTCCACAATAACCTGCTACCATTCGGCAAAATCGGATGACCCGAGAGGATTTCCCCCAGCTCCGACGTTCGGGCCAACGCTTTAAGGATCAACACAAGGAGGTCTGACCATGAAGCTCACCATGGAGATCGAACGCCGCTTCTACGCCAAGTTCCTAAAGGCTCTCCCGGCTGGAAGCAAGGCTGTCGAAACAGAGACCAATGCGAAGGCTGGAACGGTGATCCTGCAAGTGGAAACGGAGCTGATGAACTTCGCGTGGGAAACTGTCCCCGGAATCCTGTCCATAAAACCTGTGAACTGGGTCAAGTGAACGCCCTAAGATAGCCCGCCGGCAACTGATTGCAAAAAGCGACCCCCGACGATATCTTTAAGGCCTATTCCCGCTCTCTCACTCGATTTCTGACTTTTCCCCCCGATTCGATGTTGGATGCGATCATCCGACGTTGACGAAAGGTAGTTAACTCTTCGGCGGCCATTTCCTCTTTACTTATGGATGCTCCTTAATTTTTACCGAATCAGGTTCTTGACCTCGCATCAGGCCGCCCACACCTGAGCGTTCCCATCTTTTGAAAGCCTATGGCTCTTTCACGGCTACCCTTTTTTATGGCCACGGCCTGCATGTTCTAATTCTAGATCACGTCGAGTGCTGACTAGTTGACTTCACTGCGTCCAGTGCTGTGCTAGAAGCAGAAGGCAGTTTCGAACAATCTGGTCCGATGCAAGAACCCGACTCCTCACAATGGGTGATGTAGCGTTCCCTACAAACCAACGTAATGTTGCACTATCACCCAATGACGCTCATTCTTTGCGGAAGTGCGTCGTTTACCACCAATCCATGTGTTGCTGGCGGGACTCTACATTCTCACGTTGGCGGGAACAGCAATCTACCTTCTTCTGCAGTCCACAAAGTGAGATAAACGCTGTTTTTGGATCAGATAGGCTCGGTCTTCGGCCACATCACCCTTAGAACATGCTTGCGTGGAACTGGAGCAGTATGACTGCAAAACTGCTCCCAAAACCTCGGCTGGAAATGGAGCCACGAAAAACTAATTAGGATGGAAGTTGAAAATTACGACTTCCTTCGTTTCGTGCGTGGCTGCCTCCCACTTGCAGTAGCGAATGGCCTCCACACCCGCCTGAGCAAGCACCGGATGTCCACCTAGAATTTGGGTGGATTTTACAGAACCATTCGGAGCTACTAGTACTTCGATTTTCACCGACCCAGCGATGCCCATTTTTTGGGCTAGGCTAGGATAAATCGGGACGACCTTCGTTAGCATCTTGCGCGCTCTTGCATCGGATTCGCCTTGTTGGGCTTGGGACGGAGAAATCGAGACGAGCAGGATGGTCGTGCAAAACGCCAGAATAGCAACCTTCTTGCGCAAGCACGTCCTTCGTTTCAAGATCAATTTGAGTGACCCCACGTTGTGGAAGCACCTCATTCTTCGGCTATTGGATTGCACTACCAACCTGAGAAAACACCGCGCTCGCGTTCCAGCAAAGATTTTTCAGGTGCTGACCGATAATTCTCTCCATGCGAATCGTTGCTATTGTCTGAAGAAACACACCGAAACTTAAATGGCCGGAACGTGGCGGTACGAAGGTAATCCTCTCCCATTGTCGGACTTCCGACAGATAGAGGACGAAGTGGCAACCTCGGCTCGCCCCAATCAGCAGGAAGTACGACGCATTCTCAATCGCCTTGCCTTCACTGTAGAGTGATTTGCGCATGCTAGCGTTCGAGGACTGTAACTCCACTAAACTCCGTGTTGAATCCGACAGGAAACTTTCGTAACGCCACCACCGTGTGATTGTGCGCTGTTTGGGCACGAGAGATGATGCACTCGTGGCTCTGATCCGAATTGAACTTCATTGGCACGCACGCACGGCCATCGTCACGAAATCGGACTCGGGATTTATTGACGACACCGAGGCGCATCCCGCGATGATCTTGGATTTAGAGAAATGCGGAGATCGTTCTACGACGCCGAAAGAAGCGTTCGAAGCAATCACCATGGCGCTGCGGGCATCTGCGAGTGCAACATCGGGTGATACAATCCAGCATTGCCTTGCGCCCATAGGCTAGCATGGAAAATCTGTAGTGCCAGAAGTAACTCTACCTGCTTACTGCTGTTATCTTTGCGGCTAATCTTTCGCACCTTACCATCGACTTGGGCCGAGGCATATTTGGAGACTAGCCTCGCGGAATTTGATCTTCATGCGAACTTGGTACAGGGTAGACCTGCCGCTGGAAGATTGCCGCCGCAACGGCAAAGCAGACCAGCTCCAGAAGGCATTCGAGGGGATGTACCTCACGAGCCAGAGTCCGAGGGATGCCGCTCTGTTCGAGTGGCATGATGAGAAGTTCGAAAGCAACTGTTTTTACTTTTCTCCATCTGCCTGCCGCCTGATGCAGACACTGATCGAGCAGTCGGGAGGAGTCGAGTGTCAGCCTCCAATGTGCTCGGATCGCCTCGTTCTCTTGGTTGGACACCCCTGTGCCTACGAGGTGCTGCGCAATGAACAAAGAATCCGTGAGGTCCTGAGCGGTATGCCTTCCTGCCCTCACCCCACCTTTTAGCCATTTCCGTCTCTTGCAACATTTGACAAGATCAGGGTCGAGGAGACGCATCATCCGCTCGCTTCTTGACAGATTTTGCCGGGAGACAGAAGGCCAAGATGTCGCTGAATTCTCCCAAGTCAGCAGCGCAATCCAATAACTACTGCACATGTCCGTTTTGGCCAGACAATCCGCCCATGATCTCGGCTAAGTTGCGTGATCCAAGTGGGAAGAACGCGCCACAAGTACGATTCTTGGGTCCCCGTTTCTGAGATGATAACTCGCAGGGACTTGAGACTACAGTAATCCCTGTATTGTGGCTGTAGGCGGTGGCCGTTAGTCTCCAACACGGAAACCCACCCTTTGGAAATTCAGGCACTTAACGAACGAATCCGGGACCTCTGCGAGAAAGTGAAAGTAGCCGAAGGACCTGAAGTCAAATCTCTTCTCTGCGAACTACGAGCGGCTCTTCAGGAACATGCTCAAGTTGTGAGGTACCTTGCGTTGCGAGCAAGCCGCTCGTGTTCCCCTACCAAAGCCGCTGACTGAACGGGCGTCCAGTTCATCGGATCGGGGCCGTCTTCGCCGGAAACGGCATTATTCTCTTGGGAATTTTCGGCAGGTCTTCTGCCTTCAGCTTACGCTCTTCCTCTGCATTCAGAGCCTCAGACAGTTCCTTCAGCAGTTCATTGAAGCGTTCCTGATTCCGTTCCGTTGAAACCTCTGCGGCGATCACCTGCCACTTGCGGACAGTACGTCTCGTGTACATACAGCAACTCCTGTATTTCAGTCTAGCGAAGACTTTAGACGTGGGCAAGCCCCAATCTGCGCCAATAGAACCGGCGCAAATTCCAGCATCTACAAGGCTTTGTAGTTTTCCCTACGCTGGTTTCTGTATTGCGGTTCTGCCCCATTGTCCGTATCTTTCGGTCCGAAGTGGGCTGTTCATGGAAATTCCATCTGAAGAGCAAATGAGAAATCTCTTTGAGGAGCGAATCAAGAATCTCTTCGAAGACAGAATTAGGAATCTCTGCACGAAGGCGGTCGCGGCGAAGGGGCCAGAATTGCAGTCCGTGCTATCGGACTTACGTACCGCTCTGCATGAGCATGCCGAATTCCTCCAATATGTGACCGTAGGAGTAACGAGAGACGTTGCTGAAAAGACATCACCCTCAAACGCCGCTGACTGAACGTCTACCCCGCATTGGAATCTGGCTTCTCGGCTTCATGCCTGAACCCTGACCGAGATCAGTGCGGGGTTTTTATTTTTGCGCGCTAACTTTGTCTGTCGATGAGAATTTCCAGAATTCAAATTTTCTGGCCCGATTCGTAGGCCAGTGCGAATGTTTCTAGGGATGAAGGGCATCCTGACAGAGGCTTGGCCCTTTTTCAAAGCCAATCATGGAGATTCCTTCATTGAGCCACCACTCTCCCTAGGAATGCTGCATTTCGTAGTCCACCACAATCGACGGTCGCGCTTTTTCGCGTACTATGAAAACCTAGCCGCCTGAAAGTTCGCCTCGTGACTGATTGCAAAGGGACAAAGGCCGTAGTACCGTGCAAACATGGAAATCAATTTTGACACTCTTCATAAATTTGCGCGGCAACGCGCGCGAGGGCCAATAACGATCGTTGACAGCACAGGCACGACGCGAAAACTGGAAGATGGGAAGCCTGATGTTTGGGAACTCGCAGAGAAGGCGAATCAGTTTTGGTACATGGGAAAACAGTACAGTAGAGGGGCATTCGCGAAGCTAATCGAAGATGAGATGAAACCCGCAAACCTATTTCAGGTCTCACTGCCTGAGTTGCATGAAACGGACAAGTAGGGCTGCGAAGCGCTGCCGCAAAGACACGCGTCAGACGCAACTGTGATCATGTTATCTTCGTGAGAACAAACGTGGGAACAATGGCTCAGAGGTGTCTGAATGTTCTCGGATGCATAGGTTAATTCTCAGATATTACAGTTCTCGTTCCAGTGACGCGGTCCCTTAGCAGGCCGGCAACGAACGCCTCATCGATATCCATTAGGAGAGCATAGCATTCGTTGACATCGCTAGGACCGGCATGGTTACGGCTCTCGACCTCCGCTGACGATTGGAAAGCAGTACCAATCTCGGACACTTCTTTCTGATGGCGAAGTCCACTCGATTCCTCTTCCGACTGATGTTTCATAGCCATTACGGCGTGATCTTGCTCTGCACTTCGCTCTTTTCGCCGCCATGTACTTCTTCGTGATTAGCGAGTGGCCATGGGGTTTCGCATGTCTTCTGCTCTTACTCGTGTGGCAGATGAGCAACATTCAAGAACCCTTCGATTCAATTCGCGATCCGCACGAGACGGAAAATCTCAGCATCCGCCCGCAAGTGGGTTCCTCCATTCCAGAAAGCGCGATGGGCCAGGTGGCAAAGGCCCGACAGAGCGTGAAAAACTGAGGGTAGTCGCCCGTTAGCGATTTGGGATGGATGCGATCGAGCGCCGCTCGATCCTCGGGCGTAAGCTCCTATCTCCGATTGCCTTTTTCGATCGCCTTTCAGGTGGCTTGATGCACTCGGCATATTTGTCGTTGTCGAATTCCTTGCCTTGCGGCCACCAGATTGAGTAACCACGCGGACACTTCACATCGGGGTACGGTTGGAATACACGAATGGGAGAAATGGACACAACGCTGTGCAAGACAGCAAACAGAATCAAAGTATTCATGGCACCCAACATTATTGGGTTAACGGCGGTCGCGAAATGGCACTGAAGTGCGGTGCATCAAGCGAGTAATCGTTGTGACAGACGTGCTTGCGGCACTTCGGGCAGTCGTGAGCTACATGCGAGACCGCACAAGACGAGCGAGCGGCCCAGGAGGGCGATCGTGGACGAAAACGATCCTCAGAGGTTGAGGACCCTTGCAGGTTACGGACAACTGTGGCTCCCACGTCCGCTCTGCTCGCCGCCAATCGATACCTTCCAGCAACATCGATAACCGCGCACGCGTCAAAGAAACTGTGCCGCTGGTCGCTTGCGGGCCACACGAAGCGCCCACGCTCCAGTCGCTTCGCGAAGAAACACAACCCGTCACCGTCATACCACAGTACTTTGATGAGATCGCCGAGCTGTCCGCGAAACACGAACACTTCCCGGAGAACGAACTCTGTTCCAGCTTCGTCGTTCCTCGCCGGCGCGGAATGTTACCGGCTTCTGCTTCGCGCCGAGGCAATCGGCGTGACTGACACGCTTCGGATGCTTTGGAAAGAGGGAACGGCTCCCTCCGTGCAAGACGTGCTGGGTGTTCAACGGGTCCCATGACTCGAAAGAGGTTTGGGGCGTTTCGTTTTGTAGCAAAATCCGACTCGTTTGGTTGACGGGGTATTTTGGCCGATGGCTCAAGATCGGTCCCTAAAAACCCCGTCCGACTCATCAGCGGAGATCACTGGATTCGCGCGTTAATTTGATCACCACTATAGCTTCTGCTTATGTATCCGTGCCTCATACCAGAGCGCGAGTTGAACCCGGTTATTGACTCCTACCTCACCGTAGATCTTGCTGATGTAGTTTCTGACGACATTACTGCTCATTCCCAACTTCTCGGCAATCTCGCGGTTCTTCAAACCCTCGGCCACCAGTCCGATGATCCGTAGTTGTTGGTCACTGGGTTCTCGGAGGGGGGCCTGTACCATCACGAGACGAGCCAGCTCGCCAGCAAGTGCCTGCACCCTCTCCGGATCTTTCTCGACAGCAATCAGTCGGAAAAGCTCGCGAAGGCGTTGGTGCTGCTGGGGCGTCAATGTCAAGGGATTGGAACGGCTCTCAGGATTCAAACTACTGGCAGGCTGTCGAAGGTAGAGGGCCCGGCAAAAATTGTAGCACCAC
>Ga0206931_1124_pt2 | contig 23333 bp, 19 predicted proteins | sample Alteio_BWOrgHeat_17_FD_152946 | JGI IMG/M metagenome (GOLD analysis project Ga0206931, IMG submission 152946) | Enriched cells from forest soil in Barre Woods Harvard Forest LTER site, Petersham, Massachusetts, United States -... | ecosystem: Environmental > Terrestrial > Soil > Temperate forest >...
GAATGTATGATGACTTATTTTTCCCTCGGCGCGATTGAGCACCAGCAGCCGCGACGCCGTCCGCTCGGTCGCCGGGGCCGTGGCGATGAGTTCCGGCGGCAAATCGTAATGAAACTGGTCGGTGCGTAATGACATTGCACCAATGTGGAGCAGAAAGGCCCCGACTTCGATGTCTTTTCCGACTATTTGCTAATAGGCGGCAGGTTCGGCGTTGCGCCAGAAGAAGGAGACGCCTGGACGTTGCTGCTATTGAGCGCAAGAACTGTCTTGGTGTTGTGAGGCGAACTAAAATGGGGCCCATCCTGTTCCATCGACTCGGCTCGCGGCGAAGCTCCCTTTTGCTTTTCCCGCTCGACCGTTTTCTGCATCCAATCGCCGAAAGCCTTGATCGAATCCTCTCCCCTCACATCGATCGGATTCTTCGTATTAAATTGCATCGGTGTTTGTCCAGTCGGCGTTGTTTCGCGCCGGTACTGGTTGTAAAGATTGGGGGCGACCTGAAGATGATCGTTCTCCAGCACATTAATCTGGCCGGCGTATTTGCCTTCCGTCTCCAGCTTTTTCAAATTGCCGACCAAAGCGTCGCTTTGAGCCTTATCCATCTGGGGCGAGCCAAATGCCTCCGGCTTCTTCGCTTTGCTTTTATCCAGGGAGGGATCAAAGGGTTCCACCTTCTTCGCATTCTCGTCCTCAACGGTCTTTACATACCATTGACCAAACTGGAAGGCGGCTTGCTGGCCTTTTACCTGGACAGTTTTATCACTCGGATTGACGACTTGATCGCGCGAACCCGTTTCTTTCTGATAACGACCAAAGAGTTTGGAATCGACTGAGAGCGTCTCGTGATTGACCAGATCAACTTCGCCATCGGGACGGTTACCCGAGCCGATGATTTGCGCAATTTTGGCAAGCGTCGCGCCATACTTTTGCGGGTCGACAGCCGGTGCAGCCTGAACCGTCGGAGCTGAATTGGCGGGTGCAGGAGCCTGCCCGTTGGCTGCTTGAAAAGCCATTCCTGCTGCCGCGGCAAGATTGGTTAACTTAGGCATATGTAATTAGACGCCCCATACTGGCTTTTAGTTCACGAGCTAAGTACTGAATTATAGTATAACGTTCCACAAGAACGGGCTATATCAAGGGGGAAAATAGGCTTCCCCGTAAGCCCTTGAAACGGAGGGATTAGACTCCCGCGAGCAATCGATCGCCCAGTGCCTGGGGCAGGCCGGCTTCCTCGATCTTGCGCTGCGTCGTGCCGATGTCGTATTCGACGCGACGGAAGAAGACCTGGCGCATGGCCGGATCATAAATCACATAACAGGCGCGCCAGTCGCGATCACGCGGCTGCCCGACCGAGCCGACATTGACGAGATAATGAATGCCGCGCTTCATCTGGAAATCGAACGCGCCCTGGAAATTAACGACGCGCCCGGTCTTGGTGTAAACTTGCGGCACATGCGTGTGGCCGCAAAAACAAAGCGGCGAAGGCTGCATCATGAAATGGTAGGCGGCCTCGAGCGGCGAATCGACGTAGAGAAATTCCTCGGGCTTGAAGAGCGACGCGTGGACGATGAAAAAATGTTCCTCCTCGCCTAGGAGCGGCAGCTCGCGCAGATAATCCTTTTCCGCCGCGGAAAGATTGCGGCGCGAATAGCCCATGGAAATACGAGCCAGATCGCGGTAGCCGAGCAGGTCGCTGTCGCTGCTCGCCTCGTGGTCGTGGTTGCCCTTGACGACGGGGCATTTCATGTCGCGCACGATCTTCAGGCACTCAGAAGGATCCGCGTTGTAACCGACGATGTCGCCGAGACAGATGAAGCGCGTGATGTTTTCCTCGCGCATGTCGGCGAGCACGGCTTGAAGCGCCTCGAGGTTGCTGTGAATGTCGCTGAAAATGGCGATCCGGCCCGACTTGGGCGCCACCGGGGTGAGCGATCCCGTCTTGGGGGCGATCTTCCCCGATTTTTTCAGTTTCCCCGATTTCCTGACTACCACAATTCGTTCGGCCCGGCGGGCACGGGTAAAGTTTGTCTCCGGATGGCGGGCGTCGCAAATTCAGTCTCGTCGAAGCCGCCGCCCAGGGTGGCTGGCGCGTACTGCGGCAGCAACTCGCCGCGCTCGTCGAGGAATTGCGCGCGCCACGTTTGGTACGACGCCATGAGATCATCGTATTCCGCGCGCGTCGCGAGCTGGACGATCTTGCGATTGAATTGGGACGACGGACCAAAGCGTTTCGCATACCACGGGCCGACTTTGCGGAACATGCGGCAGCCCTGTACTTCGCCGAAAACTTCAATCATCAAATCGAGATGCCGCGTCATGACACGAACCCTCTCAGCAAAAGTCGGCTCCGGCAAGACCTCGCCGGTTTGCAGGTAATGGCGCGTGTGGGTGAAAATCCAGGGATTATAAAACGCGCCACGCCCAATGCTGACGCCCGCGCAGCCGGTCGACTCAAGCATGTGCCGCGCTGCCTCGGGCGTGGTGATGTCGCCGTTGCCGATGACCGGGATGCGTCGCACCGCCTCGACGACTTTGCGAATGCCAGGCAGATTGACAAGCCCGTCAAAACCCTGCGCGCGCGTGCGGCCGTGCACCATGATGGCGGCGACGCCGACATCCTCCAGCGCGCGGGCGAGATCGGGCGCCGTGAGATTTTCCTCGTCCCAGCCGAGCCGCATTTTGCAGGTGACCGGAATTTTGACGGCGTTGACCATGCCGGAAACCAGCGCGGCGGTTTTTTTGAACTCGGTCATCATGGCCGAGCCGCCGCCGACCTGGCAGACTTTGCGGACAGGACAACCCATGTTGACGTCGACCGAGACCGCGCCTTCGCTCTCGCAAAACTGAGCGGCCGCCGCCATCTCTTCCGGCACGGAGCCGAACAGCTGCACCGCCATGGGATGATCCGCCGGCGAACTTTCAATGAGCTTGAGCGCCTTGCGATTTTTTTCGATGAGCGAGCGTGCGTTGACCAGATCGGTCGTGCACAGCCCGACGCCGCCGATCTCGCGGATCACCAGCCGGAACGGCAGATTGGTGTAACCGGCCAGCGGCGAAAGTAGAAGATTCGTTTCGAGTCGGAGCGATCCGAACTGAAGCGGCTCAGCTTGCACGGTTGGAAGAGGAAGAATCATGCGCGTTTAGGTAAGAGGAAATTCAATTTTACCGCTGGAAGCGACCACTTTAAATTTACCCGTCTTGAGCGTCTCGCACTCGAATTTGCCGCCCGCCTGCGTGACGAGAAGCTGCCCAGCGGCGATGTCCCACAACGCGATGCTTTGCTCAATGTAAGCGTCGAACCGGCCGCAGGCGACATAAGCGAGGTCGAGAGCGGCCGAACCGAAGACGCGCAGCTTTTTCGCCGCGTTCCCGTAATACTTATAAAGCTTGAGCGCGTAATCGATCGAGTCCTGCGACTTGGAAAAGCCGACGGCGAGAATCGCATCGCTGAGCTTCGCGCGATTGCTCACGCGGATCGGCTTGCCGTTGAGCAGAGACGGCTCGCCATCCTCCACGGAAAACAATTCGTCGCGCAGCGGATCATAAATGACACCGACAAGCGGTTTCCCCTTTTTGCGCGCCGCGATCGAAATGCAAAAATGGGGAATGCCGTGGGCGTAATTCAGCGTTCCGTCGATCGGGTCGACAATCCATTCGACTTCGCCTTTCGCGTTGCCGGAATCGCCCTCTTCGCCGATGAGCCGGTGATCAGGAAATTTTTTCAGAATGAGCGAGTAGATCAAGTCCTGCGTATCGATATCGGCCTGAATCTTGATATCGTGAGCCGAGTCTTCGTTCACCTTGACCGGCTTGCCGAAGTCGCGGCGCACAACGTCCCCTGCCTTGCGGGCGATCTCGATGGCGGTGTTCAGCATAAGTCAGGATAATTACACAACTTACGGGGTAAAGCGAGCGAGTTTGTTGGCGCTTAACGATACCAGATTTTCAGCAGCGGAACGCTGAACAGCGCGGCGCCACACATGATGATGGCCATGATCCACCACAGATGAATCCAGACCAAGCCGGGATTGCACGTCGGCCAGTCTTTGCGCGTAAAAGATAACTCCGCGCCCCGCTGCGGCGACCAATCGAGATTCCAGAAAATGCCAGCCAACCCGTAAAGACAAGACGACGCGATAAGATTTGAGAACCAGCTGAAAGGGTAAGCATGGTCGCGCCACAATAAATAGAGGTCGTAGCACCAGCTCGCGGAAAAAATCCACACGCTGACCACAAGCCATAATCGCAGAAGTGAAAATTGATTCCGCAAACGCCACAAAGTCCCCGCTGCCCACGGCGCGGTCGTGTAGGTGAGAATCGACATCATCCCACCGGTGAGATAATCCCACGTGAAGTCGATCGTGTATCGTCCCGCCAAAATAAAAAATCCGCCGCTAAGAATAAAGGTAATCAACTTCCACGGCTTTGCGAGGAATCGCCAGTAACGCGACTGGAATAATTCCAGCCGGCCGCGCAAGGCGAGCATGACAAGAACGGCGCAAACCGTATTGCTGACGGCCAGCCACGGATACCAGGTAAAGAAAAGCGGCTTGCTCACCGCGAATTATTTTAGGCCCCCGTATCGGCCTGGGGCGTGAACTTGGGCGGGGTAACGTCCTTGCTCTGCGAATTGGCCTCGAGGAACTGGCCGAACGAAGAGGTTCCGGCGCCGGGCGGCATAAGCGTAATGTCGACATCCCCCTCGAGCATCCGCTTGTTCTCAAGAATCTCGAACATCGCGGACGAGACTTCCTTGTCCTGCGAAATGGTCTGGAGCGCGGCGCCGACAATGGCGGGTCGCATCGCTGCGGCACGCGCAAACTCGACGGCGGCCTGTCGCTCGGCCGTGCTGCTGATGACATTCACCTGATTCGTGCCGTCCTGCAAAATGGCGGCCGTGACCTGACGCAGACGATTCACAACTTTCGCCTCGATCTGCTTGATCATTTCCTCGTCGCGGAAATGGACTTTGCGGATGTAAACCGAACCGAGCTTGTAACCCCATTCCTGCGATTTCGGCGTCACCTCGGCGCGAACGGTCTGGCTCATCGCGTGCCGGTTCTCGAGCATATCGGCGAGCTTCAAGTTGCTCAGGCAGCGAATGGTCGAATTGCTCAAGTTGGCGCGAAGCGATCCACGCGGATCGGCGTTCTTAAAAAGATAAGCGACCGGATCGACGATATACATCTCATACCAAACGCCGATGCCCATCGGGGCTCCTTCCTCGGAGTTGACCGGGTTGCTGCGCAGATATTCCTGGTCGAGCCGCAGGTCGAGCAGGTAGGAAGTGCCGAAGAAATTCACGATCAGCGCCTTCCAGCCGATCACGGTCCACAGAAAATGGATGCCCGGCTCGTCGATGATCGCCTCGACCTTGCCGAAGAGAACGTAAACGCGGCATTCGCGCTCCTCGAGCACGATGTAAAAACCGAGCAGACGCGCAATGCCCAGGCCGATTAATTCAATCAGGAAACACGCGATGCACGTGCCGAACATCCACGGAATGAACATCATGAAATCGTTCACTTTTTTGTCTCCAGGAAAATGTGCTTGGCCTGCCGATACAGTTCCAGCCGGATATTCCGCAGATAAGCCGGCATCGCCTCCGCGCCGTTTTTCTTCAATTCGCCGAGCTGCGCCGCCAGCCAGTTGAGCGGCTCGACTTCCGCTTGCGCGCGCAACGTCTCAATCTCGACCGCGCGCTTCGACTGCACAATCTTCTGGTCGGCCGCCGCCTGCGCCACGCTGATCTCCGACGAAACCTGATTATAAGCCGTATTAATCGCCGCGAGTGCCGATTCAACTTCCTGCGGCGGATCGATGCTCGTAATCAGCGCCGCATCGAGCCGGATGCCATAGCGCGCCGACGACGAAAGGCATTCCGCTTCGATCTTTTCATTCAGGTCGCGCATGTTTTTGCGCAGATCGTTGATCGAGATGCCCTGCACGAGGCTTGCGCCGTGCGGCGTCGATCCGTCCGCCGGCGCCGTCTTGGGCGGCCCCTCGAAATTCGCGATGCGTTCGCGCAAAATCGAAATGTAATAGCCCATGATGTGCGCGATGGGATTGATGATCCCAAAAATGTTGGCGTAGAGATTCCGTTCCGCAACCGTGTAACGAATCTGTCCAGCAAGCCCTGTATTAAGCTGGTCCTTCGTCACCGCCTCAAGCACGGTGTTGTTATTATTGGCCATGCTGTTCTCGGGATCAAACGCGATGCTCGCCGTCTGCGTCGCCACGGAAACTTTGTTGATCTGCTCCCAGGGCCACTTGAAATAAGGGCCGCCCGGCAGGATAACCCGCACCTGAGGCCAGATATAACGCTCCTTCGCCTCGGGATCAAGCGACTCACTGATAGGGTCGTCCAGGGTCGTGAGCTCGCCCAGCCGTTCCGCCCGCCCAAAGATGGTTTTTACCGCCCTTTCGTTCTGCCCGACAGTATAAAAACCGGTCGCAACGCACCGGATAAGAACGTAGATCACGAATCCGAAAAGGATGCCTAAAACCATCTGTCTAGTTGGTTTATCGACATAACCAAAGATGGCAAGACAATATGAATTAAATATCGGGTCCGTGCCCGTCTCTATAATCGGGAGGATTTTCGCCGCGATCGATTGCCTCTGCTCGTAGGCGCTCATCCCGCTTCATCATTCTTCTTTCTAAAAAATTCACCGAAGGCTCGAGACATGCTGCCATAATATTCTCAAACGTGATTTTGCTGAGCACCAACTGAAGTTGCTTTTGAGCTGCAATTTGGGCGCGTTTCCAAAGCGGTTTTTCGATCATGGCATGATCAATTATTTTTATTACGTCGCCTTTAAAGGCGGACTCGTATTCAAACCACTTCTCCGGAGGAAGATCGCGCGGACTCACACTCTTGCCTGTCCTTTGACCCAATTCTCCGATTACTTCAATAGTTCCCGTTTTCGGCACAAAATCGACTTTTCGCGATTGATGATCGAAATTTTTTGTTTCCGGACTCCATTCCAAGGCGCGACGGCCCGAATGTTTGAATTGATCGAAAACCATCGCCATATTTTCTGGTGTAATTTCGTAACCAATTTCCTCTAAAATCGCTGGTCGCCTGCGATTTTTACGGCTTTCAGTGGTTTCGCCAACGCTGCCGCTCAATTTAATCTTTCCTGCATCAAATTCTTCTTTGAAGCATTTCATCGCCGTCACGGTTTGCCCAGGTGGAGGATTATCATCAAAACCCAGGTTAGTGAGGATTTCCAAATTAGGCGGCGATGAAGTCATTTTTACTTCGACCGTCGAAAGCGAGTTGCCTTGTTGATCGCGTACAGAAAGTATGTGAATTTCGCCGGCTAAACAACGAGAAGCATAATTGCTGCGACCCACGCAGTGATGCATGTAATCGCCTTCGCTTTTTAAGTCATTCGATGAAGTAAGGACGTGGATTTTTAATCCCGTGTCACCAGCCGGGATCACTTTATCCTCTGTAAATGAATGCCAGCCGCCATGAGCTTGGAGCGGGCGAAGCGGGTCCGGGAAAGTATTGCGCGGGTGATGCCAGGCCAGGGCCAAGCCCGTCATTTTATCGAGACTTCGCCCTCCATACAGATACTGCTGGACGGGAACGGTCATCTGTTTGATGAGCTGATTACGATCATCATCCAGTCGCTTGAGCACCTTATCCGTCAAAGGTATGTTGTTTCGCTTCGACCAGTCAGTTAACGCCAATGGTAGGATAACATACGTCGCAAATTCACGCGCAGGATCGCGCAAATAGTCGATATGGCTGTCTTTTGCCTGGAGGAATTCGCCAATGTTCGTCCGGAATTTTCTGGATTGTTCTGGTGTGCCGCTGATCAGCGGTCTCATTAAATCATGTAATTGCGAAGGAATCGGTTGCGTTTGTCCGCCAAAAAGTTCATCTGCGACTATCCAGCAAAGCTGTAACTGATTTGCGACTGATTTCTTGGAATACAAACTTTGATCGTCCCCCTCTCCTCCATAACTGCCCCGGTCGTGGAGTGTGGATACGAGATCTCGGTGGGTTTGTAGTAATTTTCTGTCCACCTCGGACAGCTTTGCGTCATTACTAAGCACCGTGTCCAAAACCTGTACCGATTGATTCTTGGCCTGAAGATTCGAAATTGAAACAAAAGACGGAGAAGAAGGATAAATACGTAAAAAAGGCTGCACATAACCTTTTTCAAACAAGAGTGAGAGGATTTCTCGATTATCGACTCCCGTACCCATGATATTGTTAAGCCAGCCGCGAACGCTCGGAATTGGCGGATAGCCAGCAGCCCAAAGTCGTTCCAACATCTCCCTTTTATGGGCATGCTCGGCCTCTAAAAGACAATCTGAACAACACGTGCCATTATAGGCGAAAAATGGATTTTTTACCCGGCTAAGGGACGTCTTAAATTCTTCAAGGTTACCGTCCCGAATCGAAAAAATAAGTCTTTCCTCTTCCGACTCTGGCGTAGAAAACACACGATTGATCTCACCTCTCAAATCCGGATGAATTCGTGCCTGAATTCCCCGGGGACCATAACATTCGCCTTCTTTAAATCCCGCCTGGATTACAGCTTTCTGATTCATCTCCGTCAAACGGCCAACATACATCTGCCCGTCAGGCCCCACAAAAAAGAGTTCCCTGTGAGGATGGAAGTCAGCCACAAAAGTCCCCATTTGCTTCAACCGTTCTCCAAGTTGCTCTGCCGCCGTGGGGTAAGGCTTCTGCTCTTCTTGGAATGAAGATAAAGCGTGGTAAACCACCAAGCCATCAATCGACAACCATGGCCCGGCCTCAGGCATTCGAATTTTCAATTCTTCTGCTCGTGCTGCAAATAAAGCGACTAGTTCGGCAGCATTATCCATGAGGAAAATTATATTTTATAAATATTTATAGACAATCAATTTGTAGAAACGAGACTTATTAATTTATAATACATTGTCAATGAAGTGGTTATAATTAACTTTAACAGAGAATAATCCAATTTTCCGCCGAGAGGGCACAGTTTGGCCTAAAATATGCTTAATTAGGGTTAGAATGAATTTTAAGCCGCCTCGCTCCGAAGGGAACCTGCTGTTGGTCGATGATGATCCGCGGCTTACAGAATTTTTGCGCGAAACACTCGCCCCGCATTTTTCATTGATCGCCGTTGCAGGGCGCATTGAACAGGCAAAAAGCCTGATCGATGGCCCCTTTCTCTTTAACGCCATTGTCTGCGATCACCTCCTTCACGATGGCACCGGAGTCCAGTTCTATTCCTGGCTGCGCAAGGTTAAGCTCAACTACATCCCGTTCCTTCTCGTCACCGGCCAGGATGAACTCGTCAGCTGCCAGCCCGATCCCTCCTTCGCCTTCATGACCAAGCCTTTCAGCCCGCAGGATCTGCTCGTCTGCCTCGATAAATTCAACCGCAAGACGCGGTTGGTGGTCTCCACCGCCTGAATCTTTTTTGATTCCGGAATTTTTTTCCGCTTTTTGTTTTTAATTTGCTTCCACGTTCGTTGATGGAAGTTTACGCTCGCGCCACTAACACGCGCAATGAGTGCAAAAACTGCCGAGCTTCTCGAATCTGCGGTTCAACATAGCCCTCCGTTGTCGTCGCGCGGAATTCTCGAGCGCCTCTTCGCCTTCTCCTTCGACAGCTTTGTCTACAACCAGATCTGGGAAGATCCCCGCGTCGACTTGCAAGCGCTCGAGCTGACATCCGCGAGCCGCATCCTCACCATCTCCTCCGGCGGCTGCAACGTGCTCAATTATCTCATCGAGCAACCCGAGGCGATTCACGCCGTCGATCTCAACCGTAATCATCTCTGCCTCCTCAAATTAAAATTGGCGGCGCTCGCTCACCTGCCCGCCTACGAGGATTTCTTCCTCTTCTTCGGCTGCGCCGACGACGAGCGCAATCGCGATAACTATTATCGCCACCTCGTGCGCCATCTCGACGCCGAGACACGTCACTTCATGGAAGGCGGCAATATCTTGCGTCGCCTCATGCTCGGGCCGCGCATCAGCTATTTCACCAAGAACTTTTACGATTACACGCAGCTCGGCTTTTTCCTCCGCTTCCTCCACACCATCGCATGGACGGCGCGAATGGATCTCTCCCGCGTCCTCACCGCCACGACGCGCGAGGAACAGGAATCCATTTACATGGAGACGATCGATCCGCTTTTCAATCACTGGCTCGTCAAGGCCGGCGGCAAACTCCCGCTCACGCTCTACAGCCTCGGCATTCCCCCGCAACAGTTCCGCGCCATGCAGGACGAAATGGGCAGCGCCGGAATGATCGGCGTTTATCGCGAGCGCGTCCGCCGACTCGCCTGTCAGTTCCCCATCGACGACAATTATTTCGGCTGGCAGGCCTTCAGCCGCCGCTACGACCGCGACGGCCGCCGCGCGCTTCCCGATTACCTCAAGAAACAAAATTACGTCACGCTCCGCTCCAGCCTGGATCGCGTCCAGACCAGCGTCTCCACTCTCACCGATTTCCTCCGCCGCCAACCGGCAAACAGCCTCAACCGCTTCGTTTTCCTCGATTCGCAGGACTGGATGGAACCCGCGCAGATCGCCGAACTCTGGAGCGAAGTCGCCCGCGTTGGCCAACCCGGCACGCGCATCATTTTCCGCACCGCTGCGCGTTTGTCGCCCATCGAAACCAGTCTCCCATCCGCGCTGCGCCAAAAATTCGTTTACGAAGAAAAGCGATCGCTCGAACTTTTCGCGCAGGATCGCTCCGCCATCTACGGCGGCTTTCATCTCTACGTGATGCAAGAACCTGCCTCATAAATAGACATGGCCGCGCTGAGCAGGATTTTGGATCTGTCGCAAGGAGCGAGCGAGGAGCATATATGAAATATATCTGTAACGAACGAGCGACAAAGCGGCAGACCAAAAGACTCTCAGCCCTTGTGAGTTGCGGCCTTTTTGGCCGCTGGCTGCGTTGTTCAGTCGGTCAAAGATCGCCACTGATATTTCCCCTCCTTCTTGCCTTGCCAGCGGCCAAAAATTCTCGCAACGCGGCTCGTGCCTATTTATGAGACAGGTTCTAAAATGATTCACCCTCTCCACGATCCCGCCGCCACGATGGACCGCATGTACCGCATGACGCGCCACGTCTACGATCTCACCCGCAAATATTATCTGCTCGGCCGTGATCGACTCCTCCGTGAAATGGAAATCCAGCCCGGCGATTCCGTGCTCGAGGTCGGCTGCGGGACAGGCCGCAACCTCATGAAGCTCGCCCGACGCCATCCCCGCGCCCTTTTCTACGGGCTCGACGCTTCGCGCCAGATGCTCTCGACCGCGCGAAAAAAAGTGAACCGCGCGGGACTCGATCGCCGCATCTTCCTGAAGCAGGGATTGGCCGAGCAACTCGATGCCGAGCGCATCTTCGCCCGCAAAAAACCGTTCGACGTCGTCTACTTCTCCTATTCGCTCTCGATGATTCCCGACTGGCAACACGCCATTGATACTGCCCTCTCCAATCTCGCTCCCGGTCGCACGCTCTATCTCGTCGATTTCTGGGACCAGCGCGGTCTTCCAAAAGTATTCCGTACTTTCCTGAAACGCTGGCTCGAACTGTTCCACGTTGAGCATCGGCCAGAGTTGATTGCTTATCTCAAGGATCTGGAGAAATCCGGGGCTGGCGAATTCCATCTCAAGCCAGTGCTGAAACGCTATGCGATGATCGGCCGGTTCGTTAAGAAATAACGCGCCGGAATTTCCGCCGCTGGACAACGATCCTGAGAATACCGAGGCCACCGACAAGCAATGCATCGGTGGAAGGCTCCGGCACTACATCAATGCCGAAGTAGGTTTGGCTGTAGCTCATCGCCTGTCCGACTGCGCCTGGCACTTGCGAAAAATCATCGGTTTCATTCCGGAACGCGAGGTAACCGTTATAGGTTTCTCCCACTCCAAAAGTTCCCACGGGCAAGACCAGCGAAAGATCGGACGCATTACCGGTGATTGAGATAAAATCGCCCAAACTCCCCTGCATGACAAAATCGTAGAAAGTTCCGTCGTTCGTATTCCAGGTCAGCGTATTGGAGACATTTCCATTAAAAACCAGATTACCATCCCCAGCGTTCCATGTTGTATTCCCAATGTTCGGCGCGACCAGCACCATGGGCACTTCCACCAACGTCGGAGTAAATGTCGTGTTCGGCGCATTGAGAGTCGGTATGGTAAATTTAAAATTGCCACCAGATTGCCAGGCGGGGTCGGCTTGCAGCGCGGCAAGTGTTCCTTCATCGTCGCCCACGCTCCATTGAGTGCCGAATAAGGTCATACTCGTGGTCGCTCCTGTGGGATCTTTAATCGTGGGCGTCGGCGGCACGGATCCCGTCGAGTCTTCATTAACAGCAATGAATCCGCCCGCGTCTTGAAAAACCGGGCCGCTCGTGTCGGACTGGGTATATGTTGCGGCTTTCTGGACAGCATACGAATCAATATCGCCCGCATTGGCCCTCGCCTCTGACGGCATTAATAGAAAAGCGGCACCGGATGCGATGCAAAACGCCGCAAGGCGTGAAAATGTAATTTTCACTAGTTAAATTTATATCTGAATTACGCTATTTCAACCGGTATTTACCTGATTCCAAATGACTTATATAATACATTAACATATAGTCACTTATGATCCATTATTAGGAACCTAAGCGTATTCTCAGCGTTTAGGCTTGTTTGGCCCAGGCGGAAGGATTACCCGTAGATCATGGACATGGAATACCGCCGCCTCGGCAAATCGGGATTAAAAATCAGCGCGCTCTCCTTCGGCGCGTGGGTCACCTTCGGCCAGCAGATCGGCGAGGACGTCGCGGGCGAATGCATGAAAGCGGCCTACGACGCCGGCGCCAATTTTTTCGATAACGCCGAAGCCTACGCCGACGGCCAGGCCGAGGCCGTCATGGGCAACGTCCTGCGCAAAATGGGCTGGAACCACGATACTTTTATCGTCTCCAGCAAAGTTTTCTGGGGCGGCGACAAGCCGACCCAGGAAGGACTGAGTCGTAAACATGTTTTCGACTCGTGCCACAATGCGCTCAAACGGCTCCAGGTCGATTACCTCGATCTCTATTTCTGCCATCGGCCCGATCCCGAGACTCCCATCGAAGAAACCGTCGCGGCCATGAGCGATCTCGTGCGCCAGGGCAAGGTCATGTACTGGGGCACATCGGAATGGACTCCGGAACAAATCCGCGAAGCTTACGACTGCGCGCGCCGGCAAAACCTCGTCCAACCCGGCATGGAACAGCCGCAATACAATCTCCTCCACCGCGCCAACCTCGAAAAAAATCTTGCACCAATATGCCGCGATTACGGCCTGGGCACGACGATCTGGTCTCCCCTCGCCTCCGGCTTGCTCACCGGCAAATATCGCAACGCCATTCCCGGTGACACCCGCATCTCGCTCCCCAATTACGGATGGCTCAAGGATCGCCTCACCGGCCCCGATGCCGCCGCCAAGAAACCGGTCATCGATCGCCTCTTCCAGCTCGCCAAGGGACTGGGCGTCAGCCTCGCCAAGCTCTCTCTCGCCTGGTGCCTCAAAAATCCGAACGTCAGCACCGTCATCACCGGCGCTTCGCGCGCCGAACAGGTGAAGGAAAACATGACCGCCCTCGAAGTGGTCCCACTCCTCACGCCGGATGTCATGAAACAGATCGACGAAATCGCCCCCGCCTAACAACGTCCTAACCGTGGAACGTGTCCCAGGCCAGCTTGAGGATAATCACCGAGACCACGACGAGAAAAAATATTCGCACAAAACGGCTCCCCTTCAATAAGGCCAGATGCGTCCCCGTCAGTGCGCCGAAAATATTGCAAATCGCCATCGCAAAACCGACGCCATAAATCACCTGTCCCGTTCCCATGAAATAAAAAAGCGCCGCGAGATTGCTGGCGAGATTCAACAGCTTGGCCGAGGCCGACGCGGCCAGGAATTCAAAACCAAACACGCCGACAAAAATAAAGATCAGGAAACTTCCGGTTCCGGGCCCGAAAAAGCCGTCGTAAAACCCGAGCAGCGCGCCGACGCCAATCGCCGTCACGCGCTCCCGAGTCCCTTTTAACTTCGGCGCATGGAGCGAACCAAGATCCTTCCGAAAAAAAGTATAGAGTGCGACGGCCACCAGCAAAGCCAGCACCAGCGGACGAATCATTATTGGGGGAATCAGGCTGATCACCCGCGCCCCGGCAATCGCGCAGACAAACGAAGCCATCGCCGCCGGGATCAGTACGCTCCATTCGAGTCGCACGCGCCGCGCATATTGTGTCGTCGAAACCACCGTCCCTAGGCTTGCCGCCAGTTTGTTCGTGCCGATTACCGTCGCCACCGCGACCTGCGGCATCAAAATCAGCAGCCCGGGAATTAAAATCAACCCTCCTCCTCCAACGACCGAATCGACCAACCCGGCGACAAAGGCGCAAACACAGCAAAGCGCAAAGATCATTTACAAACCGCTCGGGAAATCGATGAATCGCGCGGGCACTTTGTAGCGGCGTGCCAGATGTTCGCTGAGCGCGCGAACGCCAAACGTCTCGGTCAGATAATGGCCGCCATAGATCAAATTGACTCCCAGTTCGCAGGCGCGTCCGAAGGAGGAATGAGATCCCTCCCCCGTAATAAACGTATCGATGCCCTGCGCCGCGGCACTCGCCAGCTCGCTTCCCGCGCCGCCGGTGACAAGGCCCACGTTCCTCACCTTTTCATGGCTGCGATAAACCACCTGCGGTGCTTGCCCCAGCGCCATCGCCAGGCGGTGCACGATTTCCGCCAGCGTGAGATTCACCCGCGCGCGCCGTCCAATGCGCGTCCCAAACGCCTCGCAAAACGGAATTGTTTTCCGCAAACCGATCGCCTGTGCGAGCAAAATGTTGTTGCCCAGTTCCGGATGCGCATCGAGCGGCAGATGCGAACTGTAAACCGCCAGGTTATTTTCAACGCACAACTTTATCTTGCGATGAGTGACATTCGTCCACGGCGTTGTCTCGCCCCAGAACAGGCCGTGATGCACAATCAGTAAATCGGCCCGCAACTGGATCGCCGCCTCGAGCACCCCTTCATGACTGTCCACCGCCGTCGCGATACGCTTCACCTCCCCGTCATTCTCGACCTGGAGACCGTTCCTGGCGCCCGGATAATCCTCGATGTCAGCGTGGCGCAATTTGCGATCAAGATAATCAACGAGAAGACGGAGTTTCACTCCGCCAAGCTAGCGTGCAAAAAATCGTGGCGCAAGTTTCCGCCGTTCCCGCCAGCCCACCACGCCCAGCAAAAGGAGAGCGGCAACGGCCGTCGCCACCTCGGGAATGACCGGCACAATTTCACCCGTGGACAGCTGCTGCGCCCCGGGCGCGTAACCGAGGAATGTGATTCCACCCAGCTGCGTCGTCGTCAACGTCTGGCTGTTACCGAAGAAAATCTGGTCGGTGCCGCCGCCCTGGACCAGCCCCGTCCAGTTCGCGATCGTCAAATTATTCCCGCCCGGCGTCCACGTCGAAGAAAACTTCAGGATGCTGGCGCCCGCTCCCATGTCGATGACTGAGTTCGCTGTGAGCGTCAGGTTATTCAATGTTTCACTGTTGCCGCCGGTGCTGAACGTGCCGCCGCCCAAAATCATGTTCGACGTATCAGCAATCTGGTTCGACGCCGCCAGCAACAGCGTACCGCCCGTGTTGATTGTAATATTTCCCGCCACCGCGTTGACTCCCGCTGTTTTGTTCAGTTCCAAAGTGCCGGCGTTGACCGTCGTCATGCCCGAATAAGTGTTGGCGTTGGTCCCGGACAATGTCAACTGCCCCGCGCCTGCCTTCGTCAGTCCGCTGCTCGAAGCCCCGTCGGAAATCACCGCGCTGATGTCCATGTCGCGCGTCACCTGGTTATTGTCCGCAATTGTAAAGGTGCGCGTCGCGCCGCCAAGACTGAGATTGCCGGTGATAGTTGCGGAAACGAGACTTTGCGCATTCGCGTTCAGCGCCACATCCCCGGCCAGCGTCAGCGTCCCCGCGCCCGTCGTAACGGTGCCAAGACCCGCCCCGGTACCGCCTTCCATCGTCAAACCGCCAATGGTTTCATTGTTGCCGTTGAGATCAAACACACCCGAACGAGCGACCGTAACGACGCTGGTGTCCGCAATCTGATTGCTCGCCAGCAGCTGCAAAGTATCCGTTCCCGCACCATCGCCAACCGTCACATTCCCCGCGATGGCATTCACCCCCGCCGTCTTGTTCAGCTGCACTTCGCCTTCATTGACATAAGTTGTGCCGCTGTAAGTGTTCGCCGTCGTGCCGCTCAGGACCAGCGTCCCCGGGCCCGCTTTGACGAGATCAACCGCGCCGCCGGCATTATCGACAATATCTGCTGAGATCGTGGTCGTGTTCGCCACGATGTTCGCAAAAAGCTCCGCCCCCGCCGCAGAGCCGGCCGTCAGGTTTCCGTTTGAAATCGTCAGCGCGTTATTGCCCGTCTTCATCAAGCCGCCCGTGCCAATATCAAGGGCGAACCCGCCAAGATTGGTGTTAAATGCGCCGTTATAAAGCAGTGAATTGATCGTCCGATTCGCCGTCAGGTTGGCCTGCGCTGCATTCGCCAGCACGTTGCTCGCCGCCACGCTCGTGTTAATCTGGTTCGTCCGCGCACCGCCATAAGTCTCCACACCGTTCGCCGCCGTGTATCCCGCGAAATCGGTATTATTCACATAAGCCCAGCCGCCAATTAAACCATTCGTCAGCCCCGGATTCGTCGTGAAGATGACGCGTGGATTATTGCCTGCAGTTCCCAGCGTGCCGCCGGTATTCGTAAAATTAACCGTCGCACCCGCGTTGCGTATCAGTCCCGGGTTGTTTCCAAAAGTGATTTGCGAGGAAGAGCCGCCATTGCGCGTTACATTGACAACGCTGTCGCCCGCGTTGAGCGTGAGCGAACCGACCGTCTCCGTGGGAGAACCTGCGGCTGAGTCGAGATAGTTGAGCGTACCCGCCTGAAGGGTGATGCCAACAGTATCGCCAATGCGGCTTGCGTTCGTGCCGCCATTATCCGAAAGCGAAAGAATCCCATCCGCATTGACCGTCCAGCTCGTCGCCCCCGTCATGCTGCCGTTCGTCCCTTGCAAAATCATCGTCCCATTGTTCACCGTGACGGCGCCCGTATAAGCGGCATTGCTGTTTTGCGTGACAGAAAATGTGCCTGCGCCTGCCACCGTCAGATCCCCGCTGCCCGACAACTGGGCCGCTGTGCCCGAAGTAAGAGTCGTGCCCGTCGCCGTTTCCAGAGTTCCACCCGACGCGCCAAAAGTCAGTACCCGGCCCGCATTAAGAGTTATGTTGGCTGTGGTGCTGAGCGTACCGCCATTCAGAGTTACGTCATTCGCGGCATTGCCAAGTAGCAAATCGGCCCCGATCTGCAACGTGCCCGAGTTGAGCGTCCAGTTGCCCAGATTATTGTTCGACACCTGCGCCCCGCTGCCAAGCACCACAGTGCCGCTGCCGTTCACCGTAATAGCCGTCGCGGCGTTTCCTCCGGTCAAGTGATTGTTCGCGTTGCCCAAGGTCAGCGTGTCGCTCACGCTTGTTCCGGAATTGATCGTATAAGCTCCCCCCGCCGCCAGCGTGATCGTTCCGTTCGACTGCGCCGTCCCCGTCCCCGCAATCGTCGTGCCCGTGGCTGCTGTAATATTGTTACCGATCGTCACATTATCGATTTCCAAAGTCCCCGCCGTGAGCGTCACCGCGCCTGTGCCCAGCGCCGTCGCATTTTCCGCCCGCACCAGACCGTTGTCGATCACCGTGCCGCCGGTATAAGTGTTTGCCCCGGTCAATTGCAGCGAGCCCGTCGCGTTCGTGTTCATCGTCAGCACACCGTTGCCAAGCGCGACTATCCCGTTCAGATCCGTCTCCCCGCTGCCCGCGATCGTCAGGCCAAGATTCGTGCTCGTCACGTTGCCCGTCACATACAGGACGCCCCCCGCTGAATTAGTGAAAGTGCTCGCCGCCGTCAGCGTTAAATTATTTTCAACCCGCGCGCTGAAACCGTCCGCCGCGAGGTTGATCGCCGACGCCCCGCCGCTCAACGTGATCGTACCCGTGCCAAAGATCCGGTAACCGCCGTTATTGTTCGTGAATTGCAGCCCTGTCAGCGTCTCCGCCGTATTCAGGTTGACTGAACCGCGATAAACCTGGAATGAAGCGATATTGCCGTTCGTCCAGACCACATTGGTCGTGTTGCCGTTGTTGCGCCAGTTGGTCGTGACATTGTCCCACGTCCCGAAACCGCCCGTGTAAGTGTTGTCCGTGAAGTTCCAGCTGTCCCAGAAAAGAGTTTGTGCTTTGAGAGGCGAGAGGGAGAAAAACAGTGACAGCAGCCCCAATGCGAGAAATCGCCATTGGGTAAACGCGCTTAGCTTCATGTCATTCTTAGGAACCGAAAGACTGTTCTCATCTTATAGTTAACATACTGGATATTCATGCAGGTACAAGTGATCCGCCACAATATTTTGTTCCACACATTTCCTTGGTATAGAAAAGCCTGCCAGTCAAGCTCATGTCAAGGGGACAATTTTTCCCTCTAAAATATGTAATATTTCCCGACACATTTTGTTGGATGCAAAACGCATTAATGAGACTCGAAAGATGAGCCCGCTTATGTGAATCGTACGCGATCACTTAGACCAGCGCGCGTCGCCGGCGCCGCTCGCGCCATGCAATCACTGCAACTAAAAGAAATCCGCCGACAACCGTCGTCGCCTCCGGAATAATCGGCACAATTTCACCGTCAGCCAGCTGCTGCGCGCCCGGGTGATAACCCAGGAAAGTAATTCCCCCCAGCTGCGTCGTCGTCAACGTCTGGCTGTTGCCAAAGAAAATTTGATCGGTGCCGCCGCCGAAAACAAGACCTGTCCAGTTCGCGATCGTCAGCGTATTGCCGTTCGGCGTCCACGTTGAAGAAAACTTCAGGATGCTCGCCCCCGCACCCATGTCGATGACTGAGTTCGCTGTGAGCGTCAGGTTATTCAACGTCTCACTGTTGCCGCCGGTGCTGAACGTGCCGCCCGCCAGGGTCATATTCGCCGTGTCCGCAATCTGGTTGGAAGCGGCCAGCAGCATCGTGCCGCCAGTATTGATCGTAATATTTCCCGCCACCGCGTTCACTCCCGCCGTCTTGTTGAGTTCCAGCGTACCCGCGTTGACCGTCGTCGTCCCCGAATAAGTGTTCGCCGTCGCACCCGATAACGTCAACGTCCCAGCGCCTGCCTTCGTCAACCCGCTGCTCGCCGCTCCGTCCGAAATCACCGCGCTGATGTTCAAGTCGCGCTGAACAAGAAGATTGTCCCCGACCGTGAACGTGCGCGTCGCGCCGCCCAGGCTTAAATTGCCCGTGATCGAAGCTGATTGATTCGTCGCCGCATTCGTGTTCAGAGTCACGTTACCACCAAGAGTCAGCGTGCCCGCGCCCGTAATCACCTGGCCGGTGCCCGCCGCGATGCCGCCTTCCATCGTCAGGCTGCCAATGGTCTGGTTGTTGCCGTTGAGATCGAAATCACCCGAACGCAAAACCGTCACCGCGCTGGTATTGGCAATCTGGTTGCTCGCCAGCAGCTGCAGAGTATCAACGCCCGCGCCGTCGCCGACCGTCACGTTCCCGGCAATCGCATTCACCCCCGCCGTTTTATTCAGCTGCACTTCGCCTTCATTGACATATGTTGTACCGCTATACGTGTTCGCGGTTGCACCGCTCAGCACCAGCGTCCCCGGCCCGGCTTTGACGAGATCGATCGCGCCGCCCGCATTGTTGATGATTGGCGCCGAGATTGTCGTCGTATTGGCGACGATGTTGGCAAACAGTTCCGCTCCAGCCGCGGCTCCAGCCGTCAACCCGCCAGCGCCGCCCGTGCTCGAAATAGTCAAGGCGTTATTGCCCGTCTTCATCAACCCGCCCGTGCCGATGTCCAAGGTATGCCCATTCAGATCGGTATTAAAAGTACCGGTGTAAAGCAACGAATTAATGTTGATATTCGCCGTCAACGCCACCTGCGCAGCGTTCGCCAGCACATTGTTCGCCGCCACGCTGGTGTTAATCACATTCGTCCGCGCACCAGCCAAAGTCTGCACCCCGTTCGCCGCTGTATACCCGGCGAAATCGGTGTTATTCACGTAAGCCCAGCCGCCGATCATTCCGTTCGTCAAAGCCGGGTTCGCCGTAAAAAGAACGCGCGGATTTAGACCAGCCGTTCCGAGCGTTCCACCGCCCGCCGCGTTCGTGAAATTGACCGTTGCTGCCGGATTTTGCGTCAATTTCGAAAACGTCGCCTGCGTGCTTCCCGCCGCTCCACCGATCTCCGCATCGACAATCGAATCGCCCTGGTTCAGCGTCATCGCCCCAAAAGTCTCCGCCGTTCCCGCCGCCGCGTTCTGGCCGACCATTTTAAATTCACCGCCCTGCAGAGTCACCGGGACCGTCCCCAACCGCGCATTATTATTACCGCCCGAACTATCGAGCAGCATAATGCCACCGCCACTGACCGTGACACCGGTGGCGCCCGTCATCGTCCCCGTCGCAGTACTAAGACTCAAAGTTCCACCGTCAACGGTAATCGATCCGGTAAACGTATTATTCGCCAACTGCACCGTCAGGATACCGAGATTTCCCTTCGTGAAACTGCCCGAGCCCAGAATTTCATCCGCGCTGCCCAGCACGTTGGCCGTCGCGCCCGCCACGACATTGAACGTGCCGCCGCCCGCCCCAAAAACGAAATTTTTATTCGCGGGCGTATTAAAGTTACCCACTTCCTCCAGCGTTCCGCCATTGAATGTCAGCGTCGTCGCCGTATTGCTCAAGGCATTAAAGCGCGGCGTCTGCAAGACGCCCCCATCGAGCTCGTAATCGCCCAGATAACTGTTCACCCCGCCGCCCGTGCCCAGAATCACGCGGCCATTTCCGTTGATGGTAATCACCGATACTGCCGCTGTTCCACCCGCGAGGCTGTTCGCCGCGCTGCCGATCGTAAAGACATCGCTCGCATTGCTGCTCGTATTGATCGTCATGGACGCGTTCGCCGCCAGCGTCAGCACGCCATTGGTCTGCGCCGTGCCTGTCCCCGTCAATGTTGTCCCGGTCGCCGCGTTAATATTGTTGGCCACCGTCACATTATCAATTTCCAGCTTTCCCCCGTTCAATGATACCGCGCCCGCAGCCGTGCCCAGCGCCGTCGCGTTCTGCGCCTTCACCGTTCCGTTGTTGATGACCGTGCCGCCCGTGTAAGTATTCGCATTTGTCAGTAGAACTGTCCCCGTCGAGTTCGTCGTCAACGCGCCCGAGCCTAATCCCACGACTCCCGTCAGATCCACCTCGCCGTTGCCCGCGATCGTCAACCCAAGGTTCGCTGCGGTGATGTTGCCCGTGACATAAAGAACCCCACCCGCCGTGTTCGTGAATGTGCTCGCCGCTGTCAGCGTTAAATTATTTTCCACCCGCGCGCTGAATCCGTCCGGTAAAAGGCTGATCGCCGTCGCGCCACCCGTCAAAGTCAGTGCGCCCGCGCCAAAAACACGATAACCGCCGTTGTTGTTCGTGAATTGCAGCCCCGTCGCCGACTCCGCCACGGCCAGGCTGACGTATCCGCGGAAAATCTGGAATGACGCCGTATTTCCTGCCGTCCACGCGACATTGGCCGTATTGCCGTTATTCCGCCAATCTGTCGTTACACTGTCCCACGGGTTGGTATTGCCGGTATAGGTATTGTCCGCCTGGTTCGCATCAAAAAAGAGCGTCTGCGCGGAGGCCGAACTCAACCCGGCCAGAAAAAGAAACGTCACCACGCCCGCCAGCATCAGAATGCATCTGATTGGTCGCTGAATCGTGATCGATTTTCTCTTTCTCATGTTAACTGTAATAAATATGCTCCGTATTGATGATAAATTCGCATGAAACAAAAAATATCTACTAATACAGGATCTTATAGCCAACCGATGCAACACCCTGATGTCAACTGGATAAATTTTCCCTTGGACTACGTGAAAAGTAATTTGCCACTCTGGTTTCTCGTTGTGAAAGCGCCCGGAGCTGTTAAATTTGCTCAACCGAAGAACCTGAAAAATTGAGCCTATGAAAGCTTTTGCCTTATTTCTGGTGTTTGCCACCGGACTGATTTTATCCGGCTGCGCCTCCACAGCGGCTAATGAAAACTACGGCAATCCCGGCAGCATCCCACCGAATCCCTACGTTGAGCATTAATTCCGGTCGCTAACCGTCTGATCAGCAGTTCCGCCCGTAAAAAATACCGTCTCTAACGACTGTCGGGCTTTCGGCCTCCGGGCGATGGACCGCCCCGCCCGCTGCTCGGGCCATAATAACGGCTCCTCAGGTTTTCACTCTGCCCACCTTGGCTTTGTCCTGAACCGGCACTTCTGCCCCCGGGCATATCATCAAAGTCCGGCCCTTTACCCTGCGGCCGTGGCGGAGTCTGCGTGTGACCTCCCGGAGGTGGCGTACCGGGGTTCGACCCGGGTGGCGTTCCGCCAGATGTAAATTGAGGATCCGCTCCAAAATTAAGGACTTTACCTGCCTCCTGCATCACTCTGCTCTCGAAGAACCGCTCCATCATCGGGCTCTTCATCAATCGATCGGGCCATTTTTCTTTGTCAGGATTCAGGCCGATCACGGTTAACCATGCCCGAGGAACCATATCGTACACCTTGCCGATCGTCGGATGGAGGCAATGCGCGATATTGCTCGCCCACGTGCTCCCGTCCACCAGCACCGAAACTCCTTCGGCAATGTAGGCGCCGGCGGGACCGAAAAACGGAGTCGATGCCCAACCTGCGGCCTGTACCATGGCGTTATATTGCCACAAACGCGCATTGACCTTGTCACCTTCCCGGGCGCACTGCCGCGCCGCCTGCGCGGATGCAATAACACCCAGCCCGGGCACCGTGTTGGCAACACCGCGCGTAAACGCCCGGACGGACGCGTCGAGAATCCCAGAAATAATGTCCTTTTTGTGGAACGCTTGAGTTACTCCAGTATCATCATGGGAAGATCCCACAACCTCGTGAATGGGAAAAAACCTGTTCAAAGCATCCCTCACGGAGCGCCCCATCTTCAGGAAGGGCTCATAGGGCGATTCGGGCTGTGGTGGAGGGGTCGGAGGCATACTCTTATTAACGTTCGTTATGGAAGTACCGAATGAAAACCGCCGCGTCCGTCAAAAATCAGCTAAAATCCTCCTATTTGCCCGGTTACAACAAGCTGTAACAAAAGGAGGGTCTCGCGCTATAGTACATTGTCATGGAAGACCGCCTCGACCTCGAACCGTCGCAGCCGACCGACGAAGAATTGGTCCAGCGCGTC
>Ga0206931_1132_pt1 | contig 22969 bp, 20 predicted proteins | sample Alteio_BWOrgHeat_17_FD_152946 | JGI IMG/M metagenome (GOLD analysis project Ga0206931, IMG submission 152946) | Enriched cells from forest soil in Barre Woods Harvard Forest LTER site, Petersham, Massachusetts, United States -... | ecosystem: Environmental > Terrestrial > Soil > Temperate forest >...
ACATCAACTTGAAACTCCCTTAACTCTGTGTTTCTTCAACTCCTGTTCCTCTGTGGTTAAGGCTGTTTATTCCTTAATTATAAATAATATTAACTGTTATTACTTGATGAAGCATGTTAGCCAGTGAGAAAGCGCTTCCTGAAGAACAAGTACACGGAGTTAAACCGAGTTTTGCACGGAGTTTCACAGAGTTTTTTAAAACCTTACCCTATTTGCACATCATCCTCCACAAAAACTGGAAACTGGAAACTATAAACTTTAAACCCTTCGCCCCGGCTGTTCTTCGTTAATTATCCCTTAAGCCTGCCGCCCCGGTTTTCTCACATCGCCGGTTTAACCGTAATTTGCACCACTAAAGCAACCGGTAAACTATGCATGGCATCAGGGAACAATGGCTTATACTTATTTCAACACCCATTTATTTAATAATAATTGGGCTGGAGATTTTATTAACACACCTGCAGCACCGCAAAACCTACACGGTAAAAGATACCATTACCAACATGTACCTTATGCTGTTTAATGGCGGGCTTGACCTTGCTTTTCGCGTGGTAACCCTTGCCGTGTTACAGTACTTTTTTATAAGGGCCGTTTTTACCTGGCAGCACCCCGTAATATACTGGGTGGCACTGCTGCTTGCGGAAGATTTTATGTATTACTGGCTGCACCGGTTTGACCATGAAATACGCCTTTTTTGGGCGGTGCATGTTACCCACCATAGCAGTGACAAATTTAATTTTACCGTGGGTTTCCGCTCCTCTGTTTTTCAGCCGCTATACCGGTTTATATATTTTATTCCACTGGCATGGGTTGGGTTTAAACCCACTGATATTGCCTTTATTTATTCGGCCACGCAAATTTGGGGCATATTTGTACATACCGAACTGATTAAAAAAATGGGCTGGCTGGAGTATATTTTTGTTACCCCCAGCCACCACCGTGTGCACCATGGCCAAAACCACCAGTATATTGACCGTAACATGGGCATGTTCCTTATTATTTGGGACAAAATGTTTGGCACTTTTGAGCCCGAGGGCGAAAAGGTAGTGTTTGGTGTAACCAAGCCCCCAAAAAGCAATAACCCCGCTGAAATGGTATTTCACGAGTTTGGCAATATGATACGCGAGGTAAAAGAAGCCCCCGATCTTAAAAGCAAGCTAGGATATATTTTTGGCCGCCCCGGCTGGCGGCACGATGAAAACCCGCTCCACCCCCGTCCAAGCGGGTCATCCGGGCGGCCCTTAAAAGGGGAACTAAAAGCTACACGCACTGATGGGCTTTTGCAAACTTTACCTGCACAGCCCGTTAAGCAGAAGCAATAGCTGGTTTTTCACCTTTCACGTTTCACCTCATTGGCATTCTTCCGCAGGTTTAAGCATTTCCCGGTTTTATCATTGTTGCGTCGTAACATGGCTGCTTGTTTTCAAAAGTGGTCAACCGTGGAGAAATATGACTTTATTGTAATCCCGCTTGAAGATGTTTTGTTTAATTTTTATTGGTATTTAATGCTATTTTAATAAACAAATAAAAATTAGAAAATATCAATTGGAGATTATTTATAATATGTTGACAATGAGGACTATTAAAAAAAGGTGAATGTAATTGGAGCGTTACCATTCTTGCGATTAAATAAAAAATGCTTAAATAAGGTTTTTTAATTGTATTAGTTGATTTTAATGACAATCTTTAAGAAATCAACTGGTTATGTAATGCTGGGTAATCCTTCAATATCCCTTACAAATAAAGTACATCCTGATGCTTCGTTAAAGTATATACAGGATAGTGATATTTTTAGCCTTTTGGTAGAAAATGTAAAGGACTACGCAATTTTTGTTATTGACCCTTCGGGCTATATAGTTACATGGAATAAAGGCGCTGAAAATATAAAAGGCTACACAGCTGAAGAAATAATAGGTGAACACATACGTATTTTTTATTCGCCGGAGGATAATACTAACAATGTCCCTTTTTATAACCTGCAACAGGCTGCAGCAACAGGGCGATACGAGGATGAAGGCTGGCGCATAAGAAAAGACGGCAGCCAATTTTGGGCTAACGTAGTTTTTACAGCGCTGTACCAGGATGATGGCAGCTTAAAAGGCTTCGCAAAAATAACACGCGATATAACTCAAAGAAAGCAGAATGAAGACAAACTTGCTGCAATGGCTGCGTTGGTCAACAACACCTCAGATGGTGTTTTTTCTACCACAACTTCTTTGCATATTTTAACCTGGAACAGGTCTGCTGAAAAATTATATGGATATTCTGCAGAAGAAGTAATTGGCAGAACCACCCTTGAAACAATAAAGCCCAGAATAACTGCAGAATTTTTAGCTGAGAGAAATAAGATAATTGCCGAAAGATCATTTTGGAACGGGGAAATAATACACACCAATAAGGCGGGGCAAGAGGTGATAGTATCCGCGTCAATTTCAGCCATAAGGAACGAACTAAATGAAGTTAGCAGTTACATTTTTATTGTAAGGGATAAAACAGCGCAAAAAAAAGCAGAAGAAAGAATTGCCTACCTGGCCACTATAATTGAAAATACATCCGATGCTGTATTTACCTGTGATGCCGGTTACAAAATATTAAGCTGGAACAAAGCTGCGGGGCAGATGTTTGGTTATGCGCCTGAAGAGGTAATTGATAAAAATGTAGCAGATATATTAAAAACCCACATTACCGAAGCACAAAGAAGAGAAATAAGGGGTATTATTAAAGAAAGGGGAGAATGGGTAGGGGAACTTATACCCACGCAAAAAAACGGCAGCGCGTTATATGTTTATGCCTCATTAAACGTTATACGAAATAGCCGGGATGAGATTGTTGAACATATTTTTGTTTGCAAGAATATTACCACAAAAAAGAAAGCAGAAGAAACAGAGCAGCGTTTAAAGGCCCAGCTTGATAAATTGCTGAACGATAAATTAGACACCACCCTGAAAGAACTTGCCGATTATAAATATGCCCTTGACAGATCGTCTATAGTTGCCATTACAAACCAAAAAGGCGTTATACAATTTGTAAATGAGAATTTTTGTAAAATTTCAGGTTATGAAAAAGAAGAGCTGATTGGTAAAGATCACAGGTTAATTAACTCTGGCTATCATAACAAGGCTTTTATACGCAGCTTATGGGTAACCATAGGCAAGGGTAATATATGGAAGGGCGAATTAAAAAATAAAGCAAAAAATGGAGATTACTATTGGGTTGACACAACCATTATACCTTTTTTAAATGATGACGGCAAGCCATACCAATATGTTGCCATACGCGCTGATATAACGGAACGAAAAAAAGCCGAAGAAGCACTGCGGCTATTAAATGAGGAACTTGAAGAACGTATTAAAAAACGTACCAACCAACTTGAAATTGCCAATAAAGAACTTGAGGCATTCTCATACTCAGTATCCCATGATTTAAGGGCGCCATTAAGAAGTATTGCCGGCTTTTCTAAAATTTTAGAAGAAGATCACGGCCAGAAGCTTGATAAAGAAGGATTACGGCTGCTTGGGCGAATAATAAATAATTCTGTTACTATGGGCAGGCTGATAGACGACCTGCTAACATTTACCCGGCTTGGCAAAATAGACGCGGTGAGCAATAATGTTGATATGAACGGGCTGGTGCGGGCAAGTATTGATGAAATTGCGCAAAACAAAAACCTGTCAGACTATAATATAAAGGTTATGCAGGTGCCGCCCTGTTGCGGTGACGCAAATATGTTAAAACAGGTTTGGCTTAACCTGATTGGCAACGGAGTGAAATACTCATCTAAAAAAGCACAACCGGAAATAAGCATTGGTGCATCCGAAAATGAACTAAGTGTTACTTACTATATAAAAGACAACGGAGCAGGGTTTGACATGCAATATTATTCAAAACTATTTGGTGTATTTCAAAGACTGCATGATACGAACGACTTTGAGGGTACAGGTGTTGGCCTGGCACTTATAAAATTGATAATAAACAAACACGGCGGCGACGTTTGGGCGGAAGGAAAACCAGGTTGCGGCGCCACCTTTTATTTTAATTTACCAAAATAAACTGTATGAAAATTGATGCTATTGAAATATTATTGGTTGAAGATAATGACGACGATGCCGAGCTTACCATAAGAGCGCTGAAAAAGGTAAACATGGCCAACAAACTGGTGCATGTAAAAGATGGTGCTGAAGCCCTTGACCTGCTTTTTGGAAAAGGAGCTTATGAAGGCGAAAGTTTGCCAAATTTACCCAAAGTTATTTTACTGGACATTAAGATGCCAAAAGTTAGCGGCATTGAAGTACTGCGGCAAATAAAAGCAAATGAGAGCACCAAAAGAATTCCGATTGTAATAATGACCTCATCCAAAGAGCAGCAAGATTTAATTAACAGTTACGACCTTGGGGTAAACAGTTACGTGGTAAAGCCGGTAGAGTTTTTAGGTTTTGCAAAAGCCGTAAGCGAACTTGGGCTTTATTGGTTGTTGATTAATGAAACACCATATTAGTATGCAACAGCCCCTTAAAATACTGCACCTTGAAGATGTTTCAACTGAAGCCGAACTAATTCACCGGGAATTAAGAAAAGCCAACCTGCAGTTTGAGGTGTGTGTAGTTGATAATAAAGAAGATTATATAAAGCAGCTTGCTGTTTTTTGTCCGCAAATAATATTATCAGATCATTCGCTGCCTTTTTTTAATTCGAACGAAGCACTTTTTTTGTTGCAGGAAACAAATGTTCATATTCCATTTATACTGGTAACAGCAACTGTTTCTGAAGAGTTTGCAGTTGATATTATTAAAAAAGGCGCTACAGATTATATTTTGAAAGACAGGCTGCAACGGCTGCCTTCAGCTATACTAAAGGCAGTTGAAAATAACAGGCTGGAGCTTGAACATAAAACTTTTTTGCAGGAAATTATTGCCAATGAAACTTTAATGAATGATGCCCAGGCATTGGCCAGTTTTGGGAGTTTTGAAATAAACCTTGCAAGTAAGAATATAAGGATGTCAAACGAGGCTTATGTAATATTGGGTTTCCAGCCCGGTGAGCATCCGCCTTCTTACAAAGAGCTAAATATAACCGGCAGCAACGATGGTGCATACAAAATACGCCTGGCTATTGCAGATATATATGTTGATTTGTGCCAGGATAAAAAAGACTACACATTAGTTGATAAAAACGGGCGCTTAAAATTTATTTCCGCTGAATTTAAAATAGAAAAAGGTTCATCGGGCGAGGCCGGAACGATAAAGGGCTTTTTGTATAATATTACAAAGCTTAAGGCAGCTGAAAACATGCTGCAGCAAACACAGGCCAACTTAAAAACAATATTTGAAACAACTGATACCGGGTATATTTTCATTTCAAAGGACCAGCAAATCCTGTCTTTCAATAAAAAAGCGGCATTTTTTGTTGAGGACCAAACCGGGTTATCACTTATTGAAGGCACAACTTACCAGCGTTATAATAATATTCAGCAACAGGATTTTATTACGAATGCTTTTGAAAAGGCGCTTGCAGGTGAGAGTACGGCTAACGAAAGCAGCTTTATAAACCGAAACGGCGAAACCAAATGGTATTTTTTAAGATGGTTGCCTGTTACCGGCAATAATAACCGCAACCATGGTGTAATACTGGTAATGTCGGATATAACAGAAAGAAAATTAGCTGATATTGAACGGGATAGGATTGCTGCAGATTTAATAACCAGGAACAACGCACTTGAGCAATTTACTTATATTGTTTCTCATAATTTAAGGGCACCTGTTGCTAATATTATGGGTTTAGCCGGCATTCTTAAAGGCGTGGAGAATTTTAGGACCGCCGAAACAGAGCAATTTTTAGATGCTCTAAATACTTCTGTATCGCAGCTTGACAGTGTTGTAAATGACCTGAACCAAATATTGCGTATCAGCCAGCGCACCAATGAGCAAAAACAAGTAATTTATTTTCAGCAACTGGTGGAAGATGTAAAAATAGAATTTACAGACCTGATTGACAGGTACGGGGCTATAATACGCACTGATTTTTTTGATAATCCTTATACATATTCAGTCAAAAGTTTTTTATATAATATTTTTTGCAACCTTGTCTCAAACAGCCTGCATTACCGAAAGGATACAGAAAAGCCGGTAATTGAAATAAAAAGCGTTTTGAAAGATAACACGCTTAAATTGACTTTTACAGATAACGGGAAGGGCATTGACCTGAAAAGGTTTGGAAACAAATTGTTTGGCCTTTACCAAAGATTTGATAATTCAATTGGGCGTAAAGGCATGGGGTTGTGTATAATAAAGGCGCTTACAGACAATTTGGGTGGCACAATAAAAGTCTATAGCGAGGTTAATACGGGTACAACCTTTATAATTGAATTGCCCGTTTAATTACCTGCTTAATAATCATCCAATGCAATATGGAAAAAGAAGTAAACAGCAATTACCCGGAACGTATTTTACAGCTGGAAAAATTGCTCGACAACAAAACCCGGCAGCTGCAGGAAGTAACACAGGAACTTGATGATATAACATTTGCTATATCTCACGACCTGAAGGCCCCTATACGCGCCATCGCAGGTTTTTCTGCAATATTAAAAGAAGAACAAAGCAGCAAATTAGATGATGAAGGGAAAAGGGTGATTGAGGTTATTGAAAATAATGCTTTGAAGTTAACCGGCATGTTAAATGATATCATCAGTTATTCAGCCATAAGTAAAAAAAATTTACAATGGCAGCCGGTAAATATGAATGCTTTGGCCGCCGAAGCCATTGATGTAATTATGACGGCAGAAGAGAAAACCGCATTTGCTATAATTACAGACGACCTGGAGAATTGCAATGCCGATGGAAAAATGATGAAACAGTTGTGGTTAAACCTGGTAAATATTGCAGCACTGTATGCAGAAAAAAATATTTGCTTTAAAATAAATATTGGGTGCACTGCTGATGACAGCACAGTTACATACCATATTAAAGCTTGCCCGGCCGGCCAACAAAAAAATGAACCGGGAGCCGGGATAAATATGGAGGCGAATATTATGATACATGAGCAATTGGAAAGCGCCGGAACGGGCGCCGCATTTATAAAAAGGGTACTTTTTAAACATGGCGGTAATTTTTGGATCCAATCTAAACCTTTGGGAGGGTGCAGTTTTTTCTTCAGGCTGCCAAAAAATCAGCCGGAAAACCTATAGCACCAGTTGTGCCCGTTAACGGCAAATTCCGGGCAATAAGCCAGGCCCTTAAAGTGATAAACAGAATAAAATGCTGATATTTTCCCGGTTGCAGTTAATGTGCATGGCATCGCGCGTTGTCGCGCTCATTTCTACCGTTGTAATGCTGTTGGGCAAGCTGCGAATTGATGTTTTAACAGGGCGATAGCAGTTGCAGATCCTCCTGTCATTGTTTTACGTACCGGAGCACAACAACCCCCGATTTAAGAACCGTTGATTCAACAAGTTTTAATTGTAATTTCTCCTGCAGGTTTATACCGTCAAACAACCGTCTACCTTCTCCAACAACTATTGGGTGAACCACAAAACGATATTCATCAATCAGGCCAAGCCCGGCAAGCTGTGAGGGGATGGCCACACCACCTGTTAAAATATCTTTACCCTGTTCCTGTTTTAACTTAAGCACTTCATCCTGAAGGCCTGTGCGAACAATGCTCGTTTTCTCATCTCCGGGGCTTTCTAATGACCGTGAGAAAACAATCATTTTTTCAACGGCGTCAAATGCCCGGGCAAAGTCGTAATCTGGTTTTGACTGCCCTGCAGGGCTTTTAGCCACCCCGGGCCAATAAGGCACCATCAATTCATAAGTTGTACGCCCGTACAGGAATGTGTCAGCACTGCGCGTGAGGTGCGTAAAATACTCAAGCGTTTCGTCATCGGGATTAAACTTGGTATGGTCGCAGCAGCCATCTAAGGTGATGTTTATCGCGTAAATTATATTTCTCATTTTGGTGTTTTTTGTATTTGATTATACGGGAATAGTAAATTTAAAAAATAGTATTGGTTTTATACTGTTTACCGGGATTGTTGACACAAATATAGTACGCCATATCCCGCGTTTTTTGTTCAAGATGGTACAAGGTGGAACAAATTCAGTCGACAACAATGGTTGTTATGGCATGATAGGGGTTGGTTCAATTACTTTCGTCTACTCTATATCATTACAAGCCATTTAAACCACATGATATAGCCCTTTCAGGGCAAAATACATAATGCATACTGCCCTGAAGGGGCACAATCGGTTAGCGATGGGCAACGCCCATCGAAAAAATGAAATATGATTTCCATATTGCCCTGAAAGGGCTGCATCAAATAGCGATGGGCGACGCCCATCGAAAAAATAGCAATCGCACCGCCAAATAAAAATATGTTGTATTTTGCCCCGAAGGGTTACATCAAATTACCCGCGTAATGATCGCCCAGAACAACCTTTAAACGTAAAATAATTGTCATGGCACAATCTCTTGTTCAAAACTACATTCATATTATATTTAGTACAAAACAGCGGGAACCTTTAATACAACCACCTTACGAAACCGAATTGCATAGCTATACCGGTGGCACCTGTAAGCAACTTGATTGCCAGCCTATAATAACAGGCGGCTACACCGACCACATACATGTACTATGCATGCTTTCCAAAAAAATAGCATTGGTAAAATTGGTGGAAGAGATAAAAAAGGAATCGTCAAAGTGGATGAAAACAAAGCATGAATCCCTATGCAATTTTTACTGGCAGGATGGCTACGGTGCTTTTTCTGTCAACCCTTCCGAAATTGATATTGTAAAAACCTATATACTCAATCAACACGAACACCACAGCAAAAAAACTTTCCAGGACGAATACCGGGCTTTTCTTAAAAAATATAAGGTTGAATATGATGAGCGTTATGTTTGGGATTAGCGCACATTTTATTGAGGTAGCCCCTTCAGGGCAATAGGGGTAACGTGCCTAATTATTTCACACAGGGCGCTGCCCTGTGCTATTAGATGTAGCCCCTTCAGGGCAATGTAGAGCGTGCGTATTTATTTCACAGGGCGTCGCCCTGTTTTATTAGATGTAGCCCTTTCAGGGCAATATTGGTAATGTGCCTAATTATTTCACAGGGCGTTGCCCTGTGCTGTTAGATTGCGCCCTTTCAGGGCAATGTGGAGCGTGCATATTTTATTTCATAAGGTGTTGCTTTCAGAGCAAAAAAAAATGTGTATTGCCTTGAAGATATAAATAGCTTAAGGATAATTATAGGGGCGGCCTTTTTGCATTTTGCCAAAATTTTTAGTAAATTTGGATGAATGAGTAATATATATTTTTGCCGCTATAATTTTAAAGGATGGACAATGGAATCCCAAGCACTGCAAGGCTTTTCCCTGCTGGTGCAATGGTTTGCGTGCCCGCAGGAAGTGCGGCAAAAGCGATGATATATTTAAAATTATAATATGAAACTTGTAAAAACGTAAACCAAATAAAATGAACAAGTTAGATAATTTAAGACCACAAAAAGTGGCTACAAAATGGCGGCGTTTGTGCAACTTTTGGATGCGTTTTAAGGGCGGGACACAGAGTAACACAGAGTTGAAGCACAGAGTTGAAAGGAGTTTAGTGGTGCAGGTAAAGGCTAGCGTGGAGGGTAAAGCAGGCATACAAGGCCACGGCACAAAAGGTTCATTCACACCCTTTCCCCAAGTTTAAGCAGTTCTCGGTTTTACCATTGTTACACCGTAACTTTGCCGCTTCTTTCTAAAAAAGTGGTCAACCAAGGAGAAATATGAATTTATTCCAATCGCAGGCGACCGGGTTTCAGAGACGGCACATCGGTCCCAATGAAGCAGATACAAACGAAATGTTGAAAACCATAGGCGTAAGCTCTATGGAAGACCTGGTAAGCAAAACGGTTCCACAGGGTATACGGTTGCAAAACCCGCTTAACCTGCCAGCCGCCATAAGCGAGCAGGAATATCTAACCGATCTGAAAGCGGTGGCGGCACATAACAAGGTTTTTAAAACCTATATTGGCCAGGGCTACTATAATACCATTACGCCCAGCGTTATTTTGCGCAATGTGTTTGAAAACCCGGGGTGGTACACGCAATACACCCCTTACCAGGCCGAAATATCGCAGGGAAGGCTGGAAAGCCTGCTGAATTTTCAAACCATGGTGAGCGACCTTACCGGTTTGGAAATTGCCAATGCATCCCTGCTGGATGAGGCTACCGCAGCTGCTGAGGGCATGGCAATGATATTTCACCATGTAAATAAAAGCGGTAAAGAAGGCAAGAATAAGTTTTTTGTTGATAACAATGTTTTTCCCCAAACAAAAGACGTATTGATAACGCGTGCCGAACCAATAGATATAGAGCTGGTATTTGGCGACTACAATAACTGCACGCTTGACCAAACCTTTTGCGGGGCAATTATTCAGTACCCAGACAGCAATGGCAGCGTTCAAAACTATAAAACTTTTATTGACGAAATACATGCGCTGGGCGGCTATGTGATGATGGCAACCGACCTGCTGGCATTAACGCTGCTTACAAGCCCGGGTGAACTGGGTGCCGATGTGGCCATTGGCTCCGCACAGCGCTTTGGTGTGCCTTTGGGTTATGGCGGCCCGCACGCAGCTTTTTTTGCTGTTAAAGATGAATTTAAACGCAACATTCCCGGCCGTATAATAGGCATTAGTATTGATGCACAGGGTAACCGTGCCTTACGCATGGCGCTGCAAACCCGTGAGCAGCATATTAAGCGCGAAAAAGCAACAAGTAATATCTGCACAGCTCAGGCGTTGCTGGCAAATATGGCCGCTATGTATGCCGTATACCATGGCCCTGATGGTTTGAAAGAAATTGCGGAACGTGTGGCATTGTTAGCACAAACCTTAAGCGAAGCACTTGCTGAACTGGGGTACCAAAATGCCAATACGTTTTACTTTGATACACTAAGTATTAAAGCTGATGCGGCAATTATAAAACCCATTGCCGAAAAAAACAGCATAAACTTTTATTATGGTGCTGAAGGGCATATTACTATTTCAATAGACGAAACCACCACGCAAAAAGATGTGCTGGATATTGTATATGTTTTTGCCGAAGCCAGCGGGCTTAATGAAGCAACGATTGGCTTTGACAGTGAAGGTTATGAACTTAACAACCTGCCACCGTTTGCATTGCGCACATCAGCCTACCTTAAGCACCAGGTGTTTAACCTGCACCACAGCGAAAGCCAGATGATGCGTTATATGAAGCAACTGGAAAATAAAGACCTGTCGCTTAACACGAGCATGATAAGCCTGGGCAGTTGCACCATGAAGCTGAATGCTGCCAGCGAAATGATACCGGTTAGCTGGCCTGAGTTTAGCCAGGTACACCCATTTGCCCCTTTAAGCCAAACAAAAGGCTACCAAAAAATTATTGATGACCTTGCCCAATACCTTAATGTAATTACTGGTTTTGATGCATGCAGCCTGCAGCCAAATAGCGGCGCACAGGGTGAATATGCGGGGTTGCTTACCATTATGGCTTTTCATAAAGCCAATGGGCAGGCGCACCGTAACGTGGTGCTGATACCAATTTCGGCGCATGGCACCAATCCTGCATCTGCGGTAATGGCGGGTATGAAAGTAGTGGTAGTAAAGAGTGATGAAGATGGCCATATTGATGTTGCAGACCTTGAAGCAAAAGCTGAGCAGTATAAAGACACGCTCGGGGCATTGATGGTTACCTACCCATCTACCCACGGGGTGTTTGAAGAAACGATAAAAGATATTTGCGAAATAATACATGAGCATGGCGGCCAGGTGTATATGGATGGCGCCAACATGAATGCACAGGTTGGCTTAACATCCCCCGCTGAAATTGGTGCCGATGTTTGCCACCTTAACCTGCATAAAACATTTTCAATTCCGCACGGCGGTGGTGGGCCGGGCATGGGGCCAATCTGTGTAAAAGAGCATTTAGCTAATTACCTGCCGGGCCATGAGGCGTTGAACGTGAATAGTGAATCGTCAAACAATCTGCAATCTACAATCGCCAATCGCCAATCGTTTCATGCTGTTAGCGCAGCGCCGTATGGTTCGGCTTCAATCCTGCTTATCAGTTATGCATATATAAAAATGCTTGGCTCAGATGGTGTTAAAAAAGCCACCGAATATGCTATTTTGAACGCTAACTACATGCGGGCAAGGCTGGAGCCGTATTATAGAATACTGTTTACCGGAACGGAAGGTATGTGCGCGCATGAATTTATTGTAGACATAAGGCCATTCAAAGCATCTGCCAGTATTGAAGCAGAGGATGTGGCAAAGCGCTTAATGGATTATGGCTTTCATGCACCTACGCTAAGCTTCCCCGTACCGGGCACCATTATGATAGAGCCTACCGAAAGCGAGGATAAAGGTGAGCTTGACCGCTTTTGCGATGCGCTGATAAGTATTCATGGTGAAATTAAAGCAATAGAGAGTGGTGCGGCTGATAAAACCGATAATGCTTTAAAAAATGCACCCCACACACAGCATGTTATTTGTGCTGATGAATGGAACCATAAATATGGGCGTAAAGAGGCGGCCTTCCCGCTGTACTATCTTACGCACAGCAAGTTCTGGCCATCAATTGGTCGTATCAATAACACCTATGGTGACAGGAACCTTGTTTGTACCTGTGAGCCGGTAGAAAATTATGTGGAGGGAGAGCCATTGCCATAAACCCCCATCCCCTAAAGGGGGGGCATGTCTGAAATTTAGATGATTATGACAAAGCGGATATTTAACCACAGAGGTAAAGGAGTTTTACACAGAGTTAAAAGAGTTGGTTAAAAACTTCGTGCCCTCCTCTGTGCTTCTTTAACTCTTTGAGGGTTAGTTATCCTATCCTCCACAAAAACTTTAAACTGGAAACTTTAAACTGAAAACTTCTTCTGTGTCGTTAATCTTTTATTAAAAGCGACAGGCGGGGATGGTATCAACGAACACCTTCGTTATTTTGTTGTACTAAATGTTTCGTACAATGAAGTTCAAAAATATATTTCTTGTAGTAGTGGTAAGCGCGGTTACTTCTGTAGCCAGTGTAACCATGTATGGCAAGTGGATGCGCGGCAACGATGTAAGCTTAGCAGATGCAGCAAAAACACCAGTACAGTTTACCCGGAATAATGATGGAGGCGATAACGGTGGAGGTGGTGCCCCGGCCGATTTTACTAAGGCGGCTACATCATCGGCGCCGGCAGTAGTGCATGTTCAAACCCATATAAGCGCAAAAGAAGTTAGCCTGCAATCGCAGCCCGGCTACCAGGATGATCCCTTTTCCCAACTGTTTGGTAACAGGGTAATACCCGAGCAGCGTGGCAGTGGCAGCGGGGTTATTTTAAGTGAAGATGGCTATATAGTTACCAACAACCACGTAATTGACGGTGCGGATAACGTTACAGTAACCCTCGCCAATCATAAAACCTACAGCGCAGTTGTTATAGGTGCCGATAAAAAAACTGACCTTGCTCTGCTAAAGATAAACGCGGTAAACCTGCCGTTTTTATTGTATGGCAACAGTGATGATATACAACTTGGGCAGTGGGTGTTGGCAATAGGCTATCCATGGAACCTGGATATAACGGTTACGGCGGGTATAATCAGCGCTAAAACACGGCCCGTGAGCGGTGAAAATCCTGATCACCCGGCAGAAAGCTTTATTCAAACAGATGCGGCGGTGAACCTTGGTAATAGTGGCGGCGCTTTAATTAATACAAAAGGGGAACTCGTTGGCATTAACTCGGCACTGTCATCACCCACGGGTACTTATGCAGGCTACTCATACGCCATACCCATTAACATTGTAAAGAAAAAAGTGAACGACCTGATAAGGGCTGCTTCGGACAAAACGAGCAAGAGTTAACAGGGGGGTAACAGGTAACCCGGAAGATTACTGCGAAGCATTTATTTGGCTGTAACATTGTATTTAATCTAAGCTATTTCGTTTGCTTTAATTGCCTTTTTTGCAAAACCTTGGCTACTTCATCGGTAGAAGTTTTTACGCCATTTATTAACAAACAGGAAAGTATTATGTCTATGCTGCACGTCCACATATCTCCTCTGCTGTTTGAATCACCTTCTGTTTCTTTGCATAAAATTATTTTGTTGTCTAAATGGGCATATAATAACGTGGTCAGTTTCAAAATTGGTAAGCCATTTTTTTTGCCTGAATGGATGTTGCGATAGAAAACAATATAGTCAGCTTGTGATGTATCTGCAAGCATTTTTAGATTGGCTAAACTTGTGTCTTGCCACGGTATCTCATAAATTGTTGAAAACGGCGCATACTCGTTAAAGTAGTAATTATATACCTGGGAAGAATATTGGGATATGGTTTGAAAATATTTAAACTTTTTTACTTGTGGCTCCTGCGCTTTTGCAACGGGTATTTCAATTGCAAGGTCTCGTTGGGTTTTTTTAAAGGAGCTATCCAGTGCTTTTGGATAGCCTTTAAAGTTTAGCATGCTCTCCATGTCGCTTATACGGGCATAATAATCTCTAAGATTTATCGCCTCAATACTGTCTTTTTCGGCGTTAAAATATTTATCAACAATGGCGGTATCTGGCTGAACAACCAATAATTTAAAGGGCTTCCATATCCCTTTCTGGGCATAACAATTGCACCAATTGCTTAAAAGAGCAATTAATAAAATGAGGGAAAAACGGGCTGGGGTTATATTCACACTGGAAAATTACTTAATTTTTCAACCGGGGCCATGTCAAAAAATATTGTAGGGGCGAATGGGCACTTTTGAAAGTTTGAGGCTTGAGTGTTGACCGGAGAGGTGAATGCCTTACACCCCTGCTCAAAAAATTCTTTGTAGAACTTCTGGCAGGCGCGTAAACTGTAGAATCCTGAAACCCTCAAACTCGTAAACCTGTTGAACTTTTACCCTGTTTACAAAAACTTTTTTTTGCAGGTTACAGAACTGTTGTAAATTAAAACTCTAAAAACAACAAGCCATATGATAAAATTTAATGAAATTAAAGTTGGCGATTACGTAATAGCAGAATATGAAGGGCAGAAATGGGAAGGCCAGGTAACGCATTTAAACGGTGATGAAAAACAGGTGTGCGTTGAAACCGATGTACAGGAATTTTACTTTGAACCTGAGCACCTGTATCCCATACCTATTACTGATGAAAGTCTGCTCGCGCTTAATTTTACTAGAGAAGATCTATCAGACGGCTCAGTTAAGTATAAAAAAGGCTCATTCCGCATACTTATTCCCGGGAAAGACGATTTTTCATCGCTGGAAATGTGGTACAGGGAGGACAGGCGACACCATCCTGATGTGCATTATATTCACCAACTGCAAAACAATTACCTGCAAATGACTAAAATACACCTCACCAGCGAGGTTATGGTGTAAAATAATGTTAACGCCCGTACGTTTTTTATCAGGTATAACTATTGCTGTATATAAGTAACTGTAAAACCATCACACTACGGCGTGGTGGTTTTATATGTAGGGCATTGTTAACTTTACCCTTTTAAGGATACTGATGAAGAAATTACTTTTTGCGTGTTTAATAATCGTTTCGCAGTCGCTGCATGCTCAAACCTTTGGCGGAAACCCATCATTTATTGAGTGGCGGCAAATAAATACCGATGCCGCAAGGGTTATTTATCCTGAAGGGCTTGACTCTATAGCCCAGCGTGTAGTTGCAATAGTTAACTATATGCACAAAAACTATAGCAGTACCATAGGGGAGAAGCTTAGAAAAATAAATATTGTTCTTCAAAGCAATACATCAATTACAAATGGCTATGTTGCTTTAGCCCCTTACCGAAGCGAATTTTATTTAATGCCGCCGCAAAACGCGTTTGAACTTGGTGCACAAAACTGGGCAGACAATCTTTCGATACACGAGTTCAGGCACGTGCAGCAATACAGCAATTTTAATAATGGCCTGTCTAAAAAACTATCTTATCTTTTTGGTGAGCAGGGGCAGGACTTAGGTAATGCTGCTGCCATACCAAACTGGTTTTTTGAAGGTGATGCGGTGTATAACGAAACTACCTTAAGTCATCAGGGGCGTGGCAGGCTGCCTGCTTTTTTTGCGGGTTACCGCAGCATATTTGATGCAGGTAAGCATTATACCTATATGCAAATGCGCAATGGATCGCTGCAGCATTTAATACCAGACCATTACCCGTTTGGCTATATGATGGTGGCTTATGGAAGAGAAAAATATGGGGATGATTTTTGGCGGAAGGTAACTGCCGACGCGTCTGCATTTAAACCATTAATTTATCCTTTTCAAAGAGCCGTAAAAAAATACTCGGGTATTAACTTCAAAGAATTTGTGCGTAATGCGTTTAGTTTTTACCACGACCAATGGAAAAATGACACACTAAAGGATATAAACTGGATAACTAATATTGAAAAAAACAATGTAGTTGATTATAAGTACCCGTACTTGATGGAAGATGGCAGCCTGCTGCTGTTAAAGCAAAGCTATACAACCATCCCAAAGTTTATCATCCGGCGTGCTGATGGCAGCGAACAAACTGTTGTAATAAAAGATATCAGCCACGATGACTACTTTTCGTACAACAATCATAAAATAGTATACAGTGCTTACCGTGCTGATGCCCGCTGGGGTTACCGCGATTTTAGCATTATAAAGCTGTACGATATGGAAACGGGCAAAACCACAACCATTGATCATAAGGTGCGGTATCTTTCGCCAGACATATCGCACGACGGCAAATTAATTGTAGCGGTAAAAATGTTGCCCGCATTAAGGGCTTCAGTGGTTTTGCTAACTGTTGAAGGCAAGGTACTTAAGGAGTGGAGTAATAATAACGCCGTTATATATTCATACCCCAAGTTTTCATCCGACGATAAATATGTATACCAAATTACAAGGGACAATAACGGGCACATGGGGCTGGAAAAAAGGAACATTGTGACAGACAGTGTAACTGTTGCCCTTAATTTCAGAAACCGCATATTAGGTTTCCCGGTAGTACAGGGTGATACCATATTATACTCCTGCTCAAACAATGGGTACGACGAAATTTGGGCCTATATTGAATCAAAAGGGCAGGATTTTAGGGTAGCCCGTTACGCCACTGGCCTGTACCAGGCCACTTTTGACGTGAGCAGAGAACTTGTAGCATCCGCATATACGGCCGACGGGTACCGTTTGGGCAAATTTACACCCACCTGGCAACCTGCGCGGGTAGGCGATACCTTACAAAACCTTTTTGTACACGCACCATTCAATGACACACTTAACAACACACTTTTAGAGGTTGCCAAAACATCCTACCCGGTTGATAAATATCCAAAGGCTTACCACCTTGTAAATATTCACAGTTACCGCCCGGCGTACGATTATCCAAACAGCTCTATTTTAATTTTTGGGGAAAATGTGCTTGCTACGCTTGAAAGCCAGTTGTATTACACCCACAACCTTAACGAAGGCTACAATAAATATGGCTTTACAGGTGTTTATGGGGGTACATTTATACAGCCGCTGGTTGATATAAACGAAACCTATAACAGGCGGGCTGCGTTTAATGAAGACACCACCGTGCACTGGAACGAATTTAATGCTGCGGCGGGCGCCCAATTACCTCTTAACCTGTCGCAAGGCAGGCAATACCGCACACTTACGCTGGCCACAACCTATAATTATAATCATGTTAACTGGAAAGGGTTTTCAAAAACCTTCTTAAATAATTCAGCTTTTCACTACATGCAATATAAGCTGCAGTATATTGGGCAGGGCCAGCAGGGGTTAAAGCAAATATACCCCGCCTGGGCACAGGTAGTTGAAATGCAGTACCGCGGCAGTGTTGATGCAAAAACCGCGCACCAGTTCTTTTTTAATGGTACGTTTTATTTTCCCGGGCTTGTACCTACAAACAGCTTTGTTGTAAGTACTGCTTACCAGGCAAGAGATACTGCCAACCAATATTTTTATACCAACGATTTTCCCCTTAGCCGTGGTTACCGGGAGGCTGATTTCCCGCGTATGTGGAAAGTTGGCGTAAACTATCATTTTCCCATTTTTCACCCCGATTGGGGCGTAGCCAACCTGGTGTACTTTTTCAGGGTAAGGGCAAATCTGTTTTTTGATTATTCTGCGGGCAAAAGCCTTAGAACAGGAATGGTAAACAACTTTAACAGTGTTGGTGCTGAACTGTTTATAGATGGTAAATTTTGGAATGAACTGCCATCAACCCTGGGCTTTCGATATAGCAAATTATTAAACGGTGGCGGCCATTTATTTGAGTTTGTGGCGCCGGTTATTATAATAAATTAGTGGTTGCTGCTTAATTTTTACCCATTTAGTCCCCAAATGTGGAAAAAAACCTCATATTTTTTTCTTATTCCATTGTATTGCATTATCTTCGCGCTCCCAAAAATTATGTCTAAACAACCGCTGATCAAACAAGATGGTGTTATTCTGGAAGCGCTGAGCAACGCAATGTTCAGGGTAAAGCTGGAAAATGGTCACGAAATACTGGCCACAATATCAGGAAAAATGCGGATGAATTACATAAGAATTTTGCCGGGTGATAAAGTGGGGGTTGAAATGAGCCCTTACGACCTTAGCCGGGGAAGGATTATTTTCAGGTATAAGTAAAGTATTGTAAAACAATAAGTAATGAAAGTAAGAGCATCTGTTAAAAAGCGCAGCGTTGATTGTAAAATTGTCCGCAGAAAGGGCAAGCTGTACATTATTAACAAAAAGAATCCCCGTTTTAAACAGCGCCAGGGATAAGCGATTGTAGATTGGCGATTGCGGATTGCAGATTTTAAAGAAGTTTGCACCGGGCGCTAACTGCAACATCACAAAATCGAAAATCACAAAATCAGAAATTAAGATATGGCTCGTATTGCCGGTATAGATTTACCAAAAAATAAAAGAGGCGAAATAGGCTTAACCTATATATTTGGTATTGGCCGTTCAACTGCCCAGTATATATTAACTAAAGCCGGTATTGACTGGGATAAAAAGGTAAACCAGTGGAACGATGATGAGCAGGCTGCTATCCGTAACATCATCAATAATGAGTTTAAGGTAGAAGGCGCCCTGCGCAGTGAAGTGCAGATGAGCATTAAGCGCTTGCTTGATATTGCCTGCTACCGTGGTTTACGCCACCGTAAAGGTTTGCCGGTTCGCGGCCAGCGTACACGTACCAACAGCCGTACAAGAAAAGGCAAACGTAAAACGGTTGCCGGTAAAAAGAAAGCTCCTAAGAAATAAAGAATACCAATTAGGAAATCCCAAATTCCAATACCCACCAACAGGCAGGCTAATGGAATTTGGAATTTTCTTTTTGGAATTTAAATACAAATCCGCCGGATAGTCCCGATACAATCGGGAAAGGAGGGGATACAATTTAGAAGATTACCTGTAAAAAAAGTTATGGCAAAAGTACAAAAATCACAACAGGCAGCAGGTGCTAAGGCCGCCGCCAAAAAAAGAGTAGTAAAAGTTGATGCATCGGGCGATGCGCATATCAACGCTACATTCAACAACGTTATCATCTCATTAACCAACAAGCAGGGGCAGCTTATAAGCTGGTCATCAGCCGGTAAAATGGGTTTTAAGGGTTCAAAAAAGAACACACCTTATGCTGCCCAAACAGCTGCGCAGGATGCTGCGAAAGTAGCTCTTGAAGCAGGCTTAAAAAGGGTTGATGTATATGTAAAGGGCCCGGGCGCAGGCCGTGAAGGCGCTATACGTGCGCTTGCACAAAGCGGCATTGAAGTAAGCATGATTAAGGATGTTACGCCTTTACCGCACAACGGTTGCAGGCCCCCTAAAAAGAGAAGGGTTTAGTAATTGCGATTGGCGATTGCGGATTGCAGATTGAATTATGCTTTACGCCCTTTGCCAATTTGGAAATGTAAAATAAGTAAACAGTGCGGCGGTTGGGATATGGAATAAATCTACAATCTGAAATCGCCAATCTACAATAGGATACCTTATTCATTTTAGATTTTTAACGATAAGGTATCGTCACCAAAAAATCAACAAAGAAAACAATGGCACGTTACACCGGACCAAAAACAAAGATCAGCCGTATATTCGGCGAGCCCATATTGGGTAATGGCAAGTGGTTGAACAAAAACAGCAACCCTCCCGGCCAGCATGGTGCAGCCCGCAAGCGTAAAAGCCTTGGCGAGTATGCTACGCAGTTAAAGGAAAAACAAAAAGCCAAATACACTTATGGCGTTTTGGAAAAACAGTTCCGCAATACTTTTGAAGAAGCCGCACGTATAAAAGGCGTTACCGGTGAAAACCTTATAAGGTTGCTGGAAGCACGGTTAGATAACACCATCTACCGTCTTGGTATTGCCCCTTCAAGGCCGGCAGCACGCCAGCTGGTAAGCCACAAGCACGTAACTGTAAATGGCGAAGTGGTTAACATACCATCTTACCAGTTAAAACCAGGTGATAACATAGGTTTGAAAGATAAAAGCGAAGCTAATACTTCACTCACCAGCCAGATTCGTGGTAAAAACCCCAAATTCAACTGGTTGGATTGGAACGAAGCTGAAAAGAAAGGTACATTCATAGCCTACCCTGAAAGGGAAAGTGTTCCTGAAAATATAAAGGAACAGCTTATAGTGGAGTTGTACAGCAAGTAAGCACCTGCCTAACCCCCAAACCCCCTAAAGGGGAGTTTAAGAAAGGGGGAAAGGATTAGCGAAAGCTATCTTCTTTTGAAGGAAGATTGCGAGAAATAAGAAGAACACAATTAAACCGCTTTAAGTCCCTTTAGGGATTTAGGGCTCTAAAACAAGGAATATAAAATGGCCATTTTAAACTTCCAAAAGCCCGACAAGATTGTTTTACAGAAATCAAACGATTTTGAAGGTCAATTTGAGTTTCGTCCGCTGGAACCTGGTTATGGTTTAACAATTGGTAATGCTTTGCGCAGGGTATTACTAAGCAGCCTTGAAGGTTACGCAATCACCGGTATTAAGGTTGAAGGTGTAGACCACGAGTTTGCCACCATTAAAGGACTTACAGAAGACGTTACAGAAATAATACTGAACCTTAAACAGGTTCGCTTCAAAAAAACAGTAGACCACGACGTGGCCAGCGAAAAACTTACATTGTCAATAAAAGGCAAAAGTGAGTTTACCGCTGCAAACATTGGCGAAGCAAGCCAGAACTTCCAGGTAATGAACCCGGAACTGGTTATTTGCACAATGGACCCTTCTGCAAGGCTTGATATTGAATTAACTGTTGCCAAAGGCCGTGGTTATGTGCCTGCTGAAGAAAATAAGCAAAAGGATGCTACTTTCGGTTCTATCCCCATCGATTCTATACATACACCAATCAAAAACGTAAAATACGGTATTGAAAACTATCGTGTTGAACAAAGGACTGACTATGAAAAGCTGGTTCTTGAAGTTTCAACTGACGGTACCATCCATCCGGAAGAAGCTGTTAAACAGGCCTCACGCATTTTGATTCAGCACCTTATGATCATCACTGATGAAAACATCACTTTTGACAATAAGGAAGATAAGAAAGAAGATGTGGTTGATGAGCAGGTATTGCAGTTGCGCAAAGTATTGAAAACACCTTTGGAAGATCTTGACCTTTCAGTACGTGCTTTCAACTGCTTAAAAGCAGCAAAAATTAACAGTTTGAGCGAGCTGGTACAGTATGAGCAGGAAGACCTAATGAAATTCAGAAATTTCGGCCAGAAGTCACTCAGCGAAATTGAGCAGGTATTAACAGAACGCGGTTTGCATTTTGGTATGGACCTTAGCAAGCTGGGTTTGGATGATATAGACAAATAAAAAAAGCCTTGTAGCTGTAAGCGGTAAACCGTAAGCTACAAGGTTTTTTCTTTATAGCTGGCAGCGTAAAGCTTACAGCGGAAAAATATTTCATAACCGGCCTCTTATACCCTTAAGGGATATGATGCCACATGTTGTAATTCCTGGCACGGTACAACATTCTAAAATTAAAAAGCCATGCGTCACGGAGACAAGATCAATAACCTGGGCCGTAAAAAAGCACACAGGGATGCGTTACTGGCAAACTTAGCCAGCCAGTTAATAGTACACAAGCGTATAGTTACTACTTTGGCTAAAGCTAAAGCCTTGAGGACTTATGCTGAACCTTTGCTTACTAAAACAAAAAAAGCAACCAACGAAACTGAAATTATGCACCAGCACCGCATAGTGTTCAGCCATTTGCAGGACAAAGTTGCTGTAAAAGAACTTTTTACAGTAGTTGCCCCTAAAATTGCAAGCCGCCCCGGCGGTTATACCCGCATTATTAAGCTGGGCATACGCCCCGGTGATAATGCTGAAAAAGCGATGATTGAGTTGGTTGACTTTAACGAAATATACGGTAAATCAGCACAAACTGCAGAAGCTGCAACTAAAAGAACACGCCGCGGCCGTAGCAGTGGTGCAAAAAAGGCTGAGACGCCTGCCGCACAACCTGCTGTTACAGATGCCGAAGTTATTGAAGAAACAAAAACAGAGAAAGCACCTGAGTAATGACAGTTGTTTTAAAAATACAAAAGGCAAGATCGTTTTACGGTTTTGCCTTTTTTGTTGATAATAATGTTAGGGGCCAAGTTGGCAGGAAACTAAAATAATACACAAATGGATACACCAACACTTGACAGCAGGCCATTTTTGCAAATTAACAGGGCAAGCGCTTCTGCTAATGTTAATACTTATCTCTCATTTATCCACAACCTTACTTCTTATATTACCGATACCGTTGCATACAGTGAGATTCTGCATCCCGATGTAGTGTTTTATGATAACCCCAACCTTATAAATAAGGTTGGCCAGGTTAGAAATGCCAGTAAGGGTATGGCTGGTGTGGCGGTTGGGCAAAAAATATTGGCGGCCCAGCGATACGATTTTATCGAGATCATTGAAACGGGAGATAAACTTATTATTGAATGTATTTGGACGGGTACAATGGCCATTGATGCCGGGCA
>Ga0206931_1131_pt2 | contig 22925 bp, 17 predicted proteins | sample Alteio_BWOrgHeat_17_FD_152946 | JGI IMG/M metagenome (GOLD analysis project Ga0206931, IMG submission 152946) | Enriched cells from forest soil in Barre Woods Harvard Forest LTER site, Petersham, Massachusetts, United States -... | ecosystem: Environmental > Terrestrial > Soil > Temperate forest >...
GAGCCGTATCTTGAGTTCTTGCAGGGACTTCGCGAGCGGAACTATTTCGACTATGCGATCTTGTATCTCGACCAGCTGGCACAAAGGCCATCGTTACCCGCCGAAATGAAGCCGCTGGTCGTCTACGAGAAGGCCGTCACGTTGCGTGAGTATGCGAAAACGCTTCGCATCCCCGAAAAACAAAACGAGCAACTCGATCAGTCCCTGGCCTATCTCGAACAGTTCGTTCGCGAGTTCCCCGATCATCCCTACAGCGGCGATGCGAATTCGGATCGGGCTCAGATTCTGCTTCAAAAGGCGGAAGTCGAAATCTTCCAATCGAAATCCCAGTCGAATAAAGGCACCAAAGCCGATTTTCAAAAACGAGGACGCGAGTATGTGCAAAAGGCTCGTGATGTCTTGAAGCTGGCGTTTGAACAGCACGAAGCCGTCTTCAAGAAGTTTCCCGCCTTCATTGATGAACAGAAGGATGCGAAACTGAAGGCGGAACGGTCGCGGGTCGAAACCAGTATGCTGCTCGAGTCCCTGAACCTTGCCAAGTGTACTTATCAGGAAGCGGAGACGTATGACTCGGGGTCACGTGAATTCAAGCAATTGCTGAATCAGGCGGCCGACGAATTTGAGAAGGTCCATCAGGCACACCGCACTCAGTTGGGCGGTCTGCACGCACGCGCCTGGCAGGGAAAGTGTTTTGAAGAGCAGGGCGACCTGCAAAAAGCGATGGGGATCTATGGCGAGCTACTCGATCATCCGGGAGACGATCCCGGGTTGCAGAGTCTCAAGTCACAGACTCTGCTATTCAAATTGATCTGTCTGCATGCACGGGACGATCATCAACTGGTGGTCGATCAGGCGGAAGAGTGGCTGAAAAAGAACGGTTCGGATTCCAGGACGTCGGTTGGCCTGGGAATTCAGTGGGAACAAGCACGCTCGCTCGAAGCTCTGGGTGATAATCGGAACCTGCCGAAGCCCGAACAAGAACGCTATTGGCGGCAGGCAAGAACTGTGGCCACCCAGATCAATAAGTTTCCTGGGGAATACAAAGATGTTTCGCTGTCGATGATGCAGCGTACCCAAGTCAAAACGGGTGGAAAAGAAAAGAAACCGGATGACTTCGAGGCCGCATATGGCTTGGGCCGTCAAGCCTTCAATCAGGCACAAGAGATCAAAAAGGAATTGGATGCAGCGCTGAAGCCTCCGCCGAAGCCAGCGGAAGAAGTCAATCGACTGAAGCAGGATTGGAATACCGAACTCAACGAGGCCGTCAAGAATTTTGAACTGGCGATGACCCTCGTGAATCGTAAGGACAACCCGAAGGATGTGGCCACATCGCGGTTCATGCAGGCCTACGCCAACTTCTATTTGCGTCGAAACTACGAAGCGGCGATCCTGGCCCAGTTCGTGGCCCGTACGACAAACGAGGAGGAAGGCACGGTCGCGCTTGATGCGGCCTACATGGCGATGGCCGCATTCGTACAGGCGTACAACGACAACAAAGTCGAACCCGACAAGAAACCGGACGATCTACGTCTGGTCATCAAGGCCGCCAACGTGATTGCCGAACGCTGGCCGGAAAGCGACAAGGCCAATGAAGCTAAAATGATCCTCGGCGGAATGTATACGACGGCCAAGAAACCTGCGGAAGCGGCCGAATGGTACAGCAAGATCCCGGAAAGCGATCCGAAGTATGCCGAGGCGCAACTGGCCGCAGGTCAGGCTTACTGGATCGCGTATGGGGCCGCCGGACGACTTCCGGTCGAATCGCGACCCACGCCAGAAAAGCTGGTCGAATGGAAGGCGTCGTCCGAAAAGTATTTGCGAACGGGGATCGCAAAACTTTCGGCAACTCTTCCCAAAGAAGGTGCGGTGCCGGCGGAACTGGTGAAGGCCAAGATCTATCTGGCTGAAATCCTTTTGAGCCAGGGCAAAGAAGCAGATGCGATCAAGATGTTGATGGACGACCCGCAGTCCGTCGTCAAGGCGGTAACGGTCGCCGACGAGCATCAGCGGCCACCGACCGGCGTTCAGAGCCGACCGGTCGCAAAAAGCGTTTACACGCTGTTGCTTCGCGCCTATATCGGTATGGGTACTGAAAAGCTGAATGACGCGAGCGCGACGATGAAAACGCTCGAAGGTATTGCGTCGGGCGCATCGTCAGGAGACCAGGGCTCGGACCTTACGGAGTTGTACGTCGGGCTTGGGAAAATGCTGAAAGCCGAACTTGAGCGGTTCCGAAGTAACGGTGAAACCGAGCGTTTCAACAAGCTGATGGAAGCGTTCGAATCATTTCTAGACAATATGTTCGATCGAAAGGAAGGCCAGACCTTTGGTTCGTTGAGCTGGATCGGTGAAACCTATTTGGCATTGGGCGAAATCACCAACGACGCAGCGAAGACTGCCAGGTATTACGACCGGGCGGCGTCAGCGTTCAACAAGATTCTTGAGCGTACTCAAACCGAGGCGAACTTCGTCGCCCCCGATCAACTGCTGAACGTCAAGGTGCGTCTGGTTCACTGCAATCGGTTGAAGAAAGACTTTGAGGGTGCCGAGCTGATTCTGAAGGAAGTCCTGAAAGCTCGTGGTAACGATTTGAGAACCCAGACCGAAGGGGCCCTCGTCTATCAAGACTGGGGATCGAGCGGCGACAGCAAGAAATTCTCACCTGCCATCAATGGAAATCCCGACATCGGGTTGTGGGGTTGGGGTGGGATTGCGAATCGGATTACAAAGCAAAAGGGTTATTCTGAACGACCCGAAATGGTGGATGCGTTCCTCGACGCCCGCTATGGCGTTTCTCTATGCCGCTTCCGATACGCCAAAGAGCAGCCTCCGAAAGAAAAACAGAAGCAATTGGAAAAATGCGTCACAGAACTGGTCGTCTCGTCCGCGATTATGAAGGCCTTGCCTGACGACAAACGCTCGAAATTGAATGATCTCTATCGCGACGTACTGCAAGAAGCGGGCAAGCCGGTGACCGACCTGCCTCGGATCGAGGAAATACCCGCGGCGACGACGAAACCATCGGATGAACCGGACCCGGAAGCCCAAAAACCGACCGAAAAGGCCGTTGCTGATACGAAAACCGAGGACAAACAATCGACGGGAATCGATACGCTGACTTTGGTGCTTTTCGTGGGCGTCCTCTTAGTGGGTGCCGGTGTGATCGGCTGGGTGCTGATGAAGGGCGGGAAGTCGACACACAAAGCCAAGGCTTTAGGGCAAAGGCCAGCCGCAGTGTCGTTTTCGGGGATTGCCGCGGACACCACTCCTCCGTCGTTCACCGCGCCGATCGCCGCTCCGAAACCGCGGACAAAGCCCGCGACGTCCGGGGCCGCTGCGACGGCTTCCAGTTCCCAGGCATCGGCTTCAAAGCCCGCCGCTCCAAAGCCAACCGCTTCAAAGCCCGCGACCCGACCTGCGGCACGGCCTGAAGGGGGCACGGCACCGGCACCAAAGCCGCGTCCCAAACCACCGTCACCGCCACCGGCGGGCTAGTCGTCGGTTCATAGGAATCGTAGCACGGACGCCCTCGTCCGTGAGATGTCCGCGGGATGAAAAGAACGGACGAGGGCGTCCGTGCTACCATGAATCACATTAAAAAACGCGTTTTTTGTCGTTGACTTGAAAGACGTTCCATGAAGATGTTTTCTCTCAAAACGATGCTGACAATGGCGGTCGTTGTTTCTTTTCCTCTGTCTCCGCTGTTCGCGGTGGACATTATCACCAAGAAGAGCGACCTCAAAAAGGTGAATGGCAGCATCTCGGCCATGTCGAGAAACGATCTGACTCTCAAAGGTCCCAAAGGAGATGAGACCATTCCCGCCAATGATATCGCCGCGATCGAATGGGAAGGCGGGGGGCCCGAACTGAAGTTGGCGTACAGCGACGAAAATGGCGGTCGATACGAACAGGCCACGCAGCGATTCACCAAGGCGAAAACCGACGCCAAGTCGCCCAGCGACTTTTTGAAGGGCGAGTATGACTACGCCCTTGCGCGTGTTTTGGCCAAGCAGGCATTGGCCGACCCGGACAAACGCGATGAGGCGATTAAAAAACTGCAGGCCGTTGAAAAGGCCTACCCCGATCACGTGCGATTCTATGATTCCGTGTTGCTCCTCAGCCAGATTCAATTGACGGCGAAAGATTTCAACGGCGCGCGGACGACGCTCGAGATCTTGAAAAAGGCGCCCTGGTCCGATGTCACTCTCGCGGCTCGTATCGCCGAAGCACGTGTGTTGATCGGTGAAGGAAAGATCGACGAGGCGATTGCCGGCTTTAAGGCGGCAGCGGAGTCCGCTGGCGATTCTCCCGCGGATACGGCACGCAAGTTCGAAGCAATGCTCGGTCACGCCCGGGGACTCATCCTGCAAACAAAGTTTGACGAAGCGCTCAAGATCCTCGAGATCGTCACGGAAAAAGGCCCGGTGGAAGATTCCGCCGTTCAGGCCGAAGCCTATGTCCTTCAGGGACAAGCCTTGCAAGGATTAGGGCGCAATAAAGAGGCAGCATTGGCCTACATGCATGTCGACATCCTGTTCCCACGAGAAGCGGGATACCACGCGGAATCGTTGTACCAGCTCAGTCATCTCTGGAAACTGATCCAGCATCCCGATCGAAGCGCCGAAGCGGCCGGAAAGCTGGTCCAGATCTATCCTAACAGCGATTGGCGAAAAAAACTCGTCGGTGGCGGAAATCCGGAATAGTTGGAAGTTTTCAGTGTTCCCATGGTGAGGGCAATTTTCAGATCGTTCAGATCGTAAGGACTCGTCCTGTTGACTCTTTACTGAAAACTGAATCACTGAAAACTGAAAACTGTCCGGCTTCCCGACCCCAAATCCTCTAGCAACATACGAGTCACGGATTTAGAATCGGTAATCCGTTTAAGCTCCGTCGAGTTTGCGGGCTGCGGTGAATACGTCGCTGTTTGAATGCTCTCCGCAATTCGTCGACGTCTGCTATGTAGAAGGAACGATTCAAGTGAAGGGGATCGCAATCAATCAGACCGTCGTTCGCAGCCGCTTTTGGTGTCTGGCTCTCGCCGTGCTCGTGGGGTGGATGAGCGTCGGTCTGCCGTATTCGGTCTCATCGGCTCAGGAGGACGAGAAACCGGCAAAGATGGATGACGGCACGAAAGCTGGTCCTGATGGACAGGCACCCGAAGTCAAGAAACCGCAGGAATCGTTTTTGAACTGGATGATTCGCGCTTCGGGAATCTTCGGGTTCCTGATCATGCTGGTTTCGTTCGCGATGGTCGCAATCATCATGATGATCGCTCTGCAGCTCCGCCGGGACAATTATCTTCCGGCTTCGTTTATCGAAGAGTTTGAACAGCAGCTTCAGGCCAAAGATTATCAGGCGGCCTATGAAACAGCCAAAGGCAGTGATTCGTTCATTGGTCGAATTCTGGCGGCTGGCATGGGACGGCTGTCGCGAGGCTACGACGAAGCGGTCGAGCAAATGCAGCAGGTCGGTGAGGACGAAACCATGGCGATGGAGCACAAGATTGGCTACCTCGCATTGATCGGTTCGATTGCCCCAATGCTTGGGCTGCTGGGAACGGTGCAGGGGATGGTGCTCAGCTTTCAGGTGATTGCGAACTCAACGACCTCTCCCAAGCCGTCCGAGCTTGCCGACGGGATCGCGACCGCGCTCTTCACGACGCTCGAAGGTCTGGTTGTGGCCATTCCCGCAATCATTTTCTACGCGTTGTACAAGAATCGTCTGGCCCGCTTTCTGATGGAATGCGGTTTTGTGGCGGAAAACCTGATGAAGAATTTTCAGAGTATGGGCAAACCGGCCCCCACTGCCGCAGGCCGCCCCGGCGGAGCGGCCCCCGCCACTGCACCGGGAGCTCCAAGAACCGAATGATTGAGGTCTCTTGTGACATCACCGCGGCCCGTTTGGGACGCCAATCAGGCGGTCGATTGTTTGGCCGTGTGCTGGGAGATTCGCCATGAAGATGCGCAAGATTGAGATGGGGTTCACCGAACCTGACATGACGCCGATGATCGACATCGTGTTTCAATTGCTGACGTTCTTCATGATCGCGATCAACTTCGAGAACACCAAGGCGGATGAACGAGTCAAACTTCCCAAAGACACGCTCGCCAAACCCCCAACGGTCAAGCCCGAACACGAACTGGTGTTGAACATGGGCTACCAGCGGGACACGTCGGGAGCTCGGATGAAATCGGTTCCCGAGATCTTTTATAACGAGCGTTACGTTGAAGTCCGTCAATTCACACCGGATCTGGAGCAGGAAAAGCGAGTCATGGAGCGGATTCACGGCAAAGAGATCATCAAGGACGTGACCGTTCTGATTCGAGCCGATTCGGAAGTGCCTACCGGACTGGTTCAAGAGTTGATTAAGAAATGTCAGGAAACGGGTTTCTCGAAGTTTTCTCTCCGTGCGACATCGGAGGAACTCTAACATGAAACTGCGAAATCGATCGAGCGGACCGACGAAAGTCGAAATCCCGATGGCACCTATGATCGACATCGTCTTTCAGCTGCTGATTTTCTTCATGTTAAACCTGAAGATCGTCTCGCCGGAAGGAAATTTCAATATCAATATGCCCATCGGTGCGCCGTCCGCCGCCGCCGCGGATCAGAATCTTCCGGATATCAAAGTGGGTCTTCATTCCGATCGCGATGGACGCCTGACGCAGATCACTCTGGGATCGAAGAACCTTGGAAATGACAATGCGGCATTTGAACGATTAAACAAAGAAATCTTGACGATCATTGGTCGTCCGGGAAATCCATTGACCAAAGAGGTCGAAGTCGAAATCGATGCCGACTACGAAACGCAATACAAATACGTGGTGAAAACAATCTCGAAATGCACTGGGCGCTTCGATCCGGCCACCAAGCAAATTACCCGCTACGTCGAGAAAATCAAGTTCGCACCACCCCACAAGCCAAAAGCGTGATCATGCTCCCTCGCCCCGGCTTTGCGGGCAGAGGGTTGGGGTGGGGATTTCTACGCGCGACAGCGTTGGGTCTCGTATAGGTCTGTCGCTCGCGCGTTGTGACCGTCTTGTCCCAAGGCAACCCCCTCAAAATGCATTCTTCGATTACTGAGCTCTATCGCGTTTTCAAGAGCTATCGTCTCGGTGATGACTTTTCCGGGTGCGAATGCTGTGTTTCCGGGGATGATTCCGAGAGGCTCGCGTCTTCTCCGTTGAGCGAACTGACAGTAGAAGATCTCAATCGATTTGCATTCAAGTCGATGACCACATGGGGCGATGTTCGTCACTTCAAACACTTTCTCCCGCGATTGCTTGAACTTGCTCTCGACGATTATGAGTCGTTCAACGACCCGGAAGTTTTGCTGGGCAAGCTGGCCTATGCAAAGTGGAAAACCTGGCCGAACTATGAACAAACAGCAGTCAATGATTTCTTGATGCATTTTTGGGAAGTTCAGCTCTCAAAAACCGGCAGATTTCCCAACGATACGCAGATCAATACCGTATTGGGTGGTCTTGCGAACGCGTGCCACTCGATCCGAGATTACCTTGATCTTTGGATTCAAATCCGTACGTCAGCAGCCTCGCTTCATCTTTGCCAATTTGTCGATACGAGCGTCGACGAGATCATCATGAATCGCAGAATACGGTTGCTTTGGGGGAACCCTTCGAAACCAACAAAAGAATTACTGGAATGGATTTCCTCGGACGCAGTTCGTGAGTATTTGGATGAGACTCGATCGGACACAAATCACCAGTTTCCGTTGGTTTTTGAGCAACTCTCGGGGATCCGAAGCAGATTTCTCGAAGAAGAAAGTGAAATCCAATAAGACGTCGTTGATCCACTTGCCTTATCGAGCTTACTGCGCCCTCTACAGATTTCCCAAAAGACGTCCACCGCGTGAAAACTAAACCCATTCGTAACCCATATTGCGACGCGCACAAACCGCCTGTCGCGGTTATAATTGGCCCCTTCCCCCTGGCGCAATGTCGGGGTCGAGATCCTTCATACTACGGCTTTGTCTCATGACTGTTTCGGCGGATTCCAACAAGACCATGACGATTCAAGAGGAGTTGATTCTTGTCCTCGATTTTGGTGGGCAAACCGCGCAGCTCATCGCTCGGCGGATTCGCGATCAAAGTGTGTTCTGCCAACTGGTACGCCACGATCTGTCGATCGAACGCATCCGCGAACTGAATCCGAAAGGACTGATCCTTTCCGGTGGTCCGGCGAGTGTCTACGAAGCGAATTCTCCCCAGGTTGATCCGGAGATCTTTGAACTGGGCATTCCTGTACTGGGCATCTGTTACGGATTGCACCTGGCCTGTCAGACGCTGGGTGGACGAGTCATCCCCGGCACCAAGCGCGAATTCGGTCGGACCGCGTGCAGCATCGTTGCCGACGATCCATTTCTGGCCGGCCTGCCATCGACGGTCACGGTCTGGATGAGTCACGGCGATCAGGCCGAGGATACCGCGGGGTTGTTCACACCGCTGATGAGCACCTCGACATGTCCGCTTGCTGCAATGAAACATCGTTCAAAGCCAATCTACGGACTGCAGTTTCATCCCGAAGTGACGCATACCGAATATGGCAGTCAGCTTCTCGCTAACTTCGTCAAAGCGGTTTGTGGTTGCCATGGGACCTGGAAGATCAGTTCATTGATTGAACGGGAAGTCACTTCAATTCGAGCCCGCGTGGGAAAAAATCGCGTCATCTGCGGACTGTCGGGCGGGGTTGATTCGTCGGTGGTTGCAGCGATCCTGTACAAGGCGATCGGATCGCAATTGTCGTGTATCTTCGTGGACAATGGTCTGTTGCGCAACGGAGAATCGGATAAGGTCCGCGACCGGTTTCAGAACCACTTCAAGACTGACCTTCACGTCATCGACGCGAGAGACCGTTTTCTGAACGAACTGGCCGGTGTCACCGACCCACAATTGAAACGTAAGATCATCGGTCGAGTTTTCATCGAAGTTTTTCGAAAAGAGGCCGAATCGATCCCGGATGCGAAATTCCTGGCACAGGGAACGCTCTATCCCGATGTGATCGAATCGGGAGCCGACGCCGATGGACCGGCCGCCACGATCAAAGCACATCACAACGTGGGTGGGCTGCCCAAGGAACTTGGCTTTGAATTGATCGAGCCACTGCGAGATCTGTTCAAGGATGAAGTCCGTCGCATGGGTCTGGAACTCGGTTTGACTGAAGAACTTGTCTGGCGACATCCGTTTCCAGGTCCCGGTCTTGGCGTTCGATGCCTGGGCGAACTGTCAGCGCCAAGGTTGGCAACGCTTCGCGATGCAGACACGATCGTCTTGGAAGAACTTCGTCAGGCGGGGTTATACCGGAAGATCCAGCAGGCCTTCGCGGTCTTGTTACCCGTCCAAAGCGTCGGAGTCATGGGAGACGGCCGGACGTATGAGGAAGTTGTCGCCGTCCGAGCCGTCTCGACCGACGATTTCATGACGGCCGATTGGTATCCGATGCCTCATGACGTTCTGCAACGGATTTCGACAAGGATCATCAACGAAGTACGCGGGGTCAATCGCGTCGTCTACGACATTAGTTCCAAGCCGCCAAGCACAATTGAATGGGAGTAGCCGAACATCCGCCCAGGCGAGCGGGGGGGTGTCAGCCCCCTGATTCCTATCGGAACAACCAATGACCGGTTAAATATCATTTAATCGACGATCCAAATGTTCGACGCGCCGAAATAAATGAAGAAAGAATCAGGGGGCTGACACCCCCCGCTCGCCTTAGAATCAAGGAGGATATATGGCCGAACGAATTCTCAGCATTTCTGGGTTGCGTGGCGTTATTGGAGACGGTTTGGATCCCGAATACGTGACGCGGTTTGCCGCGTCGCTGGGTAGCGTTGTCAACGGCGGGACGGTCGTCTTGTCGCGCGATGGTCGATCGACCGGCGAAATGTTGCGGCATGCGGTGCTCGCGGGATTGATGGCGACAGGCTGCAAGGTCCTGGATCTGGGGATCGCATCAACGCCGACGTGCGGAGTCATGGTGACCGCGCTAAATGCGGCGGGCGGCTTGCAACTGACGGCCAGTCACAATCCGATCGAATGGAACGGGCTGAAACCGTTTTCGCCTCGTGGTTCCGTCTTTGACAAAGACGCTGGTGAACGCTTGCTGAATGTCATCAACGGCTCGCCTGCCTACCGAACGTGGTCGGGGTTGGGGTCGGTTGAAGTGGTAGCCGACCCGACCAGCGAACATCAGCGCCGAGTCTTCAAACTTGTCGATGTTGCGGCGATTCGAGCCCGGAAATTCAAGGTCGTCCTCGACTGCAATCATGGCTCGGGAAGTCTTCTTGGCCCACAATTGCTCCGCGACCTGGGTTGTGAAGTCGTCGTCATGGGCGGCGTCGCCGACGGGCAGTTTGAACATCCCGCCGAACCGTTGAAAGACAACCTCACGACATTGATGAAGGCTGTCAAACGGCATGCCGCGGATGTTGGATTTGCTCAAGACCCAGACGCGGATCGTCTTGCGATTGTCGACAATACGGGTCGATACATTGGCGAAGAACTCACGCTGGGTCTCGCGGCCGATCACGTCTTGTCACGACAGAAAGGTCCCGTTGTCGTCAACGGTTCGACCAGTCGGGTGACGGCCGATCTCGCAGCGAAATACGGTTGTCCGTTCCATCGATCGCACGTCGGTGAAGCAAACGTGGTCGCGAAGATGCTCGAAGTCAAAGCGTTGCTCGGCGGCGAAGGGAACGGTGGAGTCATCGAACCGCAAGTCGGATACGTTCGCGACAGTTTTGTCAGCATGGCCTATGTCTTGGACGGCCTTGTCGTTCGTCGGTCATCACTAGCCGACTGGGTCGACACGCTGCCCCAATACACAATCGTCAAAGACAAGCTCCACTGTCCTCGTGAACGCGTCGACCGAGCCTGTGCGGCGCTGCGCGGGGCTTACGCCAGTGCCACCGCAACCGAAGGCGACGGACTGCGTCTCGATTGGCCCGACCGCTGGGTCCAGGTCCGAGCCAGCAATACCGAGCCAATCATTCGGGTGATTGCCGAAGCACCCGATGATGGCAAAGCAAAGGCACTGTGTGCCGAAGCTGTCGATCTGGCGAAGAAAGCCGTTCAGTAGATTTCTTGAAGACTCGATTGACCGAATCAGGTTTGCAGTCTAGCCTTTGCCACAGAGGGATCTGACCAACTTGTCCACGGCATTCTCGGCTCCTCTTGCAAGTCCACTCGACTGGCACTGCGGAGCAGTGATCTGTGGAACCCGCTGAACGATGTGCGGGTCACTTTCAGTCAAGGAGGACTCGATGAAGGCAACCGTGCCGAGCACTCGCTCGAAGCTGTTCGTTCTTGACACAAATGTCATTCTTCACGACGCAGGTTGCCTCTGGAACTTTAAAGAAAACGACATTGCCGTTCCCATCACGGTCCTGGAAGAGTTGGACCGATTCAAAAAGGGCAACGAAGACATCAATTTCCAGGCCAGGGCATTTCTTCGCCGTCTGGACGATTTGACAAGTGATGTACTTTCGGATGAAGGAACATCTCTCGGAAATGGATTGGGAAAAATTCGCGTTGTGTTGCGTGGCGATCATGGCGAAGAACTGAAAAAAGCGTTCTTCAGCGACGCACCCGATCACCGAATTCTTGACATCGCACTGACCTTGCAGGATCAAGAAAAACCTCGTTCAGTGATCCTCGTGACCAAGGATACGAATCTGCGGCTTAAGTCCAAGTCGATAGGACTGCCAGCCCAGGACTACAACAGCGACAAAGTCGAAAGCTTCGAAAAGCTATATACGGGTAAGCGGCTGCTGGTCGATCTTCCGTCCGATGTGATTTCGCAATTCTTCGCCAGTAACGGAGATGTCGCGATCGACCGATTGCCCATGGTGACCGAGCCGATCGCCAACGAAAACTTCATTCTCAGAAACGGATCGAAGTCGGTACTGGCGACGTATCACGCAGACGAAAAGTACTTTTCCCGACTCGAAAAAATCTCGGCCGCAGGTGTCACGCCCCGCAATGCGGAGCAAGCGTTTGCATTGAGTGCTTTGATGGACGATTCCATCAAGCTGGTCACGATCGCGGGGAAAGCAGGATCCGGAAAGACGTTGCTGGCCATGGCCGCGGCGCTCGAATGCCGGTCGCGTTATCGTCAAACCCTGCTGGCACGCCCGGTCGTGCCATTGAGCAACAAGGATCTCGGCTTTCTGCCGGGCGATATCAGTGCCAAGCTCGATCCTTACATGCAGCCGCTGTACGACAACCTGGCGGTCATGTGTTCGCACCTGGGCGAATCCGATATCCGATCAAAGCTTGATGACCTTCTCGTGAAATACAAACTGGAAGTGACGCCGCTGGCGTTTATTCGCGGTCGCAGTTTGCAGCGGGTTTTCTTCATCGTCGACGAAGCACAAAATCTGACCCCACACGAAGTGAAAACGATCATCACGCGGGCCGGGGAAGGGACGAAGATCATCCTGACTGGTGACATCCAGCAGATCGACCACCCGTATCTCGATTCGCTTTCCAACGGACTGAGCTATCTGATTAATCGGATGGTCGGTCAACCAATCTACGCGCACGTCACATTGGAAAAAGGCGAACGGTCCGCATTGGCTGAATTGGCGAGCAATTTGCTTTGAAGCACGTATGTGGCTGCGGGTCAAACGAATTTAGAAATCCGCGGATGGGTCATTGATCACTGCCGGACGGGGGCTCACCCACTTTCGCCGGAGTCTGAGGTCCCGAAGTTTCAATCACCTTCGGCTCGCTCTCGAGTTCATCCCGCCAAAAGCGACTTAAGCCAGACGGTAGCTTTGGAGCTTCACCAGCATCCATTAGTTTCTGATCCGAACCTGCAATCGACCAGCGATACCATTTGCCTCGGCGACTGATCGAGATTTGCATCGGAAGGTGGACCTGTCTCCAGCCGAGAAGCTGTTCGTGTCGAAGATTCGCAGGCCGCCGAATTCCACCAGTCTCTCTCGCCGTTATCATCATCGCTGCCGTCTGTGCAATTTCAGCGTCGTCTGCAAAAAGAGGCATGTTTGCTCGGAGAAAACTTTGCTGTTCCACGGGAATTTGCGAGTCAATTTCCGTCCAAAGGCCATTTTCGAGTCTGGAAACTTCGTCCTCGAATTTCGCGATCGAGATCACCTTCGTCCCATCCGACGCATCCTTTTTTGCCATGATATGTCGATCTTCCATGGCAAGGTATTCGTGATGGACTTTCGTCAGAATTCGATTCACAATCTGCTGCTGATCGTCACTGAGTAACGGGCCACAAAAAACTGGATTCAGCGTTGCTCCTTCGGGTGTGAACCGAATTTCTGGTTTCGCTTCGTTTTGATCTTCGGTCGTTGATGGCAATGATTGGAGTTGACCGGCGACATCGTTCGCAGGTGGCGAGCCTGGCTGAGCATGCGGCGAGCTCTTTGTATGCGTCTGAAATTGGGATGCTGTGAACGGATCGCTAGTGAGCCGTTCTGAGCCTGTTTCGGGCTCTGGCTTGCCATGCGTCAGGATCGAGTCCATTGTCAGTGACTTTGGCTCCGTGACGGAGTTTTCCTTCCAGAAGCGACGCAACCCCGATGGCAATACGGGAGCCTCGCCCCTGTCGGCGATCGAGTACGCAATTATGATTTCATTGATGCCTGTGACCGTCGAATTCAATCCCACTTCAAACAGCCATCGGTACCATTTCCCTTGACGACCGACGGTAATCCGGAGTGGAAAGTTATTCCTTTTCCAGCCGAAAAGATGCCGATACCGAAGATTTGTCGAGAAGTTGGCAGCACTTCCTGACCATCCACCCGGCATCATTCCCGGGGCTCCGCCCGACGTGCCTGGACTCATTGGTCCGACAGGAGCGGCTCCCATCGGTCCGCCCATGCTCTGCATTCCCATCGCTGTCACCTGCGACATCGGTTGAGACGCATCTGCGAAGAGAGGCAAGTTTAGACGCAGAACTCTCTGTTGCTCGATCGGAAGCTGCGAGTCGACTGCCGTCCAGAGGTCATTCTCGAGTTTTGAAATCTCGTCGTTGAATGTGTCGATCTCCCACACCTGTGTCCCGTCGTCTTTGATCTGAAGTTTCGTATGTCGGAGTTCTGCAGCCAGATACTTCTTGTCAATGCTCGCAAGGATCTGATTCACGACCTTCCGCTGTTCGGCGGTAAACATGTTCGGTACGAACATCGCGTTCAATTTCGGCCCGTCCTCTGTGAACTGAATGAGGGCGTTGGCTTCGTTCGGATCTTGACTTGCTCCTTCTGACTGGTGTTGAGTCTCTTGTTGTGCACGTTGTTGCCACAGGGTTTTCTCATACTGAGCAGCTTGAACCCTGGCGAGCGCCGAACGCTCGGACATATTTTCCCACCGATCCAACAACATGCCCGAAAGTCCAATAAGTCCGACAAGAATCACGATCGTGGCGGCAATCTTCATTGGGGTCCACGACCTGCGAGGTTTCTTCACCACGGCCGACGGTTTGACGTGCGGTTGGCTTCGGATCGATTCAACATCGCACTTCACGTCGCTCGCCTGTTGATAGCGGCGATCGGGTTCCTTTTCGAGCGTGCGAAGAACAACATCATCAAGGCGCACGTCAAGCTGGTATTTCTGTGACGGCGGGGCAAAACGACCCAGCGGCAATTCGCCGGTCAGCAGTTCGTAAAACACGACTCCCAGCGAGAAGATATCGGCTCGATGATCGACGCCGCGTGTTCCTTCCATCTGCTCGGGAGCCATGTACATCGGCGTTCCCATCACCTGATGAGTGCCCGTCAACGTCGGCACATCGGTCGCTCGGCCAAGCAACTTGGCCAGGCCAAAGTCGGCGATTTTCACTCGGCCTCGTTTATCGATCAGAATATTCTCGGGCTTGATATCCCGATGAACGACGCCTTCCTCATGCGCGAACTGCAATGCATCGCAGATCTGCGCGACAATATTCAGCGCATCCTTCGCCGAAACCTGACCCGCACGGATCGCCTGCCGCAAGGTGATGCCGTCGATGTATTCCATCAGCAGAAAATAGACTCCGTCGCGTTGTCCAAACTCGTACACGATAACGATGTGTTGATGTCCCAGAAGAGCCAAGGCTCGCGCTTCACGCTGAAATCGCTCGGCGAAATTCGGATCGTGCGCCACGTCGTCCGGCAGAACTTTTAGCGCGGCCCAACGATCCAGGTCCCGCTGGCGAACCTTGTAAACCGCGCCCATCCCGCCTTGCCCGAGTAACTCGACAATCTCCAATTGCGGAAATCGCGGGGCAAGCTCTGCGGGAGTCGGTGGAGTCCAGCTCCGACGCCTTCCGGTATTGCTATTGCCACCGGCTGATCCGGCCCCGCTGATGAAGGTGCTTGGTGATAAGCCCTGTTGCAGCAGGCAGGTCGGACAAACACCCGGTGGAAAATTGGCAGGCAATTCACCGCCACAACGAGGGCAGCGAGTCGAATCACTCATGGCAACACCTGTCGGAAGAGATGCAATTTGAAGGGAACCGTATCTTCAAGAGAAGAATCTTCCGACAAACGTTACACGAAATCTGGGAACAAAGTGTAGGATCTTGTGGGAGACTGCAGATCTGCGTCTTGGCCAAAGCTGGCTACATATTTCCGATTCTCAGGATCCGCAATGGCTCGAAGTTCTTCCGTCTCGAAGGATCGATCGCCGCGATTTGCGACGACGCGCTGGAGTCTCGTCTTGCAGGCCAGGGACCGTCCTTCACCTGATTCACGAGAAGCACTGGCTGATTTGTGTCGCGCCTATTGGTATCCACTTTATGCGCTGATTCGACGTCGATCCCGTGACGGGCACGAGGCACAAGATCTGACACAGGGATTTTTCGCCCGACTGTTGGAAAAGGATTTTCTCGACGACGTCGATCCCGCACGCGGCCGATTTCGCGCGTTCCTTCTCGCGGCGGTGAAGCATTTCCTTGCGAATGAATGGGACAAGGACCAGGCCGCAAAGCGGGGCGGGGGGCACCGGATCGTCACGCTCGATGCCCCGTCGTTCGATTGGGATTCGGGCGAGTCTCGGTTTCTCATGGAACCCTCACACGAACTGACTGCCGAACGACTGTTTGAACGTCAGTGGGCGCTCGCCCTGCTTGATCGGGTGCTCAATCGGCTTCGTGACGAGCACGCCGACGCAGGAAAGATCGCCCAGTTCGAGACGCTACAGCCATTCTTATCCACCGACCGAGACGCCGCGAATTACGCAGGCGCGGCCATGAAACTCAACATGACGGAGGCGGCAGTCCGAGTCGCCGCGCATCGACTTCGCAAACGCTATCGAACTTTGCTACGAGATGAAATTGCGCATACAGTGGCCACACCCGAAGAAGTTGAAGACGAGCTTCGATACTTGTTCACCGCCCTCAAAGGCCAAGAATGAATCTCATCTCGCACGTATCGCTGATGATCGCCTTCGCGATCTTGTCAATCACCGCGGTATCCGCCGCAGAATCTGCCCCGCCCAACATTCTCGTGATTGTTGCCGACGATCTGGGGTACTCGGACTTGGGTTGTTATGGCGGTGAGATCGAAACGCCAAACCTCGACCGACTGGCGGCGAACGGGTTGAAGTTCACTCAATTCTATAACACGGCTCGCTGCTGGCCTTCGCGAGCGGCCATTCTGACAGGATATTATGCCCAGCAAGTCCGCCGTGACGCTCTTCCAAATATTCCGAGTGCCGGAGGACGTGGAATTCGTCCCGCCTGGGCCCGATTGCTGCCCGAGGTCCTCAAGACCAAAGGCTACCGGTCGTATCATTCGGGCAAATGGCATGTCGACGGGCTTCCACTGAATAACGGATTCGATCACTCGTATTCGCTAGACGATCACGATCGGTTTTTCTCACCACGAACTCACACCGAAGACGACAAGCCGTTGCCGCCTGTCGATGTGAATTCCGGATACTACGCGACGACCGCCATTGCCAGTCACTCGATCAAGTGTCTCAAGGATCATGCGAGCCATCATCCCGACAAGCCGTTCTTTCAATATCTCTGTTTCACGTCGCCGCATTTTCCCTTGCAGGCACTTCCCGAAGACATCGCCAAGTATCGTGAACGATACCTCGCCGGTTGGGACATCTTGCGAGCCGAACGATTTGCGCGCCAACGTCAACTGGGTTTAGTCGCATGCGAACTGGCTCCTCGCGCCGAGAAGACTGCTCCGAAATGGAACCCGTCTGAAGAAGAACTCCAACAGCGAATCGGCATCGGCGAGATTGGCCGAGCCGTCGCATGGAACGACCTGACGGACGAACAGAAAAAGTTCCAGGCGGGCAAGATGGCCATTCATGCAGCCATGGTCGACTGCATGGATCGCGAAATTGGCCGCGTTCTCGACCAACTGACCGAAATGCATGCTGTGGACAACACGCTGATCTTTTTCCTCTCGGACAACGGGGCCAGTGCCGAGCAAATCATTCGTGGCGACGGGCACGACCCGGCCGCGTCACCGGGTTCGGCGAAGTCGTACCTGGGACTCGGCCCGGGCTGGTCGACAATGTCGAATTCGCCCTTTCGCATGCATAAATCATGGGTTCACGAAGGAGGGATCTCAACTCCACTGATCGTCCACTGGCCCCAGGGAATTGCACAGAAGGGCGGACTTCGGCACGATGCTGGCCACGTGATCGACCTCACACCGACAATTCTTCAAGTCACAGGAACGAAACGATTCGAGACGTGGAACAACTTACCGGTTCCAAAACCACCAGGAATCAGTCTCGTTCCCGCGTTCGCTCAGGACAACCACATATCGCACGAATTCCTTTGGTGGTTCCACGAAGGAAACCGAGCGGTACGAGTCGGGAATTGGAAGCTCGTCTCGTGGGGTGCCGACGGACCGTGGGAACTCTTTGATCTGCAAGCGGACCGTAGCGAGACGAAGAACCTTGTCGCGAAGTATCCAGACAAGGTGCAGGAACTCAAGCAGATCTGGAAGGCAAAACTGGAAGAGTTCCAGGAACTCGCTGGTCGTGACATTCCGACAAAACCGAATCCGTGAGGATTCGTATCGGGCGGGGATTACATTGCTGCTTCTCCCGACCGGATGATGCGCTGTAACGACGCTCAATTCTTCGATACCATCTCTCGTCGTTACGTGTGAGACATTGGAAGGAGTAACGAATGAAGATGGTTTTCACCGGGATCGTCTGTTTAATGATCGCGATCTGCGGTTCGCACACAGACGTTTTTGGGGAATCGGACCCAAACAATTCGCGACCTTCGATCGATCAGACAGTGCCAAACTTCAGCCTGCTCGATTATCGCGGCCGCCATTATGAGCTGAATCGAGCGAATTCCCGCGTGGTGGTCCTGTATTTCACTGGCATCGGTTGTCCGATCGCTCGCCAGAACGTCCCGAAGCTGATGAAGATGAGCGCCGATTACAGCAAGCGAGGTGTCACGTTCTGGATGATCAATTCTGTACCTCAGAATGATTTCAACGAGCCGACATTGAAGATCATCGCGCAGATGGGACTCAACGATACGCTGTCCCAGTTCATCCCCAAGGATGAAGAGGGCAAAGCCGCCGTCAGTCGACTCAAATCGATGTCGAACCTGAAGGGAATTCAGTCGGAAACGCAGCTCATCGGCGATCCCGAAGTCTTCAAGCTTCAAGTGATCGAAGGAACCCTCGGCCCGCTGACTCTGCTGCGAGACGAGAATCAACTGATCGCACATCACTTCCGAATCACTCGTCTGAGTGAAGTCGTCGCCATCGATACTGTGACAAAGACGGTGATCTATCGCGGTGCCGTTGACGACCAGATGACCGCAGGAGCTCAAAAACCCGCTCCGACAAAGCCCCATCTGATCAACGCATTGGAGGAATTTCTGGACGACAAACCGGTCACGCTTCGACGCACCGCGTCCGAGGGTTGCCTGATCCAGTTTTCCTCAGAATTGAAAAAACGCAGCCCGTCGTACAGCAAAGAGATCGCGCCTGTCGTAAAGGCCAAGTGTGCCAATTGTCACCAGGAAGGAAACATCGGTCCGTTTGCACTCGCAAGTTACAAAGACGTACAGCAATGGTCGGCGATGATTCAAGAAGTCGTGCTCGATCGTCGCATGCCGCCGTGGGATGCGGATCCTCATTTCGGAAAATTCTCGAACGACATGTCGCTGACACCGACCGAGATGAAGACGTTGCTCAGATGGATTGAACTCGACTGCCCAAAAGACGACGGCGACGATCCACTCGCGGCGGCGGTTGAGCCACCGGTCAAATGGAAACTGGGACCTCCCGACTTTGTCGTTCGACTTCCTGAAAAGCAGGAGATTCCCGCGACGGGTGTGCTGGACTATCGCTACCTCGAATCCGACTTCGTGATGCGAGGCGACGGCTGGGTGCGAGCCTGTGTCGTCCGTCCCGACAATGCGCAAGTGGTCCATCACATTATCGTACGACTGATCTATCCCGTCGGGTATCAGGGCGAGAAGGCCGATTCGTACCTCTTCACGACATGGGCACCCGGCATTCCTCAATCAATGTTGCCACGCGACACGGGGATCTTTGTCCCTCAAGGAGCGAGATTCCAATTCGAAGTCCATTACACAACCAACGGTACTGCTCAAACGGACCAGAGCGAAATGGGTCTCTATATGGCGACCGAACCGCCGAAGATGCGACTCGACACACGCATCGCCGAAAATCGAGACTTGGTCATTCCGCCCGGCGAGGCGGATGCCGAACATACCGCTTTCTACTGCGTCAAGCGTGACGCCATGCTTTACAATATCGGACCGCACATGCATTTGCGTGGCACACGGTTCCGATTCCAGTTGCTATATCCCGACGGACATCGTGAAACGATTCTGAACATTCCCCGTTACGACTTTAACTGGCAGATCGGCCATGTCTTCGCAACGCCAATGAAGGTCCCGGCAGGCACGTGGGTTGTATGCACGGGCGCATTTGATAACTCGGAAAACAATCCACGAAACCCCAACTCCCAACAGCGGGTACGATTCGGCCTTCAGACCACGGACGAAATGTTCATGGGCTTCATGTCGATCGCTGATCTTCCCGACCCGAGTCGGGAAGCCGAGACGACGACCGATCGTGGTTCCACGAAATGATTCTCTTCATTCTCTTTACGCTGCTCAGCATCGCTTCACCGATCGTGGGTGCAGCGCTCCTGTTGAATTTAGGTTCGAAATATTGCGCGAATGAAAAGCCTCCTATTTCAATTCGAATCTTGATGGTGATCTTTACGCTTCTCTCGTTCGGTCTTCCCGGTTGGATCATGGCAGCCGGTGGATATCTTTGGTTCTCGACAAGCTGCTGGCTGTTTCTCGGCGGACTGGTGTTCTATGCATTTGCGCTTTTTGGGAATGCTGGAAATCATGTTGAGTCTTTCATATCGACGGCATTGATCATGGTCTTGGTCGTTCAACTCGGGCCTGCCGTCGGTAGAGCCAGACAACTCGCGCAGCGAACTCAATTCTCGAATAGTGTGAAACGTTTCCACGATCGAGCGAATCAGATCAAATCGCTCGATGAAAGTCGTCCATGTTGCTTTATGACGAAGATGGTCACGGTTGAAAGCCAAAAGGTCGGTATCATGTACCGCGAAAAACCCGTATCGGCGGAAGATAGTGGTTGGCGCTTCTTGGCGGGCCGCGAATTCGCCGAGTACTTAGACGATCCAGTCAATCTTGCAGTTGACGACCTGAAGAGCTTTGCGAGTCGCAATCCCGAGATTATTCCAGTTCTTGACGCGAGGGTCGGTTCAGTCTTTGAGAGACGTGGTCTTTCAAACGCACTTACTGAAGTGTACGTCAACCGCGAGAAATAGTGCTGTAGAAGAAAACCACTACTTCAGTTTTCCCTTCAGCGACTCTATGTCTCCCGAGCCTGCCTTATGCCTCAAACCAAACTCAAGGCAACAGCGGTGCCGAATGGCCAGACCCAACCGGAGGACGTTGCCCATCGAAACTCCGTGACGAATCATTCCCCGCGCCGTCAGTTCTGGTGGGCAATCCTGGCCCTCACCATCGCCGCAGTGATTCGACTCGCCGCCGCGAGGCGCGATCTCGCGATTGATGAGATCTGGTCGCTCTGGTTCGTGCGGCACGTCACCAGAAATTTCGTTCAGATCTTCGCTCTCAGACACGACAATAATCATCTTTTGAACACGATGATCCTGTTTGGAATGGGACCGAACCTGGCCGGAATCTGCTATCGCCTTCCCGCAGTCCTCGCGTCGATCGGATCGGTGTGGCTTGCCGGACGAATTGCAATTCGCCAAGGTGGATTTCCCGCCTGCGTGACGGCATGGGTCCTTGTCGGGAGTTCGTATCTGCTGATTTTGTACGGATCCGAAGCGCGAGGATATTCGTATGTAATTCTCTTCGCCTATTTGTCATGGTTCTGCCTGTTGCGGACCGAAACCAGCGGACGATGGATCGATGCCACCGCCTTTGCAGTCAGCGCCTGCCTGGGATTTCTGGCTCATCTGACATTCTTGTATTGTTACGCAGGTTTCTGTGTCTGGACGATCTGGAAATGGCTGCGCAAGCCGACTTGGTCGCTCGCGTTGGCCCACGTTCCGCCGTTCGCAATCGCCGCCTGTTTGTATTTGTTTTTCATTCGCGGAATGGGGATCGGCGGCGGTCCCGAAACGAGTGTCATTTCCGCAATCATCTCCACATTGTCAATCATCGCCGGCGGGCCACAGTTTGGAGACGGTGCCCTGGTTGCAGCGCTGCTGATGACCCTGTTACTCGGTTTCGGATTCGTCCGTCTCTGGCAAAAGGACAAAGCCACCGCGACCTGTTACGTGACGATCATCATCCTCGCACCAGCGGCGGTCCTGATGATGACGGGACATTCCCTGATTTATCCCCGCTACTTCCTCGTTCCGGTCGCATTCGCATTACTATTAATCAGCCACACCATTGCCAGTTGGCGTCACGCCGGCTGCATAGGCCGCACAGGGCAGGTCGCAATCATCGGAGCGTATCTCGTCGGCAATCTCTGGTGGACCGCCCGATTGTTGGATCACGGCCGTGGAGACTACTCGCAAGCACTGGCCTGGATCGCAACTCAAGTCCAGGAAGGCCCCGCAACGGTCAGCAGCGATCACGATTTTCGCAATGGCATGATCTTCGAGTATTACGCCGCTCGCCTTTGGTCGAGCGGTTCCCCATTGCGCTACGTCGCACAACAGTCTGTCCCGCAACAAGGCACCGACTGGCTGATCCTTCACGATTTCGAGGGCGACCCACCATTTCCAGAGATCGTGACCGATCGAGCGGGCAATCAATACCGACTGGAACGAACCTATCGCCATCACAGCCTGACCGGATGGAACTGGTGGATTTACCGGCGTGCAAAGAGGATCAATTTGCCGAGGAAAAATTGAAGAGTCTCATCAACGAGTTGTTCGATGTCGGCGAGTTGATAATCAAAAAGAAGAAAGTGAAACGATCGGGTAGCCTGGGAGATTCTTGATGAGCTTTTCATCAGCCGTCACGAGATCACAGCCTTCCTGTTCAGCCAGTGCGACGTAGATGCAGTCGTAAATGCCAATCCGCACTGTAGAAGAGATCTCGATAGCGCGTTGCATGAGGGGGAGTGTCTCGAAGAATTGTGGGCAATCGGCCATGACTGTCTTCCAAAGATACCAAGCACCGTTCGCTGGAACACGACCTTGCCGCTCGGCTCGTGTCAGCGCATGCGCGAATTCGACATAGAAGACATTCGGAGCAAGCAACTCATGTACGCCCGCATGAAAGTCGTCAATGAGCCGCAAGGCGAAGCCAGAATCCGCCTCGGGCAGCACGATCTTCAATGCGACGTTTGAATCCAGGATTAGTCGCATTGGTCACGGATTTCACGGACAAGATCAACGGCAATATTGAGTATTCCATGCTTCTTCCGGATCTCCTCAGTAATCTTTGCTCCTTCCTCCCGAATT
>Ga0206931_1133_pt1 | contig 22778 bp, 20 predicted proteins | sample Alteio_BWOrgHeat_17_FD_152946 | JGI IMG/M metagenome (GOLD analysis project Ga0206931, IMG submission 152946) | Enriched cells from forest soil in Barre Woods Harvard Forest LTER site, Petersham, Massachusetts, United States -... | ecosystem: Environmental > Terrestrial > Soil > Temperate forest >...
GTGGAAGAGCGGATCGAGACCACGATCCCGAAGGCGAAAGCCATGCGCCCACATGTCGAAAAGATGATCACACTGGGCAAGCGTGGCGATCTCGCGGCTCGGCGCCTCGCCGCGTCGTACCTGATGACGGACGAATCCGTAGTCAAGCTGTTCGACACCATCGCGCCTCGTTTTGGCGATCGCAATGGCGGGTACCTGCGCATCGTGCGCACGGCATGGCAGAAGGGCGATGGAGCAGAAAAGGCGTTCGTCGAGCTTCTGGGCAGCGAAAAGGTGCTGGATGAGAAGCGTGAGAAACGCGCCGAAGCCCGCGCCAAGCGGGTTGCCGAAGCCAAGAAAGCGATGGAAGAGGCCGAGGCCCAGGCACAAACGCAGGCTGCTCCGGAAGCCGCTGAGAAACAGGAAGAGGAGAAGTAAAAGGTTGAGCTTCGAGCTTCGAGCCGCGAGCTTCCAGAAGACTCCGCTTTCTACTTGCTTGCAGCTCGCAGTCTAATCTCCCAAGGACTTGTTTGTAGAGCAGATCTAAAACGCACCCGAATTCCGGGTGCGTTTTTGGTTTTAGGCAAGCGTATCAGCGCGAATCTCCCAACAGTACATGTACTCCCGTCTCTAACGAGGGTAACCTTGTTGGCCGCGGAATCCGTGCCTACACTGTTGCCACAACAATGGACTTCAGCAGGAACCAGATCTATATCGCGGTCGGTGCCGGCGTGCTGCTGGTGCTGATCTTCTTTGGTTACCTGGCCTGGCTCAACAATCAAGGCCCGGTGCTGTCGAAGTCCGAAGAACGCGACACACTCACCGGGATTCCTACCTCGATCAGTCTGAATCCCTTGCGCGATCATTCCTCCGAAAAAGCGGCGGCGGTGTTCATTCGGGCCATGAGAGATGGAAAGTGCCGCGAGGAACTCTCCGAGTGGGAGCACGATTACCGCAGGAAATATGCGGCTTTCATTTGCGACTCGGAGGAAAAGCATCCGCTGATTGGCTGGCAATTGGTGGATTGGGAAGATCGTCCGCCCTTACGCATCCTGCACTATCAGGGCAGACGCCTGAACGCTCCCGGCGACAGCACAACCTACAATGGCCTGCTCTCCGTTACGTTGGAGAGAAAAATGGGCCAGTGGGATGTGACGAAATACGACGCGATGTATTAAGAGAGCCCAGCCTTCAGTCGCCAGTCTCCAGCAAACACCAACAAAAAAGGCAAAAAGCTTTACCACGAAGGACACTCAGGCTGCACGAAGGATTTCAATTCATGCCTTTGTGCTACCTTCGTGTGCTTTGTGGTTATTTTGTTTTTGGATTGTCGAAAGTCGTCCGTCTTCAGCCAAAGAAACGTGCTCCGACGTGATAGAACGTTCTCGTGGACAAGCCTCACGTCGAGAGTGAACCCGCAGGCCGCCGTAACCTCTACGCCTTCGGTCTGACGTCCTTCTTCAATGACACGGCCAGCGAAATGGCGTACTGGGTGCTGCCTGCTTTTCTAGCCTCTCTGGGGGCAGGACCCGCAAAACTGGGAGTCATCGAGGGCATTGCGGAGAGCGTGGCTTCGCTGGCAAAGCTGTTCTCCGGTTATTTGGCGGATCGTTGGACGCGACGCAAGCCGCTGGTGGTGGCCGGCTACATTGTTGCGAATGCCGTCAAACCACTGCTAGCGTTGGTGACCTGGTGGGGTCAGGTGCTGGCGATCCGCTTTGTCGATCGTTTCGCCAAGGGAGCCCGCGGCACCGCTCGGGATGTCATGGTTGCCGAGTCGGTGAGCCGTGAACGGATGGGCTCGGCTTATGGCCTGATCCAGGCGATGGATTCGGGTGGTGCGATCGCTGGTCCCTTGCTCGCACTGTGGATTCTGGAACGCGGTCACGGGATGCGTGGCGTATTCTGGATGGCGGCCATTCCCGGTACTTTGTGTGTGGTGGTGGCGTTGCTCGGCATTCGAGAAACCAAGAATGCCGTCTCGAGCACAGAGTCGCCCCTTGGGGCGGAGTTGGGGGATGAACCCAGAGATCTCGTCTCGACGTCGCGCTTTGGAAACGCAAGCATACCCAGTGCACCTGCGCGTCTTTCCCGCACTTTCTACTATCTCCTGTTCACAGTAGGCCTGTTTTCCCTGGGGAATTCGAGTGACATGTTCCTGGTATTGCGTGCGGAAAATGTCGGCATCCCCGTTTCCCTTGCTCCCCTGTTGGGATTGGTGTTCAACCTGACGTACACCCTGTCTGCGTGGCCGGCCGGACGTATCAGCGATCGAATGTCGCGGCGCACGGTGGCCGCTCTTGGCTATGTTGTGTTCGCAGTCGTCTACTTTTCATTCGCGAAGGCCAGGTACAGCACCGTGATCTGGGCGGCAATGTCATTTTACGGGCTCTTTTATGCACTCACGGCGCCGGTTCTGAAGGCACTTGTCGTGGACACGGTGGCGACTGAAGTGCGGGGAAGGGCACTCGGTATCTATTTTTCGGTTACGAGCGTTGCCGCGCTGCTGGCAAGCGTGATCGCAGGCGCAATATGGAAGGTGTTCGGGGCACAGGTGCCGTTCTACGTCTCATCTGGGATGGCGCTCGCTTCAGCCATGCTTCTGCTGTTGGCGCCAAGCTCGAAAGGTGTGGGTGCCCAGCCCTCAAAGGCTATTCGGTAACTGGACTGGAGCCACGGCCAGGTTCTTCGGAAATTCTGTGAACCGGCGAGCCGGGTGCTTCCGGCCTGTCGCTCTTTTGGCCACGTAGCCATAGGAACAGGAGAATCTGCGCGGCGAGACCAGCCGTGGTGTCGAGCACCACGTCATGAATGGTGCCGGTGCGAGAAGGCAGAAAGCTTTGGTGCCACTCATCGAGGCTGGCCACGAGAGCAGTCATCGCCAGCGCGATTCTTCCCCATACGATGGACCAGCGCGGATTGTTCTTCACCGCAACGCTAGCTCGCCAGGCACGAAAAAGCAGGATGCTCAGGACGGCATAACCAATAACGTGGCCTGTTTTTCGGATCAGGAAATGCCAAGTCAGGAATCGGACCGGGTCCAAACCGAAAAGGAAGTGGAGAACCGGATACAAGAACCGGCCGGTGTTCTCCGAGGAAAGCGAAGCGGTGGATTCAATCGCGATTATTCCCAACCAGATGATGGCTGGTATCCAAGCTTTCCAAACACTGGGACTCTGATGGACGGAACCCTTCAAAAAGACTGACCCAGGAAAGAGGCCGCAGAACTCTTTTCACTATTCGAGCGCATAGTTGGGCGCCTCGCGGGTAATGATGACGTCGTGCACGTGGCTCTCGCGCAAGCCGGCTCCGCTGATGCGCACGAAGCGTGTTTTCTGCTGCAACTCGGGGATCGTGGCGCAGCCACAATAGCCCATGCCGGATCTCAAGCCGCCGACCATCTGATGGACGATCATGGCGACGGATCCGCGGTAGGGTACGCGGCCTTCAATGCCCTCGGGCACGAGTTTGGCGAGGCGGTTGCCATCGCCGTCGGCAAGGCTCGGCATGGCAGAAGAGGCCTCGTCGGTACTCTGGAAATAGCGCTCGCTGGAGCCTTGCGCCATAGCGCCCAGCGATCCCATGCCGCGGTACGACTTGAATGTGCGGCCTTGGTAGAGGATCAGTTCGCCGGGGCTTTCGTCGGTACCGGCGAACAGAGACCCGATCATCACGGCACTGGCGCCGGCGGCGAGGGCCTTGGTGATGTCGCCGGAGTACTTGATGCCGCCATCAGCGATGATGGGGACCTGCGCATCCTTGGTGGCGCGGAATGCTTCTGCAATGGCCGTGATCTGCGGGACCCCTGCCCCTGTAACCACGCGCGTGGTGCAGATCGATCCGGGCCCGATTCCGACCTTGATGCCGTCGGCGCCGGCTTTGCTCAGCTCGCAGGCACCGTCGAAGGTGGCAACGTTGCCGGCGAGCAGTTCGATTTCCGGTAATTTGGACTTAACGGCGCGGATCGCTTCGAGCACGCGTGTGGAATGTCCATGCGCGCTGTCGATGGCAACGACGTCGACCTTTGCCCGGGCGAGTTCGTGGGCGCGCTCAAGGAAGTCGCCGGTCGCGCCCAGGGCAGCGCCGACTCGGAGGCGGCCATGCGAGTCTTTCGCAGCGTTCGGGTATTTGAGCTTTTTCTGAATATCTTTAACAGTGATGAGGCCTTTGAGGTTGTACTTGTCATCGACCACGAGCAATTTCTCGACGCGGTGCTCGTGCAGAATTTTCTCCGCTTCTTCCAGGGTAGTGCCGACCGGCACGGTGATCAGATGATCCTTTGTCATCACATTGCGGATCGGGACGTCAAAACGAGTCTCGAAGCGGAGATCACGATTGGTAAGGATTCCCACCAGCCGACCGTCATTTTGGGTGATGGGGACTCCGGAGATTTTGTACTTGCGCATCACCTCGAGCGCATCGGAAACCTTCGCGTCCGGCGACATTGTGACAGGGTCAACAATCATTCCGCTCTCGGACCGCTTGACCTTATCGACTTCGTTGGCTTGCTGCTCGATGGTGAGATTGCGATGGATAATGCCGATTCCGCCTTGCTGGGCAATCGCGATGGCCATATGCGATTGAGTGACGGTGTCCATGGCCGCGCTCACGATGGGAATGTTGAGTTGAATATTGCGGGTGAGATGGGTTTGCGTGCTGGCCGTGGCCGGAACGACATCGGAACGGGAAGGCAGCAGCAACACATCATCGAAAGTGAGCGCTTCGGGAACAGGGAAATGGATCATAGATGTATTCCGGGTTCAGGGTATCTTTCTAGGGTATCTTTCTATTGTAGGGAGAATACGCGGGCACTGGCAAGAATGCTGAGATGAGACGCGATGTGCGGGTCGCACCCGAGGAGTCGCCCGAAATTCAGTTTTGACCTCCCCAGTACTTCCGACTACCATCCTAGTGCTCCTGCGAGCGGGAAACGAATGATCGGCAAAACCATCTCTCACTATCAGATCGTTGAGAAGTTGGGCGGCGGTGGCATGGGCGTCGTCTATAAGGCGGAAGACACGCGGCTGCACCGCTTTGTTGCGCTGAAGTTCCTGCCCGACGATGTCGCCAAGGATCCGCAGGCTCTGGCGCGCTTTCAACGCGAAGCCCAGGCGGCCTCGGGATTGAATCATCCCAACATCTGCACCATTTACGACATTGGCGAGGAGGACGGGCAGGCCTTCATCGCGATGGAGTTCCTGGACGGTGTCACCCTCAAGCATCGCATCGGTGGGCGTCCTCTCGAGCTTGATCAATTGTTGTCGCTTGGAATCGACATTGCCGATGCTCTCGATGCTGCGCACTCTTCGGGCATCATTCACCGCGATATCAAGCCGGCAAATATTTTCGTGACCAAGCGCGGCCACGCCAAGATCCTGGATTTCGGCTTAGCGAAGGTGGGTACGAGCGCTGGCGCCGCTCCCGAAGCCACCCAGACATTCGACGCGGAGCCGCACCTGACCAGCCCCGGTATGGCCGTCGGGACGGTCGCTTACATGTCACCGGAGCAAGCCAAGGGCAAGGAACTGGATGCGCGCAGCGATCTGTTCTCCTTCGGCGCGGTGCTGTACGAGATGGCGACCGGCAGGCTGCCTTTTGCGGGCGAGACATCGGCTGTGATCTTCGATGGAATTCTGAATCACGAACCACCGCCAGTTTCGGAAATCAATCCGGGACTCCCACCCAGGCTGGGCGAGGTTATCCGAACCGCCCTCGAGAAAGATCGGGATCTGCGTTATCAGGGCGCCAATGAGATGCGCGCTGAATTGAAGCGCCTGAAGCGTGACACGAGTTCCGGCAAGGTGCGGCAGGCTGCAAGTGCGTCGGAAGCAACCAGCGCGGCCCCAAGTTCGGCAAGCTCGATTCCGGCTCAGGTGACACCCCCGCATCCGGTGAAGGCCGGCAACAAGCTGTTATGGGCAACGTTGGGCTTGGTGCTCTTTGCCGCCGGTAGTTTCGCGCTCTACAAGCTGGCCGCATATGATCGTGAACCCAGCTTTAATTTGCAGACGATGCAAATCACGCCGCTCACCGAAAATGGGAAGGCTGCCAATCTGGCCATCTCTCCCGATGGCCGGTACGTGGCATGGACGGTGCGCCAAGGCGAGCAGGAAAGTCTTTGGGTTCGCCAGGTCGCGACTGGTACCGATGTGCAGCTTTTGCCGCCGGAGCCCAGTCCGATGCAGGGACTGACTTTCTCCCCCGACGGAAACTATCTCTATTTCGTGCGTTCCGACAAAGCGACCTACAATTATTCCTACCTCTACAAGATGGCCTCGCTCGGAGGAAATGCTCTGCAGTTGGTGCGTGATGTGGATACGGGCATCACGTTTTCAGCAGACGGCAAACAGATCGCCTATCTTCGCGGCGAGCCCGAATCCGGCGTTTGGAAGCTAATGGCTGCCTCCGCCGACGGTACAGGTGAGCGGCAAATCGCCGCGTTGAAGGCGGACATTAGCGCAACCTTTATTGCGTCTCCGGCATGGTCTCCAGACGGAAAAAGCATAGCCGTATCGCTCCGGGAAATTGACAAGGGGGAGCATCCCGCGGTCAAGATCGTGTCGGTGAGCGATGGAGCTTCGCGCACGCTCTACAGCCCGGAATCAGGATCCTTTCTGGGTCCGCCGGCATGGCTCCCGGACGGAAGGGGAATGCTCCTGGCGGTGCGTAGCGGGACTCTTGGATCACGCGGGCAGATCTGGTTTCTCAGCTATCCTACTGGAAAAATTCGCCGCTTCACGAATGATCCGACCGATTACGGCACTTGCTGCCTTAGTATCACGCACGACGGGAAGACGCTTGCGGTCATGCAGAACAATCCCTCCGGAGACCTGTGGGTGGCCCAGGGTGGGGCACTCGACAGCGCGCAGCAGGTTAGCTCGGGGGAACCACACGGTCTGGTTGGGTGGAACGCGGAAGGCAAGCTGCTGACCGCCGGTACCGACGGGCATGTGCTGAGCCTGACGCCCGGTGGCACGCCCGCTCACTTGTCGTTTCGTCAGCCGCCGCAAAACCTTCCGGTTGCGTGCCGCGACGGCCATTACCTGGTGTATGCGTCGCGGACGGGCATCACTGCGGATCTCTGGCGCGCCGATATCGACGGTGGGAATCCGCTGCAGCTTACCAAGACAGGTGATGTAGGCACCGCGCCATCAGCGGTTGCCTGCTCTCCCGATAGCAAATGGGTCGCATACGCGGCAACCGATCCCAATAGCCGCGGCGGCGCTTGGAGAGTTTCCATTGATGGCGGCGCGGTGACAAAGCTGGGTAGCGACATCGACCGGCCCCGCGTCAGCATCTCCCCAGACGGAAAGATGGTTGCGTTGCATGAGTGGGGACAAACGCCCAACAGTCCCTCCCTGCTCGTTGCGGCGCCAGCCGAAGGAGGGCAGCCGCTGTCGAGCTTTCCGGCGCCCGCCGCGATGACTGCGCTCCGGTGGTCTCCTGACTCGAAAAATCTGCAGTATGTGTTGACGCGCGAGGGCGTCGGCAATCTTTGGGAACAGCCGCTTAGCGGTGGGCCGGTCCATCAACTCACGCATTTCAAAAGCGACCTGATTCTTGATTTCGCGTGGTCCTTCGACGGGAAGCAACTGGCAATGGCGCGCGGCAACTTCAACAGCAACGTGGTGCTGATCTCGAATTTCCAGTAGCGGCGAGCCTGCAACCGATCACTCTATTCAGTCATCTGATAATGAGGGCGTGAGCGGGTTTGGTGTGTCGTGAAGAGGCTTTTCCTGATTGCCGGAAGGTGCCGTGGGGCGCCGCCTCCGGCGTTTGTCTTTTACGCTTGACGGGCGTATATTTAGAAGTTGGAAACTGTTGTGTAGTACCAGCATTTGGCGAAGCACACCAGTGGGCGCAAGCCCACTTTTTAGTTTGGGGCCAAATGTGGGCCGGCGGAGCGCTCGCAAGTTATTGAAACAATGGTATTTGATGAAGATCGGGTGCGCGGAATTGCAGAGCGCGTGGCGGGCTCAAGCGGCCTGGAGGTCGTCGAGATCGAGTTCCGCGGGGGCGGCAAGAGCCGCATGCTGCGAGTTTTCCTCGACAAGCCCGCAGGTGTAACGCACGAGGACTGCGCCCAGTTTAGCCGTGAGTTTGGCACGATTCTCGATGTGGAAGATGTGGTACCCGGAGGGACTTATGTTCTCGAAGTTTCCTCGCCGGGATTGGATCGCAAGCTGAACCGGGCCGCAGATTACGAGCGGTTCGCGGGTAGCAAGGTAAAGCTGATGACGCGTGAGCCGGTGAACGGCAACCGTCATTTTGAAGGAAGATTGGAGAGCTTTCGCGATGGTCGCCTCACGCTGGATCTGAGCGAAGCCCGGCGCAAGCATCGACCGGGAGCAGGATCGCCGCAGAAGCTTGAGATCGATCTGGCCAACGTTGAGAAGGCAAATCTGGTGCCGGAGTTGTAGCTATTAGCTTTTAGCTTGAAGCAAGTCGGTTTGCTAAGAGCCAGGAGCTAACAGCTAAGAGCTGTTCTGAGAATTTTATGGCAAGTGAGCTCTATAACACGATCGACGCGCTAAGCCGAGAGAAGGGGATTGATCCGCAGATTGTAGTGAGTGCGGTGGAAGATGCGATTGTGGTCGCAACCCGCAAATACTACAAGACGCAGGAGAATCTGCGCGCGGAGCTGGACAAGGACACGGGAAAAATCCGTGCGTTCGCCGTCAAGACCGTGGTGGAGACCCCGGAGCAGGTGGAAGATCCGGTGTTGCAGGTGACGCTGGAAGATGCGCGCAAGCTCGATCCGAATGTCGAGATCGGGGGAGAGCTGCAGATTCCCAAGGTGACGGAAGGCATTCTTGGCCGGATTGCGGCCCAACTTGCCAAGCAAGTCATTTTTCAGAAGGTCCGCGAGGCTGAGCGCGACACTGTTTACAACGAGTACATCTCGCGCGTGGGCGAGATCGTAAATGCCACGGTGAAACGCGTCGAAGGCCCCGATGTGATTTTCGATATTGGCAAGGCGGAATCGCGCATGCCTCGCAAGGAGCAGTCGCGGCTTGAGTCGTTTGCGATTGGCGAGCGGGTGCGCGTCGTGATTGCGCGCGTGGAAAAGGCTTCCAAGGGCCCGCAGGTGGTAGTTTCCCGCGCCGCGCCCGAATTGGTGCAGAACCTGTTCCAAACTGAAGTTCCCGAAATTTATGACGGGACGGTGGTCATCCGTGCCATCGCGCGTGAAGCGGGAGAGCGCACCAAGATCGCTGTGATGTCGAAAGACAAAGACGTGGATGCGGTGGGCGCGTGCGTGGGCATGAAGGGCATGCGCGTGCAATCGATCATCCGCGAATTGCGCGGCGAGAAGATTGACATCATCGAGTATCACGAAGACCCGGTCACTTTTGCGGAGAAGGCGCTGCAGCCGGCGAAGGTCAGCCGCGTAACTGTGGTCGACGCCGGCGAGAAGCATTTGGAAGTGGTGGTAGACGACACCCAGCTTTCTCTCGCGATCGGGAAGAAAGGGCAGAACGTTCGCCTGGCGGCGAAGCTGCTTGGCTGGAAGATCGACATCAAGAGCGAGGAAGAAAAGCGCCAGGAAGTGGAGCAACAGATGTCGGCCCTCACATCGCAAACCGCAACGCCGCTGGAGAGCGTGCCGGGCCTGGGCGAAGGTTTGATCGAGAAGCTCGCTGCCTCGGGCATCACTACGGTCGAAGCCTTGGCCGACATGACACCGGAGCAGTTGGAAGCGATCGAGGGAATTGGCCCCAAAACGGTGGAAAAAATCAGTTTGGCGGTCAATAATTACTTCGCCGGTTTAGAAGGCGGAGAAGGCGCGCTTGCCGTAGTCGAGGGTGAAGGGATGGAAGCGCCCGCGGAAGAAGTGGCGGGAGAAGGGTCTGCGGAAGAGACGCCGGCCGAAGGCGAGATCCAGGAAGTGGCGGCGAGCGCTGAAGCGCCGGAGCCGGGTTCCGGCGAGGAAGTAGCCGCGCAGACCGAAGGCGGGGAGGAAGACACCTCCTCCAAAACAAACGAATGATCAGATTTTCCGCGCTTGTCGCCAAGGCGGCGGGGGCGGTGTGCAACGCGTACTCCGTGAGGATGCTATGAAGACTTAAGGAGCGGTGCGGGGCAAGGAAAGGGCGGATGAGTAAGATTCGAATTAACGATCTGGCCAGGGAACTGGAAGTCAAGAGCAAGGCGATTCTTGATGTCCTGGTCGAAGTTGGCGTCACTGAGAAAAAGACGCATTCTAGTTCGGTCGAGGAGCACGAAGCAGAGAAGGTGCGGGCCCATTTCCGCGCTGCTGCCGACGCACAATCCGCGCCGTCGCGCTCTGCGCGTTCTGGCCGCGACGCCGACGAAATCAAAACAAAGATTGATCTGTCGCATATCTCTAAGCCTGGCGATGTGCTGAAGCAGATTGCGAGGCAACAACAGACCGCAGCCGCACCGGCCGCTCCGCCCGCACGTCCGGCGCCGCCCGTCGAGACGAAGCCTGCAGCCGCAGCTCCGCCTGCCGCGAGTCCTGCGCCACCCGCGCCTAAGCCGGCTGCGCCGCCAACTCCTCCAGCTCCAGCGCCCCGGTTCATTACTCCCCAGAGCGTGGCTCGTCCGGTTGTAAGACCGCCCGCGCCACCAGTGACTCCTCCCGCTCCGCCTGCGGTGAAGCCGAGTGCTCCAACGACCGCGCCTGTGGCCCCTTCCGTCGCCGCGCCGCCACGTCCTGTCGCGCCCCAAGCTCCGCCGGCCAGCGCGCAGACAGAATCGATTGCGCAGGCTGCCGCGCCTCCGGTTGCGCCCCCGCCCGCGCCGGCTGCACCAGTTTCGGCAGCTCCGCCAAAGCCCGCACCTCCAACCACACCGCCGCCGCGGATGATTGTTCCGCAAACCGGACCGCGTCCTGTTTACAAAGCGCCGCCACCCAAGCCGGTGCAACCCGGCCAGCCGATTGCCTCGCGTCCCGCGCCGGGGCGCCCCATACCGGGCCAGCCGATTTTCCAACGTCCACGCCCCCAGGTGCCCGGGGGCCCGCGTCCGCCACTGCGGCCGGGCGAGCGTCGACCGATGCATCCGACCCGGCAGTCGCCGACCGGTGCGCGTCCACTGGGCGTTGGCCCAGGCGCGCCGTTAGCTCCTCCGGGACCAACGCGCCCGGGAAGCCGTCCGGGTGGCCCATCGCGCCGGCCCGGACAACGCTATGTTCCGCGCGGTGTGAAGGAAGGCCCGATGAAGGGCTATGTTCCGCCTCCGCGGCTTTCGCTTTCAAATGAGCCGCAGCCGATCACGCGGAACATCACCATCACGGAAGGTATTAGCGTGAAGGATCTGGCGGAGAAGCTGGATATTCGCGCGAAGGATTTGATTGCCCGTCTGTTGGCGCGAGGCGTATTTGCCACGATCAATCAGACGCTCGATGCGGAGCTGGCGAGCGAGATGGCGCGCTTCTTCGGAGCCGACACGAATGTCATCAGCTTCGAAGAGCAGGCGCAGAAAGATATAGCCGACGCGGCCGCGACTGGCGAAGAGGGTGGCGCCGAGGCCATACCACGTCCCCCGGTGGTCACGATCATGGGGCACGTGGATCACGGCAAGACCACCTTGCTCGATTCGATACGTTCGACAACTGTGGCCGAGGGCGAAGCCGGCGGAATCACGCAGCATATCGGCGCTTACAAGGTGCAGGTCATGGATCCTGAATCTCCCGCCTACGGGCGCGAGATTGTGTTTCTCGACACGCCCGGTCACGAAGCCTTCACGCGTATGCGCGCGCGGGGCGCCAAGTCCACCGACATTGTGGTGCTGGTCGTTGCCGCTGATGACGGCGTAATGCCACAGACGCTTGAGGCCATCGATCACGCACATGCTGCCGAAGTGCCGATCATCGTAGCCGTGAACAAGATCGACAAGCCGGAAGCCATGCCAGATCGAGTGAAGAAACAGCTCGCCGATCGAGGCTTGATGCCGGAAGACTGGGGCGGCACGACAGTGTTCGTCGACGTCTCGGCCAAAAAGAAGACGAATCTGAATCTTCTGATGGAAATGATCTGCCTTGTCGCAGACCTGCAGGAGTTGCGCGCCAATCCGACCCGTTCGGCAAGTGGCGTGGTTCTGGAAGCCAAGCTGGATCGTGGCCGCGGGCCAGTCGCGACCGTGCTGGTGCAGGATGGCACGCTTCGTACCAGTGACAACTTTGTGGTTGGCAACGTGTACGGCAAGGTTCGCGCCATGTTTGATGATCGAGGCGCGCAATTAGAAGAGGCGCCACCATCGACGCCGGTCGAGATCCTTGGCATGGAAGGATTGCCGCAGGCCGGCGATCAGTTTGTGGTGGTAGCCGACCGCGACAAGGCGCGCGGCATCTCGGAATACCGCGAACAGAAAGCTCGCGAAGCGCAGTTGGCGAAGAGCTCACGTGTTTCGCTCGAGGGCTTGGCTGAGCAACTGAAGACCGCAGGCACGAAGGAACTCAACATCATCCTCAAGGGTGATGTGGGCGGCTCGGTCGAAGTGCTGACCGACCTGCTCGCGAAACTTTCGAATGAGAAGGTGCGGTTGAAGGTACTGCGAGCGGGCGTGGGAGCGATCACCGAATCGGACGTGCTACTGGCGTCGGCATCGAACGCGATCATCATCGGGTTTAACGTCCGGCCGGAACGCAAGGCGCAGGAACTCGCGGATCAGGATAAGGTCGACATCCGGTTGCACTCGATCATTTACGAGTTGCAGGACGAGATCAAGCGCGCCATGACTGGCCTGCTCGAGCCGACCATCAAAGAAACGTACCAGGGTCGCGCCGATGTGAAGGACACGTTCCGCATTCCCAAGGTCGGCACGATTGCGGGCTGCCAGGTCAGCGACGGCTTGATCAAGCGCGATTCAGAGGTCCGCCTTCTGCGGGACAATGTCGTGGTGTTCAAAGGCAAGATCGCCTCGCTCAGGCGCTTCAAGGACGACGCCAGCGAGGTCCGCAACGGCATGGAGTGCGGTATTGCGATCGCGAACTACTCCGATATCAAGGTAGGCGATGTGATTGAAGCATTCGTTACCGAGCGCATTGCCGCCGAAGTGATTGCATAAAGCAGTCATTGGTCCTTGGTCGTTAGTCGTTGGCAACCTGGTTCGCTAACGACCAACGACCATCGACCAACGACCGAATGATTGCTTTTCTCACGATCGAGCTCAGCATTGAGGCGGCCCAGTCGCTCAAGGACAAACGACAGGTGGTTCGCAGCGTGAAAGACCGTTTGCGCGCGCGATTCAACGTGGCCGTAGCGGAGCTGGACGCGAGCGGGATCTGGAATCGAGCGACCATCGGAGTGGTCAGCGTTTCTCCCTCGCGCGACTATCTCGACGGGCTGATGATAAACGTGGAGAGGATGGCGATTCGCATTGCCAACAACGGTGGCGCGGACGTCACAGACTCATTTCTGGAGTTCCTTTAACTTGTTGAGTCAGGCTGCCTTCTTCTCATCCCCCCGGGCAGCATAATCTGATATTCTCATCCGTTTTACTTTGAGAGGAATTCAGTTGGAACGGCGTGGCCAAAAGTACCGTCGAGAGCGGCTGGGTGAGGCCTTGCGCGAAGAAATCGAGACGATTCTGGAGGGAGAGCTCGGGGATCCGCGCATTGGACTGGCCAACGTGAGCGAGGTGCAGCTTTCGCCGGATGCGCGCTCCGCGCGCGTGATGGTCGTGGTCGACGGAGATGACGAGGAGGCGGCGGCAACGATGGAAGGGTTGCAAGCGGCGAATGGGTATGTGCGCCGGGAACTGGCAGAGCGGCTGCACCTCCGACGCCCGCCCGAACTGATTTTCATCCAGGATCGTTCTCAGGAGTACCAAGCGAGGATCGACGAGTTGCTGACCAGGTCGAAGAAGAAGAACCGGTCGGCGCGTTGACTGTAGGGCCCATGTTGCGGGAAGTACTCGAACATATCCAGAGACGGGATCGTTTTGTGTTGACGTCCCACGCGCGCCCGGACGGCGACGCGATCGGCTCTGCCCTGGCATGCTGCGAAGTGCTCCGGCAGTTGGGCAAGGCGGCCGATGTCGTTTTGCATGATCCGGTGCCGCGCATCTACCAGCCTCTGCCCTTCGCGGACCGCGTGGTCCAGTCTCACCGCGTAAATGGCCACTACGAAGCGGCCATCATCCTGGAATGCGATAGCATCCAGCGCACTCGCCTGGAGGGACTCGAGAACCAGTTCCTGATCAGCATCGATCATCATTTGAGTGGACGTCCGTTTGCCCATGTGAACTGGATCGATCCCAAGGCCGCGGCGACGGCCGAACTCGTGTACCGGCTGGCCCGGGAGGCTGGCGTCGCCGTTTCCCCGGAGATCGCAACCTGCCTGTACACCGCGCTGATGACGGACACGGGATCGTTTATGTTTCGTGGCACCAACGAACAGACATTCGCGCTAGCTCGCGAATTGGTGCTGGCAGGCGCAGATCCCGCGCATTGCGCCCAGAACATTTATTTTGCTCATTCGACAGCCAAGATGCGGCTTCTCGGCGCAGCGCTTTCGAATCTCCACCGCGAAGGGCCCCTGGCGTGGATTTGGGTTACGCGCGAGCAGATGGAGCGCAGTCAGGCAAAGGAAGAAGATTGCGAAGGGATTGTGAACTACGCGCTCTCCATTCAGGATGTCGAAATCGCCGCATTTTTCCGGGAAATGCCGGATGGACGTTATCGGGTGAGCTTGCGCAGTAAAGGCAAACTCAATGTCGCAGAGATCGCCGAGCTTTTCGGGGGCGGCGGGCATGAATGCGCCAGCGGTTGCTCGATGGATGGTCCGCTCTCGATCGCGGTGGCTCGCATGCTGGAAAAGATCCGGCCGGCTTCATCGGCGGATTGAATTCCGGATTGATGACGCGCTCGGTTGAGGTCGCTTCCACAGCACTCTGATATATTTCCTTCCATCCGCTTCACCTTTGGGATCGTCATTGTGCCGCTTACATGCTCTCTGATCAGAATCTGTACACTGCTTTCGCCGGCGATCGAGGAGTAAACGAGACGTCGGTTCGCAGGTATCCGACAACCGGGACTTCTTCGTGAGCCAGCGTATCCGCGAGTGGTTGCTGCTGATCGGCTTCTGCGTCTTTCTATTCTTCTACGGACTCGGACAGTTTGGACTGATTGGGGCCGACGAGCCCCGCTACGCGCAAGTCGCCCGCGAGATGCTGGAGCGGCATGACTGGATCACGCCCACTCTGGGCGGCCGCGCATGGCTCGAAAAGCCTCCGCTCTACTACTGGCAGGCGATGGCCGCCTATCGCTTATTCGGTGTGCGGGACTGGGCAGCGCGATTGCCCTCGGCCGTGGACGCGTCCTTGGTCGTGCTAGGCGTATATCTGTTCCTGCGAAAGTTGCGGCCCGGGCTTCATGTGGACGGCGCCCTGATGACGGCGTCTGTGGCAGGAATTGTGGGATTCGCACATTCGGCCTCGACCGACATGCCACTGGCCGCCGTGTTCTCGTTGGCGATGCTGGCCTGGTATGCATGGTGGGAGACGTCCCAGAAGAAATACTTGGGGACCTTTTATTTCTTCCTGGGCTTGGCCGTACTGGCGAAAGGGCCCGTGGCTCCAGTTCTCGCCGGGGTAGTGATTGTGCTGTTCGCGGCGGCAGCAAAAAACGCGCGCATTGTCCTGCGCACTCTCTGGATACCCGGGGTGCTGTTGTTTTTTCTGGTCGTCTTGCCGTGGTATATAGCCGTTCAGTTGCGTCAGCCGGAGTTCTTCCGCGTTTTTATCCTCGAGCACAATCTGGCACGCTTTGGCAGCAACCTCTATCACCACGAGCAGCCGTTCTGGTACTACCTGCCCGTGGCACTGTTGGCACTCGTTCCGTGGAGTGTCTTTGTCGTCGCTTCCTCCTACGAGATCGCGCGTGTATGGTGGGCGGAACGGATGCGGTTATTTGAGTCGGGTGACGCCCTGAACTTCTTCCTTGTCCTGTGGCTCGTGGTCCCGATTCTTTTTTTCTCTTTATCGCATTCCAAGCTGCCTGGTTACATTCTGCCCGCGATTCCTGCTGGTCCGTTGCTCGTGGCGGAGTACATCCGTCGCCATGTTGAGGACGGTGAGCGACCGCTCGTTCTGCTGAACACACTCCACGCACTGGTAGCGGCGGCTCCCCTGGTTCCGGCGCTGAACATCGCATACCTCGTGCTGCAGCATCGTCTTCCGTGGGTACGGGGAACGATCGTCGCATCCGCCATTGCCCTGGCACTTGCTGTCGGGGTCGCAGTTACGCTTGCGGGAAAACTCGGATTGCGGCTGCTCTATTTTGTCACGCTGATTCCAGTGGTGCTCACGGTTGCAGCACTGTTAAGAATCGGCTCGCCCACAGTGGACCAGACGCTTTCCGCACGCCCGGTTGCGACGCAGCTTTCCGAAATGGAGATGAAGCCCTTACCGATCGCGGTCCTCGGCGTGAGGCGCGAGACCGAGTTCGGGCTCGCGTTCTATCGCAACCAGGTTGTGAGCCGCTATGAAATGCGGCAGGTGCCGGCCGCCGAGCACTTGCTGGTCGCGCCTGAAGGAGCCAAGGCCGCGATTGTTCAGTTCGCCGGCGGGCGAAGGGTTTCGTTTCTCGGGAATTTCGCGCCGCAGGGTTTGGACTTGTATTGGGTGGCAGGTGAAACCGCGAGCCAGTAAAAATTGACGCTGACCGTTTTTACAGTTTGCTGAAAAACTCTTGGCATCGCCCTGCTCTCTCGCTCTTGTCATTCCGACGCCGAACGCGGCGGAGGAATCTACGGTACCCGAGAGCGCGTGATCTGAACCATGCAAGCATCAATGGGGTGCTGTAAGGGGAGTGGCCGTCTGCGCAGACGACGTGTTCAAAGAGCACACGCAGATGTGGCGAATAAGATTCCTCCGCCGCGTTCGGCGTCGGAATGACAAAAATGGACGTGTTCGGCTTTAAGCTGCCGAGCTCGAGGCCTCGCCGAAGGCCGCTTTTCAGCAAACTCTTCAGCCGTCTTAGGAAATTTCCGGCTCTCGCGAACCTGCCTGGTCAACGAATCGGCTCTTCGCTGTTTGCCTCCGGGCGCGGCGAAGCACTAGACTGCTTGATTCACGCCCCTCATGTCGCGCGGTCTGGCCGAGGCGCGCCGCTGGAGCCCCGTGGAGATTCTCGACCTCAGGCATTTCTCTTCCGTCGATTTGCGGCCCCTGCTGGACGATGAAACCCAGGTATGGTCGCGCCTGCTCTCCTGGGACTACACCAGTTCCTCGGACATGATCCTGCGCTATGTCGATGCCAAGATTCTGCCGGGCTATGCGGCTATTGATCGCGGCCGTATTTTTGGATATGCGTTCTTCGTATACGAGGGCGCCAAGGGCGTGATTGGGGATCTGTTCGTCACCAATGGCCAACGCTTGCCGGAGGCACGCGAGGTGGAATCACGCCTGCTGGCCCACGTCATTGAAACCTTGCAGCAGTCGCCCGGGATCCATCGGGTCGAAGCCCAGCTGCTGGTGCATGAAGCGGGCGTGCTCGCGAGACCCTTCCTGGATCAGGGCTTCCGGCGTCATCCCCGGCTGTTCATGGCGATGCCGTTGAATCGGCAGTCGCGGCCCTCACCCTCGGTGTTTCCGGATTTCGAGATTCGTGCATGGCAGGACAGCGACTACCAGTCGGCCGCGGCCGTCATCACGGCGGCGTATCGCGGCCACGTGGATGCGGAGATTAATGACCAGTATCGCACTCTGAGCGGCTCGCTGCGTTTTCTGAACAATATCGTGCGCTTTCCCGGATGCGGCTTATTCGATGCGGAGAGTTCCTTCATCGTCACGCACAAGGCAAGCCGGCACGTTGCCGGATTGATCTTATGTTCGCGCGTGCGAGCCGACGTGGGGCATGTCACGCAGGTCTGCGTGCTGCCGGAATACAGATCGCGGGGAGTCGGGGAGGCATTGCTTGCGTGTACGGCAAACGCACTGCGCAAGCGCAGTTTCTCGCTATTGTCGCTGACCGTAACCGAAGCGAACTCGCGTGCCGTGGAACTCTACCAACGACTGGGTTTTGATGCGCAGCGCGTGTTTGATGCGTTTGTGTGGGAAGAACGGTAGTCTAGTCGCCAGTCTCCAGTCTCCAGTCTCCAGCAAATCCTTGTTCTGACAGCGCTCCTACTGAATTCTTATCAATCAGCTGGGTACGAAAGCTAAGGCAGGCAGGTGCTGACGAAGATCCAACGCTCTGAATGGCTGAAGACTGGCGACTGGCGACTGGAGACTACCTTCGGATCAGCCACATGACCCAGCCGGCCACAATCACTCCGCCGGCGAACATGGCAAAGCAATAGAGGCCGTAGCGAACCATCTCGCGAGGTTCATTGCGCTGCGTGATCCCGAACACGACGGACGCGAACACCGCGAAGAGAATTGCGCTGCTGAAGTGCGAGAGCTGGATCGTCATTGCTTCTTTCCGATGGCGATGTGATAAGCGTCAGCAACAGCAATGAAATTCAACAGTCCCGCCACGATCAGGAATTTTGTGCCATAGTCCGCAGTGGCGTGCGCGATCGCGCCGTGTCCCCAGTCGAGCGCGCGCGTCAGAATGTACAGACCGCCTCCACCCACATTGCCGACAAAGCCGAGCATGTCGAGGATGTCGCCGCCATTCGGCTTATAGACGCGTCCCTCCATGGCGAGGCCCAGCAGGAACATCGCTACGATGGAAAACATAAGCAGTGCGCCGCGGACCCAGCGTTTCTGAATCAGGTGCCCGGCGCCGGGAATCAGCCACGCGATCGCGGGAGCTACCACCGACATGGGAGTAATCGGACTAGCTTGGACCAGGGGTTCCGCAGGCTTCGTTTTGGTGGTGGAATTTGCCATTCAGATGATCACGATCTCGCGTTGAATTTTGCCGGTCACTTCCGCACGGTTAGGGCGCACGAGAACGTTGACTTCGCTGCGCACCCCGAATTCAGGCAGGTAGACGCCGGGTTCAATTGAAAAGCAGGAGTTGGGCAGGATCTGGCGTTCGTCGTGGATCTCGAGGTCGTCCATGTTGGCGCCGTTCGAATGCACGTCGGTGCCGATGGAGTGCCCGGTGCGGTGAATGAAATAATCGCCGTAACCGGCTTTCTTGATGTGATCGCGGGTAGCGCGATCCACTTGCCAGCCGGCAATACGTTGACCGGCGTCGATCGCATCGAGCACGGTCTTGACGCCTGCGTCCCGAGCGTCACGGACGATCTGAAAAACTTCGCGTTGCTTGTCCGATGGCGCCTTGCCAACGTATCCAGTCCACGTAATGTCGTAGTAGACAGCCCCAGGCGTATTTTTCTTGCCCCAGATATCGAGCAGGACGAAATCACCCTCACGGATCGCGGCAGAGTTTTCGGCGCGGGGTTCGTAGTGGGGATTGCCGCTGTTCGCGTTGACGGCGACCACAGGCGGGTCATCGGTGACGAGATTCTCGCGTTGAAACGCCTCGAGGAGCCATTGCTGCATGGCGTGTTCGGTGGTCCCGCCATTGCGCACGCGGCGGCCGATTTCCGCGAAAGCCGCTGTCGTGATGCTGTCGACGGCGTCGCGCGCCGCAAAATGGGTCTGGATCTGCTCGTCGGTCCAGGTAGCTTCGAATTGCGCGATCAGGTCGGCGGCGCTCACGACGTTCTTGCCCAGCCCGCGGACCAAGTCCATGGTGCCCGCATCCACGAGCGAGACCGTGAAGACCAGGTTATTCGGCGAGTACTGCATCGCGATGGTCTTGTAGTCGGCTAGAAACAATTTGATCTGCTCGAATAATTCCTGCCAACCCGAGTAGACCCGCTTGGAGCCGGGAAGAGAATCCAGATGACCGGCCTCGATTTTGTGTACCAGCTTGGAGGGTTCGCCCTTTGCCGGGATCAGGTAGAACCAGCGGCGCGTCACCATCAGCGAACTCGGAAGCCCGAGAACCCGATAGGCAATCGGGTCGCGATGGTGGTGATCGTAGAAGAGCCAGGCGTCGATATTGCGTTCGCGCAGGGCCGCTTGAATGGCTGGGAGATTCATCTCAACCCTCTATTGTAAACAAGGGCGCGCTTTTGCGCGACCGGCGCGAGTAGGCCTTTGTCAGAAAGTCTTGGCTGCGCGCCACCAGCGCCGGACCGCTACCAGGGCCCAGATGGCTTCGACAATTCCAAAAGGCCAAGCTCCCTGCAGGAATCCATAGACGGACCCGAGCGCGCACGCCAAAGCAAATGCCAGGATGAACCAGGGACTGCGATGTTCGAGTGCGTAGAACACGAGCATGGCCGTGACTGCGAACAGTCCAAACAGGCTCAGGGCGCTCATGCCGCGAGAATCCGTTTTCGGACAGCCGGCGACAGTGTTTCGCATGCGGTACGAAGCACAAGGCGAGGCGCGCGTCCGCGGATTTGCCGGATATAGGTGAGCGTTGCCGGAGTGCCGTACTTCACGGTCTCTCGCAGCAGCCAGCCCAATCCCTTCTGCACCATGTCATCTTCATCGCACAGGAGCAGGTTCGAGAGACGCTTGATGTGCGGCAGAAACATCTTCTGGCGAGTGCCTTGGATCAAGGCGACGCAAGCCGCACGGCGATGCCAACGGTTTTTCGACTTGGCCCATACGAAAACAGCCCCCGCTCGTGAAGGCTTGGCGACGATCATCGGAGCGATCAGGTAGTGAACCAGTCCATCATGGTCGGCCCAGCTGGTGATGCGGTCGAGCCAGGACTCGAAGAGACGGAACTCGGGGTCCCCGAGCTGATCCGTGACCTTCTCCAGCATAAGGACAGCAAACACTTTTTCCTCGAGAACACGGCCTCGAAAAAGCTGGTCGGCGACCTTGATGAGGAAAGGAAGGCTCTGTTCTTGAATAATCGTGCGCCGGAAGCGGACGGCAACCCGGCGCAGCTCGGCCGTGTACCAGCCCCGCGATTTGATTTCTTCTTTGAAAAACCACCGGACGCCCTCGGCGTGAGGCGCGGAGCCACCATCTTTGAGAACACGGCGGATGTGATCGGCGATGTATTTCGGCGTGATTCTGCGTTTCGGCATATTCAGCGCGCAAAAGCATACACCTGATTCGTGGAGGAGGCAGTGATGTTGAGGCGGAATGTGGATTCTCGTGGGACCCCAAAATCCAAACCGCAAAGAGCGCGGAGGTCGATGCACACGTAGGCCCAGACGCCCGGGTCCCCATCAAGCCCGTTTTTGGCTTGATGGGGTGGAGACGCCCTCGTCTGGGCGGCCGGGCGTCAGCCCGGCGGCACCTTGCTTCGAGACTACAGCCTCCCCAATTCGCAACTAGTCGTACTCCCTGTCTGTTTTCCGTCCAATGCACCATTGCTAGACAATAATTTCCTGAAGCCGAGCTTCACTCGGCTGGGCAGACGGGGCGTCTGCCCCTACGCGAAGCACGAAGCTGCGCTCTTTCAAATGTCGGGAAATCCGAGTTCTTCCGCAGCCTCTACAGGCACGCCGTAAAGACCGGGAACTGATCGACTTTAGCTGCAGTCTCGATTTTGGCACGAGCTGGATTTCAGGAGCATCTGTACCGTGTGTGCAAGAAGAATCACGTCTCGCTTGGCTCGGGCACTTCAGCCTGGGCCTTCACAGTCTTGTCGTAAACCCAAAGCAGGGCGGCCGTGGCGACACCGACGGCGGTGACCGTCCACCAGATGCGTTGCGGTTCGTGCTGGACTTCGCCGAAGTGATGCACGAGCCAGCCTCCGAAGCGTCCGCCGATCAGCGAGCCTATCCCGATGGGCAGGAATGCGAAGCCCATATACGTGCCCTGTTGTCCCGACGGCGCGAGTCGCGAGATGTACTCATAATAGCGTGGCGATTGGATGATTTCCCCGAGGGCGACGATCATCAGTGCGGCAACCGCCGCCCACACACGCGGGTACGCGCCGATAACCAGCCACCCCACGGCGGTAATCAAGGTTCCCAGTATGATTGCGCGAAAGGAAGGGATGCGGCGCGTCAGGGCATTCACCGCAACTGTCAGTGTGATCACGATCAGCGGGTCGGCAATCAGGATTCGTTCTGTGTTGGCAGTCGCGTCCACATAATCGTGAATGTAAATGGGCAGGATGAGATATTGCTGCCAGAAAACAATCCAGTAGCCTGAGAAGATCACCAGGAACAGCACGAAGCGCCAATTGCCAAGCACGGTGACGAAGTTGCCGAGGACCTGCCCGAGTGAGGTGGTTTGCTTTCCCTCTTCGAGTGGAGGTTCCCTGAAAAAGATCAGCACGCCGATGAACATCAGAAATACGCTCAGGGCGGCCAGACGGAATACGCTCTCAACGCGCATGTGCTCGTGGACCCAACCCGCAAGGAATGGCCCAAGAAAGCTGCCGACGTTCACCAGCGTGTAGTAGATCGAATAGCCGATGGAACGGACATTCTCTTTGGAAGCCCGCGCAATCGTGCCCACCACGCTGGGTTTGACCAGGGCCACGCCGAGAGCCGGCAGAAACAGAATGACTCCAACCAGAAGGCCGAGCGGGACAGTTGTGCGCAAAGGCGCCATCCAGGGCGCGGCGATCGACCCTACCAAAAAGTACGAGCAACTCAGGATGAAGTAGGCCAAGGAGAGAGCGCGCCGAAAACCGATGCGGTCGGCCAGCGCGCCCCCAAAAATCGCTATCACCCAAACTGCGCCGCCGAAAATGCCGCTGAGGCTGGTGGCCTGTTGGGTGGGAAACTGCAGCGCTTCGTGCAGATAGCGGGTGAGCGCGGCGAACACAGCGTAGTAGGAAAGCCGCTCGAAAATTTCGCTGATGTTGGCAATCCAGAATGGGCGCTCAAAGCCGGTGCGGATTTCCTGCAGGCGTTCGGAAAAGGTCAAGAAGGGCTCCTGATGTTCAG
>Ga0206931_1134_pt1 | contig 22759 bp, 23 predicted proteins | sample Alteio_BWOrgHeat_17_FD_152946 | JGI IMG/M metagenome (GOLD analysis project Ga0206931, IMG submission 152946) | Enriched cells from forest soil in Barre Woods Harvard Forest LTER site, Petersham, Massachusetts, United States -... | ecosystem: Environmental > Terrestrial > Soil > Temperate forest >...
AGACCATGTTCTGGATCATGGATCCAGTCCGCATGCGGAACGATCTCTTGCAGAACCCCGAAAGTATTGTTTGGAGCGCACCTGAGTTTTCGACCCTAATAAAACTAGCAATTGCTGCTGGGCTGAACAAACAGATGGTGTGCTGGGCGGATTCTGAAGATGAACATGAAGAAAGGCTCCATGCGTTAATGAGGTGCGAACTTGCCGGAAATGACACTGCTCAGTTTCTCGAAAGTGTAAACGTCGCCCTTGATGGAGTGATAGTGTTTAGTTGGACACACGCCGACGCATTGCTTTGGGAGATTGATAAGGCTGTCGCCGAAAACATACTCTTTGAGTTGTTGGTGAATGCCGTCGCACGGGCCTGCCTTGTGAAATCAGATCCATTTGTTTCGCTCACGACATGCTCTAGTGATGAAGACTTCGTCGTAGAAGTGGCGAACGCCGCCGCAGACGATGATATTGCCGCCCTAATGCGGCAATGGCCAAAGCCAACTACTGGCGAAGAATTTGGAAGCTCAGGAGTAGCGGGGCTACACCAAATCAGCATACTTCCCGCTAGGGCAGAATTGGCAAAGAGACTGGATCAAGGCCAGCGTCCGTCGGGGCGGGTGCACACTCAGGCCAACACAACAGAACTTAGGCTCCGCCCTCCTATGGAAGTGACTTCACCCACGAAGGGCGTAAGAATTTGTCTTGAAATTCGAGCGGGGTTATCCAATTGACAATCTTACATGTTGACGATGAATTCAAAACACCGCTGAAACGCGCGTACCGGAAGTCATTCTATTCAGAAGTCGTCAAAGGTTGGTTTTGCAAGGTGATCGTCTTCGACCAAGCGTTTCGTGCCATTCGGTGGCTGCGAATGGGATGCTGGGTCAATTCCAAGGGTGAGCCGATCGAGGAAGACGAACCAGGAGCCTCCCAATGCCGCCCTGATGTCGCATTTCTCGACATTGACTTCAAAATCAGCATTGAATGCCGAGACCGGGAGTCAACTCGATGGTCACATTTTCCCGACGACACTCAGTCTGCGCGGTTAGGATGGGCTGTAGCAAGCACAGTTCGACGTGCGGCGCCATTGTGCGAAATTGTCATGTACACAGGCAAGGAGGATGTTGAGCGGGGGCTAGGAGAAGCATGCATTGAGGTGGATTGTGACGGTGAACGAATCCCTCCCTTCATTCGTGTAAAACAAAAGGTAACCGGTTTCGATAAGATTTTTGAAGTCGTTCAGGAGGAGCAGAGGCGGCTGGCTAAGACGAGTATCCGAGAGGGGAGATTCGACCTTAATGCTTTTGAATTATTCATCACACACTTCTCGGTCTTGCGAAGCCACGAATACTACGACAAATTAGTTCATGAATCTTGGCCCGACTTCTATGAAGAGCGCTCATCCTGGATTCAAGGGGACCGCCTTCGAGACTGGGTCTACAAGGTCTTCTGGGGCTTTCTATCTTTGTTTCCACAGGAATTCAACGCAATAGCTGACTTCCAAGTGGGAGACACGACCGTAAAGCGGTGGTCAGCAATCCAAAGTGTGCTGGAATCTGCAGCATCGGTGGATCGAAATATATCACTGGTCAAAACTTTTAAACAGTTAAGACTTCCAAATTCCGGTGCAAGTGTCTTCCTCACTCCTGCCGCAGCGCTCAAGCACAATCACATCTGGAATTACGATGGGACGGGGTTGACCTGCCAAGAGGACCGGCCCTTAGCAAGTTTTGACAACAGTAATCGACCAGATTACGAGCAGATTTCCAATCAGGAGCGGTGCTTCAATCAATGGTATGCCACCGCGATGGAAGTCGATCCCAGCCTTCGTCAGCGGATAACTGAGTCAGGATTGCAGCCATTCGATTGGTTCCGAAGTTTGGGGCAGCCTCGAAACAGATTTCTAGATGAGTGGGAAAGTGATTTCAAATTCTGGGTCTTACCCCTGGCCAACCTTAATTGGGGTGAAATGGAAGTCCAAGTTGGGCATCTTCCAGAGGGTCGCTATCTGACCGACTGGAAGGGGCTATTCCTTGGGGCATCTTCGGCATTTGGCGCTTTTGTAGCCCGTTGTCGGGACGAAGGCGCGGAAAAGCTGACATTCACAGGTTCCTCTACTGACGACTCTGCTGAACTAATTCTTTCGGTTGTACCGAAAGGAGGAAAGCACATTGGGTCGCTACAAGGCTTTCAAGGCGCGCGATCTGAGCAAGGACTATTCGGCTGGGGCCGATCTTGGATAGTGTCGAGCCTCCCCCCACAGGAAATGGCCGACAATTTAGGCAGTACAACTCATGAGGAAAGAATCACAACAGTCAGACATGAACTGTGGCCACCTTCCGACTGTCCTTCCGTAATACGCTTAGTTTCGGCAGCTGCCCCGATTTTCGAATTGCACTGGCAGATGAAGGACTATCTGGCCCAGAGGACGCTTAATTAAATGCGCCTACATGTCTGGGACAAGCTCGGGCATGGCTACCCGGTTGATGGTGTCCAAATCGTCAGATATGAACAGTTGGGGCAGTTCGAGGCTTCTTGGAAACAAGCAACGATTCTGGCGATTCATACTGGCGAAGAACTATGGAATGCTGAATCTATTGTTGACGTTGCAACACATGCCATTCAGTCAACTAACTTGCATGTTCTGCTATTTTCCGGCGGCGGGTCAAGACGACCGAACCAGATCAGAAGTGATATATCCTCGCCACTTAGGACTCGTTTACATGCATTGTCGGACTCTGAGTTTTCATTACGTGTCCGTCAGGCACTTAGCGAATCTGGAAATCATATTCGGCATTTGATCGCACCGGATCGCTCCCTATTAATTTACGAAGTGCTGAATGCGATGTTTCAGTTTCAACTTCACCTAGCCGAAGGATCACCTGATCCGATGCTGGATGAATTGCGAGTGCAAGCTCGTGAGCATTTTAGATCGATTGACGGTCAATGGGGGCAAGCCCCTCGAAACCCGCTCGAATCAAAATATGGCGCTGGAGAAGACTTGAATTCCTCCATTGTTAACAACCTTTTGTTGGACTGCCTCGCAGTTCGAGATCCTGCTGTTTTTGGCGGCCACTTAAAGGAAATCAGAGACTCATTAATAGCATGGGCAAGCCCAGCGCGCCAGCAAAAAGAATAGCATTGCTGTCAGACCTTCCCTTCTGTGGGAGTTGTCTTGACGTGTCGCTCCTTTAACCTCAATCAACCTTCAATTGCTTCTTCCAGTAATCCGACTGCGGGATCGTAAGTGCCTTCCGGTAGTTGTTCAACACCCATTGAAGTCCGTATCGAAAGCATCTCATTTGCGATTCTACTTCGTTCTGCAACCGATGTCGCCGCGAGCCCTAAGTCATATAACGTCCAATATCTATGGATTTGTTCGATGCGTGGTTCTGCCTTCTGAAGGAGCTCCAGAATATGTCCACGTTCTGCACGGTCCTGGACGGAGCCTCCGTATCCTAGTGAATCTTGGATACGGAAAGCTAAATTATCCTCACAACTTGAATTCCAGAAGCAATCAATAAGGCTCATGGACACGGAAACTTCGCTGCCGCGAAACAAGATCGTTGTGCCGATACTTTCAACCTCATTCAACCTCTCTGAAAGGGATTCGTCGTCACTGTCATTGTTTTTTGGCCCGAATTCATTCTCAGCTTGAATGTCGTTTGCGGTGTGAGCGATTGGTGTGTTGTCTGGACTTCCTGGAGTTGTGTGGCGAGGGGACTGCTCGAAGCGCATACATGTGCATTAAAAAGTAAAGTATTTCCATCACAATAACGTAAGTTATTGACCAGGGCAATCTCTTCTTGAAGCAACAAATCCCGGCTGGGTGCGGCTCGAAATGAGGTGTCACCAATGCGTTCTTGATTTCATCTATAGTGAATGTGTGAGGATCGTTTGGATAGGTTGCCCATCGGTTAGACAGCTTTTGGCGCCAGAAGCAGATTTCGTCATGGACCCGTCCTTGACAGATCCATGCGACCTAATTCTCTGGTTCCTCGGTTCCCCCGGGACGCAAATGGAAGAGGAGGCAAAGCTTGTCGGAGAGATTTGGCGCGCTACAAACTGTAGTGTGACGATCGGTGTGCTTTCCTTCCTGCCGTTTCGATTCTTCGAACGAATATCGATAATGTCTGAGACTGCGCCAGGAGTCCAATTTATACCTTTACCCCTGACGCGCAATGAACTTGAGGACGTTGTTGGCAGGCTAAGACAGCCGACCCACCTCGAACGGAGCATTGCTTGCCGTTGGTTTTCTGGACTCCAGCAACAATGGATTGAATTGGGTCATGATATTGCACGAAGCATCTGCAATGGAGGGTTACAGAACTCGAAAGGGTCACTGGAGGAAATGTCTCAGCTGGTTGAAGTCTACGCTCCAGATTCCATCGCTTTGGTCGATGAGTTCAAGCAAGAGATGGGTAGCTCCAACGCTTTGGAGCGATTGGGACGACTTCAGGATGCGCTGATCGGGAAATCGAAGGAGCATATTAGTAATGCGCCCTCGGATCAAGCTCCTCTCGGATATGAAACTGTGGGCGTCGCCGACAATGATGGTTATGATGAGTCGACACTAAAGACGCTGGAAGGAATGGGCTACAAAATCTACAGACCGATCGCTTTATCCCCCCACTTGGCCCGACAAATGCTTGAACTCGCGAAACCCAGCATCATACTTGCTGACGTTGGATTCCCAGCTCCGATCGATGGACTCGCATTTATGGCACTCGCGTCCGAGCAGCCTTGGGTCAAATTGGTAATAGCTGTTTCACACGGACGCGTTTCTACGGGGACGCTGCCGATTAACGTCGAAGATTGCTGTGGTGGAAACAATTGGAACGACGCTGAGCGCATACACCGCGTGATCTGGAGGAGGGCAATAGAGCATGGAGTTTGTCAGTCAGCAAAACGATCTAGTCCTAAGCCGTGACGTTGTAAAGCAACTTGCCGCGCAATTGAGTCATGTTACTAGCGCTTGGATCAGTATGCATGATAGGTTGCTTCACGCCTATGATTTCAGTGAGAGACATTGCGCGGATCTGACATCTCTGATTAATACTGCAGATGATCTTCCGGATGTTGCAATCCGATCACTGATTCGTGACCGATTTCCGCCGAAACACCAACTCAGTGTTATGGCCTTTGGCCTTCCGAGGAAGGACCCTGCTTGGTGTTTGGCAAATAATTGCCCAGTTGAACAAATGCATTCTCAGTTACGAATTATGCTTGAGAATTCCCAGAATGCAATGTCTCAGCTTACAAACCATATAGCGCTTGGAAAGGTTCCAAGCAGGAAAGATCTATCCACGATAGTCGAACGAACGATAGATCTTGTTAGCTTGGCAAAGTCCGAACCAGCCTTTTACTTTAGTGGTTCCCTTTACAACAGTCTACATAGCTCGATTGAGCAGGTAAGTACATCCTGCTCATCGGATCTGACAAAGTTACTCGACTCTCTCGCTACTATGTGCTTACGTGCTGGGCATGCCGAACAGACACTAGTCCAAGGAGCGTTGAAAGATGCCCTGGAAGGCCTCTCGGCAGATTGCCCTGAAAAAGGGTTACGCTCCGCAGCTGTGCTAAAGGTGTTGGCAAGCGAATTACTCCCGAGTCACGAAGTTACATCAGTACATGCTGGCGGGTGCAGTGCTAGTACCTTGCGCATCGTCGCCGTAGATGATGAGGCCATTTGGCGAGACTTTGTCCGCGAAACGACAGATATCGTTAGGGATCGGCTCAATGGCACGATGAGTGTGGCCTTTGTAGAAGCATCGACAGCTACAGTAGCTCGAGACCTGTTACTGAAGAACAATTCGAAAACGAGCCCGGACGTGCTCACGATTGCTGTCGTTGATATGGGCTTACCTGATGAAACTTTGAACTCAGATTTATCAGGAACACTTCCAAGTCGTGATGTTGGCCACGCACTTTTACACAGACTACGCAGCTATGCAAACAATGTTCCTTGTGTTGTTCTTACCACGCCAAGTAATACTGCCGAAGACATGCTACGAGCATGCTCGCAGGGTGTAAGCCCTCGAGAGTATGTCCTGAAGAGTCAGAGCCACAATGACTTAGCCGAGGCGATCGTTAGGCTGTGTGTGCAAGCTCGACAATACGAGATCTCATATGACTCTGAATCACCATCCAGATCCTTCTGCCTAGACGGTATTCAAATAAGTCTCGATCCCATGCACTTTCGTACATTTTGTGCCCTCGCGGATCTGTCGGGACAAACTCGTTCGATGTTTTTTTCGCGCGATCAGATTCTGGACCGTCTGGATCAATTATTCAACCATGAATATAACTATTCTGGACAGGAACTTTCGGTGCCGGATCAAGCGAAGAACCTTACTCGCGATCGATTCTGGCAGTTCGTACAGTATCCAAACTGGCCATCTTACGAAGAGTTAGAGCGTTGGATTATTGACTGGCATCATCTCAAGAAGGAATCTGCTGGGTCATTGAAGCGAGCAATCACAAAGCTTGCGCAGGAATTCGGTGGTTGTTGGGATCGTATTGGATTTGTCTTCAATACGTATAGAGTGAAGCGACCGCACCCTGCGTGGATGTCCGACGGCGTTATTAAGGCGAGTCACAATAGCGTCGAGGAATTTGCAAGTTGGTTCGACCTGGTATTCGGGGGTATTGCAACCGCAGCTCCCCGCTATAACGATGTTCTGCTTCATGATCATATACTCGAGATTAGAGAGTGCATTCATCGAGGATTTCAGCTCGCCCATCGCTTTGTAGAACCGAGGAATGTTGTACGAACGGGCCCGATTCCCTCTGGTGGCTATCGTATATTAGCGAAGATCAGCCAACCATTTGACGAAGAAGTATTTGATGACACTTGGACTGTAAACGAAGCAGACCCTCCGAGAGTCCGGTCGGGACACTTGATCAGGGTGCTAGTTGTCGAGGACGACGATCTTATACGCAATCGAATTGTCGATTTACTTACGCTGGATGGATTCCAGGTTGATTTTGTTAGCAGCTGTAAGAGCGCCGACCCTGATAACATCGTGACGCCCCCAGATATCTTATGCTTAGACATAGCCTTGCCGCAGCAAGATGAATCCGATGAGATTTCGGTCGACAATGGCCTTGATTTGCTTAGGCGCTTTGCCTGCGCATTCCCTCAGTGTAGGATCGCCTGCGTGACCTCTTTTGCCAATACGGACTCAATCAAATTAGCTGCGCACAGCGCAGGCGTTGAACTCGAGTATATAGTCTCCAAGTCTCACGGGCGTGGTGGCCAAGATTGGGCTGCACGGCTTTTGTCAGTTATGGCCGGACTGCGAAATGAGCTATCTGGTCTTGTCGGTAGTCCTCCGGAAATGTCTGTGTCAAGACCAATCGTGACGGTGCTCCCCCAAACCGATTTTGCCACCGGGCGAATGGCTCTTAGTGTCAACGGGCAGCCTTGCCGCAGAATCAAAGCCGGTGATCAAGGTAGGCTTCTCGGCTGGTTTATCAGAAATCCAGAGCAAGAATACGATGCGAAACAGATCGTCATTGACTTTGATTTGCCTAGCGGCAATTCACTGAAAAAGTTGATCCAGTACCTCAGGCAAAAAATCCAAAGCGATTGGCTTGGCTTACCACTTTCCTCCCGTAACGAGGAGGCGGCGCGAATACTGGAGTGCGTTGATGGGAGTTTCATCCTTCATGTGCAGGTCGAAGCAATTGAAGCTGGTCAAGTCCTTACGGGTAGTACGCGAGCATGAGTGTATCACTCCGGATAATTGCTACAGGTTCTCCGCTAGATTTTCTGTCCGTGAGTTTCAGGGGATTACATTTCACTGATAGTTACTTCACGGGGCGAGAAGATGTTGTCGTGTACGCACACGGTAGTTCGTCCGACGCTCAGTTCCACGAAGCTTCCGGATTGCTCCAGCTACAGACATTGCTTGCTTGTACCAGTTCTCAGAGGAGTTCGATTCTCATTCTGGGGTGGTTACCCCAAGAAGAACTTCGACATTTCGACTACATGTTACGTTACCTTCCTTACTGCCAACTTCCGATCGTAACTTTGCCGTCAATCTCTGCGATTAGCCACCAATCGTGGACTGAACTATGTGAGCAGGCGCGGATGGCTCAAATTGAGGCGGATCTCAAAGAAGCTAGATATGACCTCAAGTCTCTGACTGAGCAAATGACTGATCATAGGCTTGAAAAGATTCGCGAAGGTCGCTTGTGGGGTTCTTCGCGCATCGAACTAGAATGTGTCGAATCCGGGGATGCACTTGGTCGATTACGAGACGTGGACCGCCTGACCACATGGCCGAGGGACTTGCAGCAGTGGTTAGACAGAATCATATTGCTATTGGACAAGCTGGGTAAAGGTGAGAGTTGCGCTAAGCCGATCAGCAAGATTGGCTATCTTGCGCGAACATACGTTGACGGTGCGAATGAGATTGCCTATTTGGCCAATCGCGAGCCCGGTCGGACCGATCTGCCGATTCAGAAACGAATAACCGAGCTTTTGGGATTGATGAAAGAGTTGAAGGACGAGATGATCACGCAGTTAATCCCCGAAATTTGTTTTGCACTGTCAATTGGAGATGCGCGAATATGCACATAGTCTTTGCTGATGATGATTCGGAACTAATTTGGCCCCAGGCACTTGAGAAAGAATGGCCCCGTTGGCTGGAAAGAAGGTACGGACAAGCGACGGTGAGTTTGATTACCAATCGTGCCGGTGTTCTTCAACACATGAAGAGCAAAAAAGCGGCGACTGACCTCCTCTGCGTTGACCTCTTCTGGGGAAGTTCCGTAGAAGAAGGGTTCGACTTAATCGAGCAGATTCGACGCATTTCACCTGTTGTTCCGATATTAGTGCTGACTGGCAAAGTTCCGGATGCGGAGATGTTCCGCCGGTGTATTGATGTTGGTATAACCCAATTCTTTCATAAGGACGATTCACTGCAGAAGCTAGTGGTGTGCATTGACACGCAGCTCGCCAAGGCTGGTCCAGCCATTCAGGAGGCAGCACGAATCAAGGGAGAACAAAACAAGGACAAGCGTGGCGAGATGGCCTCAGCTTGGCTCAAAGCGAGAATGCGGCAAATTCCGAGCACAGATCTGCGTGAAGCTTTGCTCTGGGTAGAAGACACCATTCGATCAGCTAAACCGCTCTCCGAAAGGTCAGCTTCAACGGTTGAGCTACTAAATTGCATAGTCGATGGAGTCAAGGAACTTCAGGCACGTGGTGTTGCTCATGGTGGAGACAGGAAGTTGATCGCCAACGCTCTGTTTCACCTTGGAATCTGGAACGAGGCGGCTGATTTCTTCAATGAGTTACTTCGCGAACAAAGCAATCCGAACATTTGGGAGCGACTTGCTGAAATTGCAAAGGCCACAAATGATGGAGACGGCTACATAGACGCCATGATCGGGCGTGCAAATGCATTTGACGAAACAAGGAAAGGCGACTTGGCTCTTGGTGTCTATAAGCAATTGCTTAAGGTCAGACCAGATGATGGCCGAGTTCTTCGAGGCACATTTTCTGCTGCCACTAAATACGGGTTAGCCGCAGGCGATGCTATTACGGACCTGGTCATGCTCAAAACCCAGGATGGAATTCACAATGAGGACTTGGTGGAGTACATCAAAGAACTAGCTGGCATGGGATGTCCTGAACGTGATATTGCAGAAAGCCTCTCAAACCTGTCGCCTAAGTATCCGTGGGCAGGAGACGTGTTAGCCGTTTGGATTTCCGATGTCTTCCTTGATCAGCCAAAGCTAGCTAAGAATCTTATTCAGTATTTCGAGCCGAACCCATCTCTTAATGCCGTAGCACTACTCGACGTCGCAGATGTTTGTCGCTCGTCCGGTGACCTTATGAAATGTAAGGAGACTTTGTTTTCTGCGTTTCAATCCGCAAATGGGACGCCTGCGGAAGGGAAAGTAGTGCAGCAGTGCTTGAATACCAGTAAGTCGATTGACGACTCTTCTTCGTCACGGCTATACAGACAGCGACAATGGGCTCTTCTAGCTGAAGCAGGCGAATTCAAAAAATTGACCACTGAATGTGGTGCGTGGTGTGACGAACAAGCAGTTAACATTTCCGACCTAGAATGTGCGGCAGATCTGCTCTCGCAAAATGAAGAGTCACGGTCCCTAGCGCAACGTTACTATGTTAGATTGCTATCGCATCCGTCGGTTTTGGTAGACGTTGATCGAGTCCGGTGGGTACTCAAAAAAGCGCTCGCCCTTCCTGGCAACGATGAGCAAATACTAAATCTGTATTCGGAGAACCAACGCCGCTTTTCGTTGACCGGGGTTAAGCTGCAGTTACCTTCAGATGACAGGCCGTTAAAAGGAGTTAGCATCGTGCTTATTGGCTCTTCTCAGCTCAGGAGTATGAAGTCAGACGTTCAGAGTATTTTAGATAGAAATGGAGCTAAAACGCGTTGGTTCATGTATGACTCTTCGAATAGGGTAGACCAAGAAGCGTTGGCATTTTCGGTAAAGGCTGCGTCCTTCACAATCTTTCACCTGGCGGGGGGCCACGCTGTCTCTAACGTTGTGAAGCCGATCCTTGAAGCATCTGGCGCGGACTATGTCTTGATCCAGGACCAACAGGGTCAGTCTACAGTCCTTCGATGCATCGAGAGTAAGTTCTGTAAATTACAACGATGATCTTCCCTTTATCGCCGACAAACAAAATCTTGCTGGTTGGGCCCTCTCAGATTTGATAACTTGGCGAGGAATTCTGTCTAGCTTCGTAGAGCCATATGGGAGTATCAGTATCGCTTGTCATTTTGCTGCTGGCAAGCATATCTCAAACGTACTGCCGACTTTTGGTGTGCTAATCACCGTAATAGTTGCACCCATTCTTACGAGGATGGACTTCGTGACATATAGCCCCAAGCCCGTACCAGCGATGCTTTCGGTTTCTGAAGTTCGGACTCTATAGAATTTCTTGAAGAGATGCTGCTGTGCTTCAGGCGTCATTCCGAGCCCCGTGTCTTTGACCGCTACTTTCACAAACTTACCTTCCGACTTGGCTGACACTGTCACGGAGCCATTCGGTGTGTATTTGATCGCATTACCGATCAGGTTGATAAGGACCTCCATCAGTCGATTGCCGTCGGCATAGACCGTCGGAACTGAAGGAGCTGTTTCAAAAATGAGGCTTAGTCCCTTAGTCTTTGCGTTGGGTGCAACCTGATCGATGGCGTCGTGGATCAGTGCCTCAAGGTTGAGTTCGTGCGGTTCGAACTTCATCTTCCCGGATTCAATTCGAGAAACGGATAGGAGGTCCTTCACTAGCTCGCTCAGGCGATTTGCTGATGTGTTTGCTTTCGAGAGATAGCCCTTTGCCTGGGTATCGACTTTTCCCAGCCCCTCGTCCAAAATCATCGACATGTAGCCTTGGATTCCGGCGATGGGTGTTAGCAGTTCGTGCGCAGCAATCGAGACGAATTCGGTCTTTGTTTGATCGCCTTCATAGAGCTTGGCCTTTTGGATTGCTGAAAGCGTTGGGGCTGCAATCAGGCTAAGAAATGCAAGATCCCGATGGGTGAACTGACTGCCGGAACGCTTCTTGCCAAGCAGCAGTAGGCCAGCGAGTTGGCCGCTTTGGTGAATGGGGACAGCAATGGCAACTCCCAGGGATATCAGGCGAGCTCTCGCTCCGGTCGGCAAGTGGCCTTTTGGAGAAGAGTAACCGTCAGATCCACTGGTTTCTAAATCAAGATGCTCTACTTCCACCGTCCCGACGTGGTTGGTGAAGTACCGGGTCACGCCTTCACTTTCATTGAGGAAAAGCTTGGCCGAAGTGTGGTAGCCCAACTGACGAACCTTCTTTTGCGCCAGCTCTCCGCCATCTGCCGGTTCGAATGCGTAGGCGATGCCGTGCGTTAGGTGGAGGGTGCGACAAACGGATTTCAGAACGGTGTCCAAAGCTTTGTCTAAGTCGAACACCTCACTCAGTTCTTGATTGAGCTTGGCGACGATGGCCTGTTGCTCGTAGTCCTTTTGGAAGAGCCAATGATCAGTCCGGGCGGCGATCCATTGTCGTAGGCTCTCCGACGTCAGACCAACCACTGCAACGGCTAGCAAATTGAACAAGAATTCATCCAGTGAAACGGGAGCCTTGCGGAGTACCTGGGTAGCAAACAGAGCCAGTGCTCCGTACAAGCCGATAAGGCAACCGATAAGGCCAGTGAAAATCACCGTTCGCTTGATGACGAACCGGATATCGAACAGTCCTTGGAAGACGATGGCGTAGGCAAACGCTCCAATGAGGAAGACTACCGACAGCGCGCCCACTTCCTGCAGGCCAAAGTAGCTAAAGCCAACCGGCATCACGACGTTGGTGACGATCACTGTCAAGGCAGACAGAAGAAATCCGGCGACAACGACGTCCAATTGCGCTCGTCGTTCCGCCGGAGCATGGCGAGAACTCTGAATGAGGCGGATGACGCCAGCACCGATGTACCAAACGATGTGAAGAACGAAAATGAAAAACAGCGGCCCAAAGTGGGTCACTAGCTCGCCCGTTGCGCTTTGGGATTCCTTGGCAGAAATGAGCGGAGTTGCGAACGATAGAACGATCAGAAGTGCGGTTTCGGCCAATTGAAGTCGCCGATAGCGGTCGGAAGTCTTGAGAAGCTCAAGCGTGAAGAAGTATCCGGACGTCACGGCCGCAGCGATGGCAGCGAAATTGAATCGACCGATCGAAGTGAGCCATTGCGGCTCGCGAACGTAATAATAAAGGAAGAGGCTGGCAAGCCACCCAACCATGAAGAGGGTGAAGACGGCAAAGTACCGGTGAGCAGGGCTTTTGGGCTCGCGCCAAAGGATCAGTCCTCCGAGGAGGAGCAGAGCGGTACAGCTTGAGGCGTAGGCAAACGCCGTGAGGCTGAGCATAGGAATTGGAGATTATTTGGCTTGTTGTTGTCCCGGCCAGCAAGGGACCTTTGTTGTTGGCCGTGTCTTACTCCACTATAGGCAAAGCTCAGCCACATTTGAAGTGGTCAAACATTTAGCCCTGCCTGTAAGCTTGATCGGTAATGTGCCGTAACGAAGGCGCTTGCTCCACCTTGGTTAGAACACTTTGCTCTAAGACATCGATATCAATGCGGCAAGGCAGGCACATTTCGCCCCAGTGACAGCGCTCAGCCCCAACGATTTCAAGTGACCAACCAAACCGGCAATAGACCCGATAGTTCGCGACCGGAACCTCCATCAAGAGGTTTTTAATGCCGAGCAAGCGGCATGACCGCCATACTTCCGTGCAAAGTGTCCACAAAAGACGCGGCTGGTTGCGGAACTTTCGCGTGATCGCGAGGATGACGACGTGGGCAGGAGAGTCTATCGCTCTCTCACTGATTTCCGGCCAGGTCGAATAGACGGGAAGGAAGCCTGTCGAGTCTGGTTTGCGAATTTCAATCCCACCGGCTAGCTGCCCCGCGCAGTAGGCGGCAAAATAGAGCGATGACCGGTTGGGCTCCGACAGCTCTGTGCCGATTTCCCATTCCTGTTCCAAGGCAACCTCCTGGAACGCCCTAATCAAGGAGGTTTGATCAGCAGGTTCGACGAGTCGACAAATACATATGCTGCCGCCTGTGAAGAGAACATCCATGGCTACGCATGCGCTGATGTCAGTGCGGAATCGAGTGGCAGAGATAGGTGGTTGCCAAGGAAACGGTCCGATACATCTGCTTCCCAATCGGCAAGCGACATGTCCGACAAGCTTGCGAGGCCACGAGTAGGTACGGCGCCCTTGGCGAGGTTGATGTAGGGCGCGGCGGTCAGAACGCAGCCATGAGATCCTTCCGGAACGAATCGCACTTGAACGGAAATGAGCACGCGCCGATATTGAACGCCGATGTTCTCGCCGATCAGGGAGACGGATTCCAACAGGGACTCTGCTTTACCGCGCTTCTGGTGGCACTCATCGCTGGCAGGACCGAGCACGCCGTGGTCCTCCATGAAGAGATCAGCATTCACCGCCCGGTCGTTGGGAATCGCGATCGCCATCGCGCCGTACATGGCGCACGGCCCAACCGCGTGGTGAGTTTTGTATGCGCATAGCACGTGTTGGCCAGGAGCAATCGGAAACCGTTGATCGGAAATTGTTCCGAGTACACCACGCGTAATCTCAAACAGGGGCTCCGCAGAGAAGACTTCTGGATGATGTGGAAGCAAATCTGATTGGATAAGGGGCTGTGGCAACACGTCAAAGCCTAGGAGCAAGCCGTTCAGACCATTGAACGACGAAACCTGCACCATGTTGGTCTGCGTGATGTTAGCGAAACTTGCTTCAGCGCGGTCGAAGGCAACGATACGGGTCAGTGTCTCGGAGGCAAGGCGAGGGGTTACGCCGAACGCAATGAGCGGAGCCGCGATGTACGCGCTTGTCGGCTGCATGGCCGCTGCAGAGCAATATCGGTCGAATGGACCGATGCTCCGTGCTAGTGTCTCATCCACCGACCGGTTCATTGTGTTTATTTTAGCACTGATGATGTCGCTAACGTCCGGTAATGGCCGAAGACTCTACGCATGGAAAGAAGAGGACGGCCCGCTCGGCGGTTCTTGATACGCGACCGGAATACGAACGCTTCGGAGCCTGGATGCGGGCGCAACGGGAAGCGGCAGGACTCCAACAGCGACCAATCTCCCGCTTGCTCGGAAAGCCTGAACAGTTTATTAACAAGGTAGAGCACGGCAAGCAGCGGATCGACGTCGTCGAGTTTCTTGACTTTTGCCAGGCCCTTGGTATCGAGCCGGCTACGACGCTCGGCGAGCTCCTAGCTGCGACGAAGAGAACATCAGCGTCCTAGTCCTCTTCAGCTCACCCTCGGTGGAGGTGCGAGCACGCTCTCTGAGTTGCAGGCCAGCCGCGAATTTGGCATCACTGCTGCATGAGCCAGTGTTATCGTTGCGGAAAATCGATCCCGCCTAGCCGCTATCAGCTTCGCCGCAAGGTCAAAACCGGCGAGTGGCTTCGGCGTAACTATGCCAAGGATAAAGTGAGCAGTGTCAACGTCCACTACGGCATCCGAATTGTCTGCAAGTCGTGCGCCCGTTCAATCGACGCTGAAGCGCGTCGGCTGGAACTGCTGAAGAACTGGGAACTCGGCATTGCCCTCTTTGTCCTACTCGTTCTGATCTGCATGAGAATATTCGGGTGACCGATTCCCCTATGAAAGAAAAACCCTCGCGAATGTGGCGAGGGAATGGTTGAGGGTTCTCAGTCGCGAGAACTCAGAGATCATCGTATGAGATGCCCCGAATGTAGTCGGTGGCACGCTGGGCCTGGGCTGCAGCGATCGTCACTGCCTTCGGGTCTTCTCTAAGGGTCGTTTGCCAACCTTGGATGTAGCTGGTGGAATTCTCCACGAGCGAATTGTCGAGACCAAGTCCGGCACAACAGAATGCCGAAGTCAATTCGGCCACAAGTTCTTCCCGGCTGTAGGTGTCGGAGCCAAACCGGATCGTTCCGGTGACTCCTGCGCGATTAAGCCGTTTCTCGTGTCCAGTCGAGTGTCCGAGCTCGTGAAAGAGCGTCGCGTAAAACGCGTCCGTCGTCATGAATAACTGAAGCTTCGGAATGCGGATGAGATCGTCCTTCGGTCGATACCAGGCAGACGATCCGCGTTCTTGGATGGTAGGCGGATCGATCATGGACTTCACCACTTCTTCAGCCCGCTCTATCCGCAGAGATGGGGTCTCACCGTTCGCGCTGGGAAGCGGCGGGAGTTTCAATCCCTGGCATTGTTCGACGTTGAACACATGGTAGTACCGCAGAAACGGGATCTCGGCAGGCCGCACCTCTCCCGTTAGAGGATCGATTCGGTCAACTTCTAAACGTTTCCAGAAGATCGCCATCATCGATCGTTCTCCCGATCGGATGTTCCCTCCCAACTGCTGCGCCTGCTTAAACGACAGCCACCGGTGGTCCTGAAACATTCCGAGCCCTAAGAGAAATACGTTTACTCCTCGGTACGGCCGGTTGCTCACCGCATTTACTGGTGGCGGGATATCGTTCCACGGTTTGCGCCATGGGACGACTCCCTGCTCAAGAGCCTCAACGATCCGCGCAGTGACGGCTTCATAAACGGCGGTGTTCAAAGGCACACCCCGGCATAGATGCTCATTTTGAGCGTGACGACGATTTCAAAGTGCTGGCGTGTTGCCATGTGACCTCCTTGAGAGCGGATGATTCCGCGAACTCACGATCAGGCATTTACGAGGGCCATGCAAATTGAAGAGATCGCACGCACAGGTCGCAAATGAGCCGCCGATCAGGCCGTGTTGCCAGGGATCGAGGAGGTCCTAGTGATCAATCGTCACGCATGTATCACGGCGACGTGTTTCTACGTTGAAGAATCTGCCGTTTCGGTCGCGATATCTTGAGGTGAAGAATCCGCCCGAAGCAAACTCTCGCTCGTTGGCCAGCCGCTGAAAGAAGCCAACTTCTCCCCAGTCCCCGCGCTCGTGCCGACGAAGGGCAGCCTGGATATCCTCGGCGTTGACGAGTTTCCGCGCATCTGGCGCAATATAGATGTCCCCAAGCTTTCGAAATCGATCAACCATTGTTCGTGTCTCCTTGCCTGAGATTGCTCAGACCCAACTATCGTGTAGGAGTTAAATCGGCTGACCGAGAAAGTCACGGGCTTCTTTAGGATCGGCTAAAGTGTCCGCCACACTGGCGAACAAACGCGCCCTTTGGGTAGCACCGGGGCGTTACTGACCAACGATATCGAACAGGTTTCGAGCTGTCTAGCAGAACAAATATGCTCCCTGTGGTTGAAAAACTGATCACAAGAAAAAGCCCTTGCAGTGAAGGGCTGGAATGGGTGGAGAGGCTAGTGCCTTTCAACGAGGTGGAATGATGCCGACGGATCTGGCCCGAGAAGTCCAAGCGATTCACCGAGCACTAACCGCTTGATCAGTCGGTCGACAGTGGGGTTATGAGTCGCGTAAGTTGGTAGGCGATCCGGTGCGCGGCGCGATACTGCTAAGTCAGTTCTTGGGTCCCACCGTTCTCGCCAGAGACACCCGGCAGGGAAAGGTTCTTGCATGAGATCCTTGCCCAGGTGGTACTGGAAGCCACCAGAAAAGACGACGATTCTGGGAGAACCCCATCGGAGGGGCACAATAGCGGCCCGCTGATGAGCTGGACTGTGAACTCCGCAGACAAGTACTTTGCTGGCCAATACGTGATCCTCGGCCTCTCGCTCAATGGCGTCTAACCGCACCGGCGAATGGTCGCTCGGGCCGCAGGCTTCGAAAACCTGCGCCAAATGCGAGGCGAGTAGCCGCGCATTGCCGTACAACCAAAGTTGAGCTGGCTCGTAGAAGCCTGGTTCGGCCTCAAATGGTGCGCTTCTGCGCGGTCGAGAAACGGTGCGAACAGCAGTCCGGCACACATACATAACAGGACCTCCAAGGTGGATTGGGGCAGGCGGTATTCGCCGGCTCCTTGGGGCACGCTAAATGTTTATGTCGGTCTGTGCAAAACGGAGAGATTCCCCGCACAAAAGGGACCTGATCATTAGGCCCTTGCTAGTGTTGTTGGAGGTTGTAAGTAACTCGACCTACTGATAACTAGGATTGCTTGACTCGACTAAAGGAAGCCTGATCCTTCTGGAGCCACGACTCAATCGGAAGCAATTCTGGATTATGGTCAGGGCGTGGCCAGCCTTCAGGATACGCATGTGCCAACAAATCCTTGAATTTGTCCCAGTCTCCGTCATGGAGCGGATTGAGAATGTATTGAAGCGCCGTATAGAGTCGGTCGGTTACCTCTGTGTTGATGGTTTTCATTTCAGCGGCGGATATTCCTCCGGATGCTTGAACGTCCGCTAGGCTCGTGGTCTGAACGCAATTAAAGACCAGCATGAAGGTGAGATCAGCGATGTCTTGATCGTTCAATGGAGTATTGGTTGAAGGCATTGTGAGGCGCTGAGGGAGTAGTTGATTCCAACATAGCAATTGAAGGCCCAGGTGTCAACGAAGCTCACCAGTTTTAAATAAATTGCACATATTGTCCGCCGCCGTATAATGCCAACATGCCTTTGAGCAACGAAGAATCCGTCGCCCTTCTGCAAAATGCCAGGATGCTAACTCGGGAAATCCTCGGAGCCGGAGTTGATGACGAACTGCAAGGGGAAGTAGATCCGGACGCCAATGGCTACGAGCGACTGAGAATCTATCTGGAAGCACTCCGTAGGCGTATGATTGCCCAAACCCGCCAACCGGGACAACTAGCAATTGAACGATTGAATGAATACGTGAGATCCGATGAAGGTCACATCGAAAGTATTGTTTTAGTTTTCACGCCAGAGGAAACGGAACAGTTTGGAATGGCCGAATTCCCGCTCAGTACTGGCTCCGGAGACATTGAAGATGTTTCCGAGCTCGAAGAGTTACTTCAGCTTCTTCAGCACGAGAGGGGGAATGGAGTTTAATGACGACCACGAAGATGGCCGCAATTCAAAGGCGGATGGAAGCACTTCTGAGGCGCCATGCAGCGGCTACCGCAGCCACGCTAACAGGCTTGCTTCCCGTTAGGCTAACGATGGGAAAGCTTTATGAGGCCTTAGTTTTATCCCGCGTTGCGGAAGACCTTGCGACGAAGGAAGGATGCACTTTGAAGTTGGTCGGCGGCAAGGTTTTATATCTCAAAACGAAAGGAGGCCCGCTGAACCGAAATTATCCATACATACAGGTTTACCGTAAGGGAGCGGTAATCGGTGAGCTTTGGACCGATGTCGAATTTCTAAGCATGAGCTACTGTAGGACTCGATTGGGCCAAACACCCAAGGATGGCGACTATCACGAATTAGATGTGGTTCTTATCGATCCGGGTCTCCCAACGGGTATACGGCCATCCTATAACCAGTTGACCCTAGCTGTAGAATGCAAAGCAACCGCCTATGAGAAGGAGTTACTGAGATCGATCCTAGGTGTCCGCCGAGAGTTGAGCCTCTTATGTGATCCGAATCCTACAAGTTTCTCACGTTGGCCGGCAACAAAAGTCCCCGCTGACCCTTCGTCATGCATTCTCGTGTTTAGCACGGACCCGAAAGTGACGGCCTACCAGCCGGTTGGTGATTTCTACGGGATTGAGTTTGTCCACGAGCCGATGTGAACGGATTAGCCACGGCAATCTCTAGATGTTCGATTGAGGAGCGATGCCCAAACAATTAAGATTAGAACTGTGGTGGCTCCGAAGCCTTAAGCCTTCATAAAGAATCCTTTCATTTCAGTAAACCGTATTCGCTTTCCGAACAGTCAAGATCCGGCATATCATCCTCTAGCAGCGCCTTTTCAAGTGGTTCCGGCAGTTCGATTCCGTTCGGAACTGTTCCACCAAGATGAAACGACTCTACAAGAGTCGTTTTTTCGTGGCTTCTGGAGCCTGTTTTAGGTGGTTCGAGCGGACCTGAAAAGTGCGAGACAAACTCAACGATCTCTCTAAGAATCGGACGCACCTCGGCTTTGATCACCTTCTCTCGGCCATAGAAGAGGAATTTCCCGAGGGCTTGGGCGACGGGGCGCTTGCGAGCTGGACGCGCCTTCGCGAATCGAGTATCTTTCGTTTTTAGATAGTCCAGCGCTCGGGCTAGGTTGCGCAGCCGTCGCTCCGTATCAAAACCTATCTCCTCAACCGCAAGTTGCAGCCGTTCCTTTTCCCGTAGCGCTTCACCCTCAAGCTCCTGATACCGCGCTTCCTCAGTAAGGAGTCCAGAGATCCACATTTCCGTTAAGCGCCTGAGCCGCTGCTCTATAAGCTGGAGGGATGCACGAGTTTCTTCGGCCCGAACAGCATAGGTAGCTTGCCGAGCAGTCAGGCTCCGCTTGATTTCGGCGCCAGCAATATCGAGGGCCTCTGGATCAATTCTGACGTTCGAAAGCAAATTGGTGACGTCCTGCTCGACGGCAGCTACGGACATGCCCTTCTGCGTACAGCGATTGTAGGTGTCCGAGCAGTGGTACACCTCCCAGGAACCAGTGCTGATCTTCTTGTGTTCAGCCGTTACCCGCTGGCCGCAGTAGGCACAGGTCATGAAGCCGGTGTAGTCGTGGTCGTAACTTCGCACCGCCTTGAATGACCGCTTGGCCAGGATGTTCTGAACGCGCCGGAATTCGTCGAGCGAAACCATTGGCTCATGACGACCTTTGACCATTTCACCACGCTCGCGCACGTAGCCGGCGTAGAATGGATTGCGGAACATTCCCATCACTGCCGAGTAGCTTAAGGGGCGCTCGGGAAGGTTGAGGGTCTCTCGGACACGGTAGCCCCACTCATCAAGGGCCAGATAGACCGCCCACACTGTTTCCGTTCCGGTGAGCATGCGATCCCATGCCTTGCGGGCCAGGGCGAAACGCTCCGGGTCGGCGATCACCATTCCTCGTTTTGTCGTGAGGGGATCACGGACGTTTCGATATCCCGGCGGCACTTTGTGGTTCCAACCACCAGCCCGAAAATTTCCGTCGTGGGAGCGGCGAACGACATGCACAAGGTCAAGGCTCGATTGGGTCGCACTGGCGGCTTCAAGCACGATCGGCAAAATATTGTCGCCTGTGCGGTAGACAGCGTGGGGGGTGCGGACCTCCTTAAGCTTCCCGTCAATCCAGAGTTGGACGAAGTGTCCGCCTTCATCCATATTGCGGATGATTCGATTGACGTGCCAGCAGAGAATAGCGTCGATCTTGCCCTTTTCGATGAGCTTAATCAGTTCGGCGTAGTGCGGTCGAACGAAGGGAATCTTGGCGGATTTACTCTCTTCACATTCCCAAACCACAGCAAGTCCCTCACGGCTTGCTAAGGCTTTGCACTCGGCGATTTGTTCGCCCGTTGACTTCTCGGTCAGCTTTTTGTCGTCGTGCGATTTTCGGGCGTAGAGTCCGTATCGGAGCATTCGAGTTGCGTTAGGTAGATATTAAATACAATGGTGATGAGGTGCGACAGGATCTCTTGGGCTTCACCGTCACTCAGTTCCTTATTAAACTTGCGCCGGTACAGTGCCTTGAGGTCATTCATGCCCTCGGCAGAAGGTTGGGGCATTAAGAAGTCCAAGTCCGACTCGCTGGGAAGCTCCCCAAAGTCTAGCGAAAGATCGCCCTCTATTAAAGTGGGCGCTGTAGCATCGTCGATGGGATGTTTGGATGGCAGCGACATGCTGCCCATCATTACGATTCAGAAACCGGCTCGCAAATTATGTGCATTGCATGCTCAGGCGTGCATGGACGCTCGCCTAGTTGCACGGCCTTTGTTCGGTGTGATGCAATGGATGCATGAACAACCAACCTAAGCAGGTCTTCGGACCGACCATCAATCGGATTTCCGACGTGATGGCTCACACAACCCGATACGCCTTTCAAGGCGTACCCCGTCTTGCCAGAGATGCGGGAATACATAGAACGACGCTCTCACGCGTCATATATGGAAAGAGTAATCCTTTTTCCCAGACGGTCGGACGGATCGCTTCGGCCTTAGAGCGTGAACTCAAGCGCCCGATTGATCCGAGAGAATTATTTGCCGTGGATGGCGAGTTTCCGACTCGCTACACCTGCGACCTAGTCGGCTGCCGGGGTTGCCTCCCCGAAGCTGCAACCGATGAGTTTGGGAACCGTAAATTCGCTTACCAGGGTGTTATGCCTGGGCGTTGGGTCACCAGCGCTTTTCCCAATGGCGTGAGCCACGAGAAAGGAGGTCGATGAATCGTGATCCGTTGCCACCAATGCTGCAAACGTGTTCGCTCCACAGCCTCCTCATATGCGTGTCGAAAGTATTGACGCGCTCCGGCTTTGGTGACGTGCAAATTCTAGATCGCAGGAGTAGCAAGCAGAAGTCCCGCTTTGGCGGGCACGAACTGATGTGCGAAACGACGCTTGGCATTTATCCCTTGAAGATTGTTGTCAAGGTAATTCAGGACGATGTCCGTACCCGAATGGTTGATGAATTGGCCGGGACCGTTATGCGGACGCGCGCTGACATGGGACTTCTGATAACTCCCTTTAACGTTAGCGAACGAATTATTAACGCGCAAGATGCCCACCGGCCGCTACACCTGGAATTCATCGATGGGAACCGCTTAGCGAGATTAATGAGATGTTCGGGAGTTGGCGTTCGGCCAAAAGGGGAGGTTGACTACGCTTTCTTTACCGAGCTCGACGAAGTGGCTGACCGTCTCTTCGAATTCATCAGAAAGGAGCGCGCATGAGGCCTGAGAAAATTGAGCCGAATCCGCGATTGGTTGAAATTGCGCTTGACCTCTTGAAGCTCGGCGTGAGCAACACTCGGGTTACCGAATTGCTCGGCTACGATCCCGACGTCATTGAGCGCCAACTCGAATGGCTCCCGTACCGGAAGGCGAAACGCCCGGAGGCTTTCATCATCGAAGCCATCCGCAACGACTATTCACCCCCTAAAGAATTCTTCTATGCCCCACCTCAAACCATCGCTTCCGACCCTGCCGCCGCACTGGACGAAGATCCCGAATTCGCTCTTGGATCATCATTTGCCGAAGCTCAAGGACACCGAACTCCGGGTGCTCCTGGTGCTGCTTCGACAGACGTGGGGATGGAATCGGCCGAATCGTTCGGTGATCCTCTCGTACAAGACGTTGAAGGCACGGACTGGCCGGCAGAGTGAGTCAATCAGCAATGCGATTTCGTCGCTTGCTGACAGGGGACTTATCCACATAGAGGCGGCGAAGACCCTGCCGCTCGGTTCGCTTTCCCGGCAGTCGCTGTTCGAAAAGCGAAGAGCAACACAATACAGAAAGAAATAGAA
>Ga0206931_1135_pt1 | contig 22716 bp, 20 predicted proteins | sample Alteio_BWOrgHeat_17_FD_152946 | JGI IMG/M metagenome (GOLD analysis project Ga0206931, IMG submission 152946) | Enriched cells from forest soil in Barre Woods Harvard Forest LTER site, Petersham, Massachusetts, United States -... | ecosystem: Environmental > Terrestrial > Soil > Temperate forest >...
CGGTAAAGCCCCGGCCAAGAAACGGCAGCGAGGGATTGGTGGCAAAAGAGCCGAAAAAGACCATCAGTTCCCCGGCGAAGTTGGCCAACCCGGGCACACCCATGGAGGCCATCGAGGCGAAGCTGAAAAGAACGGCCAGCATGGGGGCCCGCTTGGCCAGGCCGCCGAGTTCGGCAAAGCGGTTTTCGCCCGAGCGATGGGTGATTTCGCCGCTGAGCCCGAAAAGAAGCGCGGCGGAGAGGCCGTGGGCGACCATGAGAATGACGGCGCCGCTGACGCCGATGATGTTCCAGCACGCAATCCCGAGGAAGAGATAACCCATATGCATGATGCTGGAAAAGCCGATCATGGTGGGCAGTTCCTTTTGCGCGAGGGTGACGAATCCGGCATAGAGGAAATTGCCAACCAGGAGCGTGAGTATGGCGGGAAGCCAGGTTTCAAAGCCGTCGTGGAGCATTGGAACGGCGATACGGATCAGGCCGTAGATGGCAAATTTTTTGAGAATGCCGGCGTGGAGCATGGCGGCGGCGGGCGGAGCGGCTGCATAGCCGGGAGGGGCCCAGGAGTGAAAGGGAAACAGGCCGACGAGTATGCCAAAGCCAATCAGGATCAGGGGAAAGATCGTGTTTTGTGAGGCGACGGCGATGGGATGGTCATGGAGATAGGCCTGAAGCATGACGATGTCGAAGGTGCGTGCCGAGGGCGTCAAGGCCATAACGAGCGCCACCAGTCCGGCCAGGAGGAGGAGGCTTCCAGCCATGAGATAGAGCGTGACCTGGAAGGCGGCAAACTGCCGGTTTTGCGTGCCCCAGATGCCGATGAGGAGAAAGGTGGGGATCAGGGCGAATTCGTGGAAGATGAAAAAGAAGAACAGGTCGAGCGAGACAAAGGCGCCCATTGCGCCGAGTGACATGAGCAGGAGGTAGCAGTAATATTCCGAGGGACGGCGGACGGAGCCGGGTGAAGCGGCGATGGCCGCAAGGGTGACGATGGCAGTGAGAAAAACAAGAGGCAGGCTGATGCCGTCCACTCCGAGGTGGAAATGGATGGGGGGAAGGCCCTGCATATGGACCCACGAATAATCCATCACATAGTAGTAGCCGCCCTGTTGGGCCGGGTAGAACCAGATGAGGCCGAGGGAGAGGACCAGGTTGAAGGCGGCGGCGATGCCGGCGGTGCGGCGGGCGGGAGCCTTGGCGATGATGAAAAAGATGGCTCCGAGCGGGACGAGCAGGAGAACCAGGAGCGGAGAGATGGTGGCGTTCATGACAGGTTAATGGGCGAAGAGGGCGAAATAGATCACGAGAGCCCCACCGAGGCTGAAAAGAAAGGCGTAGGTTTGCAGGCTGCCCGTTTGGAAGAGCCTGAGCAGTTCACCGGCGCCCGCACTGAGATAGGCGGTGCCGCGAATGATGAGGCCTTCGAGGATCCAGCTATCGATCCAGGCCATGAAACCGGCGGCCATTTGCTGGCCTCCGACCAGGCTGCGGTCGTAGATTTCATCGAGGTAGAACTTTTTGGCCAGGATCTTGAGATGCAACGGATCGGTGCTGCGATTTCGATAGAGCTGGTAGGCGGCGGCGACCCCGAGCAGGACGATGATCAGAGGAACGCCCATTTCGAGAAACCAGCCGGGTTCGTCGGCGCGGACGATATGGCCGCTGTTGAAGGGCTGGCCTGCGACGACAAACTGGTTGCCGGCCCAGCTTGTAAAGTAGTCCTTGATGCCGTAACCAGCGATGGAATAACCGCCGATGACGGAAAGGACGGCGAGGATGATAAGCGGCGTGGTCATCACGGACGGCGATTCATGCGGGTGCTCGGCCTCGGGGACGTGGGCTTTCCCGAAGAAAGCGACGACGAAGAGGCGCGTCATATAAAAGGCGGTGAGGAAAGCGGTGAAAACGCCGACCCAGTAAAAAACAGGATGGTAGGTGTAGGCAATGGAGAGGACGTAATCCTTGCTGAACGATCCGGAAAGAAACGGGAAGCCGATGAGGGCGAGCATGCCGATTCCAAAGGTCCAGGAGGTGAGGGGGATTTTTTTCCATAGGCCGCCCATTCTCCAGATGTCCTGTTCGTCGTGCAGGGCGTGGATGACGGAACCGGCGGCGAGGAAGAGGAGCGCCTTGAAGAAGGCGTGGGTGGAGAGATGAAACATGGCGGCGGCAGGGCTGCCGCAACCGACGGCCATGACCATGTAGCCGAGCTGCGAAAGCGTGGAGTAGGCAAGGATGCGCTTGATGTCGTTTTGCTGGACGGCAATGAGAGCGGCGAAGATGGCGGTGAAACACCCGGTGCAGGCGATGAAGAACATGCCGGCGTGGGAGAGGACCAGCAGGGGATAGACGCGGCAGAGCATGTAAACGCCGGCGGCGACCATGGTGGCGGCATGGATGAGCGCGGAGACGGGAGTGGGGCCTTCCATGGCATCGGGTAGCCAGACGTGGAACGGGAACATGGCCGATTTGCCCACGCAGCCGGCGAAGAGTCCGAGGGCCATGATCGTGAACCAGATCGGAGAAGGCGTGATGGCGCTGCCCAGATGGGGCACGGCGGAAATGAGGCCCGTCACAGTGCTATGCACTGGGGGCAGCATGTTTTGGGAATAGAGTTGGGCGAGAACTTCGGGCCTGACCGAGACGGTGCCCATCATGGCCCAGAAGATGAGGATGCCGGTCATGAAACCGAAATCGGCGAGGCGATTGCAGACAAAGGCCTTGTTGGCCGCCTGGGCGGCGCTCTCCTTTTCAAACCAGAAGCCGATGAGGAGATAAGAACTGAGCCCGACGCCTTCCCAGAAAAAGAAAAGCTCGATGAGATTGGTGGCTATTACGATGCCGGTCATCGAAAACATGAAGATGGAAAGGCCGCCGAAGAAGCGTCCACGGCTCGGGTCAGTGGCCATGTAGCCGATGGAGAAGATATGGACGAGAAGTCCCACGCCGGTGACGATCAGGAGCATGCCTTTGGAAAGGGGATCGAAGATCATGCCGATCTCGATGTTCAGGCCGGGAAAAGAGATCCAGGTCCATGGAGCCGGTTCCGGCAGACCGCCTGCGGCAACGGCAATGGCGATGATGAAGCAGACCGAGGCCGATCCGACGGAGGCGAAGATGGCCATGTCAGGCTTGCGATAAAGATTAAGCAGGATGGCGACCGAGGCGGCCAGCGGTGCGAGGAGAAGAAACCAGGCGAGGTATTGTTCCATGATCGACTAGAACTTGAGGGTGGTGAGGTCCTGGACCTGAGTGGTTTGCTTGAGACGATAGAGGGCGACGATGAGGGCCAGCCCGACGGCAACCTCCGCGGCGGCCACCGTGATGACGAAAAAGACAAAGACCTGGCCGTCGAAACGTCCATTGAAACGGCTGAAGGCGACGAAAGTGAGATTGGCGGCCTGCAACATCATTTCGAGTGACATATAAAGAACAATGAGGTTGCGCCGGGTGATGACACCCATGAGGCCGATGACGAAGAGGATGGCGGCAACGGCGAGGTAGTGGTTAAGAGTGATATCCATGGAAGAATCCGGTTATGGGGTGAGGGCCGTTTCCTTTTTGGGGCTGATCGGGGGCTCCTCGCGGACGATCTCCTCGTGCGTGGAAGGGCGGCGCGGTTCGTCCTGCTTGCAAAGAACAATGACTCCGATGGTGGCGACCAGGATGAGCAGGCTGGTGACTTCAAATGGCGCGACGTAGCGGGTGAAGAGGAGGCGGCCGATCTGGTGGGTGTCGTCCCGGGCATCCGGAGTATTGGGGATGGCCAGCCCCAGTTGGGTGACGGCCTTGTCCGCATGCGAACTGATGGGAGGCAGCGATTCTTCGGTGACAAAACCAAGGGGCGTTTGATTCAGCGTGTGGGCAAACAGATAGATCAAGCCGAGGGCGAGGACCAGCGCACAGCCCATCCAGGCTTTCTGGCGGGGCATGTGTTCCATTTTGGCCAGATCGAGCAGCATGATGATGAAGAGGAAAAGAACCATGACGGCGCCGGCGGTGACCAGAATCTCCACCCAGCCGAGAAAGAAGGCGCTGAGCATGAAGAAAAGCGCGGCCATGAAAATAATCGTGCCGACAAAACAGAAGGCCCCGTTGAGAGGATTGCGGCTGAGGACGACGGCAAGGCCGCAAATGATCATGGCCGAGGAGAAGAACCAGAAAAAGAGAGCTTCCATGGCGGTTAATCTTTCAGAAGATGACGCGCCGTGGGTGCAGGGGTAGTGTTCGCGTTTCGCATGATTTCATTCTCCGCTCGATGATCTCTTCCCTAAAAAGTCTCCGCAAGTTGCCAGTTATCTCTTCCCGAATCTATTATTTATTTTTGTCCCACTTGTGAATGGGTTTGGGCAGCGTGCCGCCCAGTTCGTAAAGTTTCTCCTTGTTATGGACCATTTCCTCGCGGGTCAGGCCGGTAATGGCGTAATCCTTGAGCAGAAAGATGGCTTCCTCCGGGCAGACCTCTTCGCAGAGGCCGCAATAGATGCAGCGGATCATGTCGATGTCGAAGGCCTTGGGCGCTTTTTCAACCTTGGCATGGGGAGAATCGAGGGGGATTTCCCCGGGATGAATGCGAATGGCCCGTGGCGGGCAGATAAACTCGCAGAGCTGGCAACTGACACATTTTTCTCGGCCTTCCTCGTCCTTCACCAGGGTGGGCGCGCCGCGGTAGCCGTCGGGCATCGGCCATTTTTCCTCCGGGTATTGCATGGTGACTTTGCGCCGACCCAAAAGATGATCGATGAAATGGCGGGCGGTGATGGCCATGCCCTGAACGACGCCGGGCAGGTAAAGATTCTCAAACCATGAGAGTTTAGGACGAGAAACGATCATAACGCATGATCGTAACGTAAGAAATTCAGCAGTGTCTATACGAAGATTATGAAATTTTTCATGGAGGGTCGCAAAAAGTTTACTGAAGGGGCGTAAAGGTTTCCTGCCGGAATTTTCTTGCGCAGTCATCGGCTTATCCTACGATGCCGCTTACGGTAAGTTGATCGTTCGGTGCTAGGTGAGTTTGAGCTCAGTGGCAGCGTAGATCCGATCCCGGAGACATCAGCAAGCCATCCAAGAAGGAACTAATGAGCGTAAAACTCTATGTGGGCAATCTGCCCTTTAGCATGACGGAAAATGACCTGACCGATCTCTTTGCCCAGGCGGGCAATGTCGCCCGGGTGCAAATGATCAATGATCGCGTGACCGGTCGCCCCCGTGGCTTCGGCTTCGTGGAAATGGGCACGGCGGAAGAGGCGCAGGCAGCCATCGCCAAGTTCCATGGTCAGGAAATCAATGGCCGTGCGCTGACGGTTAACGAAGCGCGTCCCATGGAACAGCGTGAAGGCGGCGGTGGCGGCGGCGGCGGATATCGTGGCGGTGGCGGCGGTGGTGGTGGTCGCGGCGGAGACCGTGGCGACCGTCGCGGCGGAGACCGTGGCGACCGTGGTCGTGGCCGGTACTAAACCGTAAACAAATTTCAAAAAAGCGGCTCAAGCAAATGAGCCGCTTTTTTTGTGCCCTCATTTAAAAATGCAGTCGTGCTGATCCTTCAATGGCTCAGGATGACGGAGGGAAAAGCCTTATTCCATCCTGCCGAAGATGAGAGAGGAGTTGATGCCGCCGAAGCCGAACGAATTGCTCAGCGCATACTTGATGGGCTGGCTGCGGCCCTTGAGCCGGACAAGATCAAACCCGGGCGTGATTTCCTCGCAGGGTTCATGGCAGTTGAGGGTTGGCGGTATGTGACTGTGCTCGATGGCGAGGCAGCAAAGGGCGGCTTCGATGGCGCCGGACGCGCCGAGGGGATGGCCGTAGTAGGCTTTGGTGCCGCTGATGGCCGGTGTTTTCTTGCCGAAAAATTTCACCACGGCCTTGGCTTCGGTGCCATCGTTCATGGGCGTGCTGCTGGCGTGCGCGTTGATATAGTCGATTTGATCGGGACGCAGTTTGGCTTCCTCAAGAGTCGCCCGCATCGATTCGATCGCCGATTCGCCTTCGGGGAGCGAGGAGGACATGTGAAAGGCGTCGTTGTTCAGCGTGTAGCCGAGAACTTCGGCGTAAATATGGGCGCCGCGGGCACGGGCGTGATCGAGGTTTTCCAGAATCAGGCTGCCTCCGCCCTCGGCCATGACAAAACCTGAGCGGGAGGCATCGAAGGGGCGGCAGGCCCGGGTGGGGTCCTTGGTTTCCTTCGACATCGATTTGATGATGTCAAAGGCACCAAACGTGAGCGGGGCGAGGGGCGCTTCGGCGGCGCCGGCAATCATGACCTGGGCCTTTCCGTCGCGAATGATGCGGTAGGCCTCTCCCACCGCGACAGTGCCGGAGGCGCAACTGTTGGAATTGGTGGTGCTGTAGCCGCGGGCGCCGTACGCGATGGAAATATTGCTGTGGCCGGAGCCGCCAAAGACCTGGAGGGCGAGAGCGGCGGGAATGGCCCCGATCCCTTCGTGCACAAAACGTTCGTGGCTGATTTCCGCCGTGGTGATGCCGCCAAGGGCGGTGCCGAAGCTGACGCCGACATCGGTGCGTGGACGTTCCGGCGTCAAGGGCAATCCGGCGTCGTCGAGCGCCTGCTGGCTAAGGACGAGGGCGAATTGCGCGTAACGATCGATCCGTTTCAGTTTATGAGGCGGAAAGTGGTTGCCGGGAGTGAAATCGTTGATCTCGCCGGCGCACTTGGCGTCGTAGGGGGCGGTGTCGAAGCGGCTGATGTGGGTGATGCCGGATCGTTCGCGCAGGATGCCTTCCCAGAGGCCCTTGCGTCCGTGTCCGATACAGGTGAGTGCTCCGATTCCGGTGACGACAACTCGAGGTAAACTCATGAAGACATGCTTTCGACTTTGCGCTTAAGCCCCGCGAGGGTCCGGGAAGCGATATGATGAATGAAAAAAAGACCCACGATGTATTTCCCTACAAAGCCACCGATTAACGGCCAGTGCAAATCTAAATCGTGGGTAATCTCGACCCGGATGCCTTCGGGTGTTTCGGTAAAGTGCCAGACGACGATCATTCCTCGGGTGGCATTGAGAGTGGAACGAAGGTGCTCGAAGTGGAGTTGGCATTTCTCGGTGTCGATCCGGTAAATGGATATCCAGGTCGTGGGAATGAAGGTGCGGACGGCTGACATTTCGACGATGCCGCCCCAGGGCATCGGGGAGAGAAAGCGATTATAGCGATAGTGGGAAAGAAAGTCGGGCCAGTGGGCAAGATCGGAAGCGATGCTGAAAATGAGAGGCAGCGGCGCGTTGATGGTGATGGCGTTGGATGTTCTCATGCGGATGTGCGGGCCATGACAGCCTGCTGAAACCAGAAAAATTTGATCAGCTTGAGATTAGGCCATCCGGCCTGGCGGGCGAGCGATTTCATCTCATCGTGGGTGAAGGCCCGCCGAACGGAAAGTCGCGCATCGTGGCGGACCATGGGGTCCCGGACGATGAAGGTGGTGAGCAGCCAGATGCAGAGAGCGGCGAGCCGGCTGCGAACCAGGTCCATGCACGCGATGCCGACCCGGCCGACGCGTCTCATCTCCTGCAGCACGGTCAAGGCGTCTTTTTCGGCAAAATGATGCAGGGCCAGGCTGCAAAAGACCAGGTCGACACCTTGGGGGCGAAGGGGAAGCCGGCGGGCGTCGGCCTGGACGAAAAACATCTTCCGGTTGGATGAGGTGGCACGGCGTGCGATTTGCAGGGTTTGAAATTGCACGTCCATGGCCACGACGGTCACTTCCTGCCGGGAGGCCTGGGCCCGCTCGATCAGGTTCCGGCCATGGTCGCCGTAGCCGGAGGCCAGGTCGACAAGGGTGAGCCGTCCGGACGCATCGGCCAGTTTATGAAAAACATTCTCGACCGCCCGCTTGCCCCCAAAGGTGCGATTAAGCCGGGCGATATTTTCCAGGTCGCTGCGCAAGGCCTCTTCATTCTGGTTCGGCAAGTCCATCAATTCGGGCTGGGATTCGGAAAATTCACGCCGCACGCTGCGAGAATGCCAATAGTTGAGCTTGCGTCACCGTTTTTTTGCGAAAAAGAGAAAAATCGCGCTAGTTCGATTTGCACTTTTGGCAAACTGCGTTAGTCATTATCCGTGCAGCCTTTTCGCATCGGTGTCCTCACGAGCGGAGGAGATTGTCCCGGCCTGAACGCGGTCATCCGGGCGGTCGTGGCGTCGGCGCATACTCTTGGCTGGGAAGTGCTCGGGTTCATCGACGGCTACGAGGGGCTGCTTTCGCCGATCAATTACCGGATTCTTACCTTGGAAAACACGCAGGGAATCATGTCCATCGGCGGGACGATCATTGGGACGACCAACCGGGGACGCTTTGTGGCAAAGTATGGACATGGCGAAAAAGCGTTGATCCCCCAGCCGATCATTGACGAGGCCAAAAAGACTCTGGAGGACCTGGGCGTGAGCGCGCTGATTTGCATCGGCGGCGACGGTTCCCTGACGACGGCGGACCAGCTTTTCGAAAATGGCGTTGCCGTGGTCGGTGTGCCCAAGACGATCGATAACGATCTTTCGGCCACGGCCACAACGTTCGGGTTCGATTCCGCGGTGCAGTGCGTGGCCGATGCACTGGACCGGCTGCACACGACGGCGGCAAGTCACAAGCGGATCATGGTGCTGGAAGTGATGGGTCGGCATGCCGGCTGGATTGCGCTGTACGGGGGATTAGCCGGTGGGGCGGATGTGATTTTGATTCCTGAAATACCTTTTTCCTATGAACGCCTCATCGCCCATGTGGAAAAACGGATGACCGGTGGCGCTTCCTCCACTCTCATCGTGGTGGCGGAAGGCGCGAGCCCGCAGGGCGGCGAGCTTACAACCTTGGACGGCGAGACAAAGGGAGAAATCCGCCTGGGCGGCATCGGTGTCCATGTTGCCCATGAAATCATGGAGCGCACCAAACGCGAGACCCGCACCGTGGTCCTGGGCCATTTGCAACGCGGCGGAGCTCCGACGACGCAGGACCGCAATTTGGGCACTCGCTTTGGCGTGGGAGCGGTGCAACTGATCCAGGAAAAGAAATTTGGGGAGATGGTAAGCTACCTCAACTACCAGATCGGTTCCGTGACGATCAAGGAAGCGGTGGGGCAGATCAAACTCGTTCCTCCGGACGGACAGATGGTTCGCACGGCCAAAGCCGTGGGCGTGAGTTTCGGAATTTAGTCAATCCGACGGCTTCAGGTCGAAACTGCCGGCAATGACAGGTTCAAGTTCCTTTTCCTGGACCCAGCCGAAGTGATGGTCGCGTGCTTCGATCCAAAAATAATCGTCATGGCGGCGTTCAACAGTGACGAGTTCGCCTTCGGGGACCGTGCCGACCTTCTCGGCACTGTCGAAAGGTGAAAGGCGGAGGGTGGCGTCCTTGGCCACGATCACTCCCTCAATGCGATTGGTAAATCCGATGGCGCTCAGTTCCACAAAACCGAGAAGGAGACAAACCGGGATGCCGACAAAGAAGACGGTCTTTATCATTCCGCGCAAAAACGGTCGCTGCGCCGGGCCCCCCGGGAGAAAAGTGCTCCCGATAACGGCGAGAATCAGCAACGACAGGCAGCCCATGAGCAGATAGCCGATCACGGGCGCGACAAGACGAAGCGCAATCTGCCACCAGCGATAGGAATTGGGATCGAGTCCGGCCTGTTTGCGCGTCAATTGCAGGTTGTGGTCGATGTCGGCATCGCCGGGCGCGAGATAGCGGGCGCGTTCGTAGTTGAGAATGGCGGCGCCCAGGCGGCCTGCTTTGGCTTCGGCATTGCCGAGATCGAAGCAAAGCGAGGCGGAGTAACCGCGTGTGGCGATGATTTGCTGGAAGAGTTTGGCGGAGTCGTCATAACGGCCTTCGGAATAAGCGCGGTTGGCGGCATCAAGGTCGGCATCGGGACTGTCGGCCCGGAGAAAGAGAGGCAGGAGGACGCAAACAAAGGAAAGAAGACGCGCGCAGCGGAGGAAAAAGTTCATGGTCAGGAGGATTGAAGCTGAAGAAGTTGCCGGCGCACCTGGATCTCCCATGGGGCCAGATCAAGATTGCCGCTGGCCTCACCGGAGTAAATGACTTCATCGGCCTGGTTGAAAAGCGGTTCGAGTGTTTCCGCAAGCTGCGGGTTTCGATGGCGAATCTCGGCGAGAGTGATGGCTTCCGGGCTCATGCGCCATTGCGAGCCGAGCTTCAATTGCACCGCGTGGCGGGCGGAAAGGAAAAAGGCCCGGGCGTCACCCCGGCGGACCGCATCGCTCATGGCATCCTCCTCCCGGTGAAGGGTGTGCTGGCGCAGCGTGCGTTCGGCGGCGGTATCATCCGGGCGGGAACGGAGGAAAATACCAAGGGCGCTGACCACCAGGAGGAGGAACAAGCCGCTTTGGGCGACCCAGAACCAGGGCTGGCGATAAACAGGAGTGAGGCTGGTTTGCAGCGAGCCCATGTCCACGCGATTGGGGACGAAGTCGGATGTCTTGGGGGTGACGATGGTTGCCGGTTCTGCTGCCGGGGTGCTGCTGTTGGATAGGGGGGAAATGGGAAGAGAGGATCCAGTGACGGTGATGGCGGGCAAAGTCACCGGGGTGGTGACGTATTGTTTGGTGGTCGGATCGAAATAGCTGAAGCTGGCGGCGGGCAGCGGGAGAGTCCCGTTCTTTTGCGGGATGACGGCCTGCTCGAAAGTTTTGACGCCTTGGGTGCGGGACTCATCTTCATACTCGATCTTTGAGGAAGGGACATAGCTTTTCCAGGCGGGGTCGGGTGCCAGGGTGGGGCTTTTGACGTAATCGAAATTGCCTTCTCCGCTGACGGTGAAGTGGAGCGTGACCGGTTCTCCCACGGCGACCGAATCGGGGGCGGCGGTGCCGGTAACCTTGAGTTGCCCGATTGCGCCGGTGAAGTTGGCGGGGCGTCCTTCATCGGGCAGGGAGTGGACATGGATGGTCAATTGGTTGCTGCCGATATTTTCATGGGCAAGGCTGGGTCGGCTGAAAAAGAAATTGTTGAACGGGTCGGCAAACCGGTTTTGCGAGGATTTGACCCAATAGGAATCGCGTTCCATTTGCAGTGGAAAATCACCGTTTTTCGGGGCCGAGATGGCGGTTACCCATGATTGGCGTATATAGTCTTCGCCTGCCAGGCTGACGAGGTCTTCCCGAAAGCGCGTGGCCAGATTATTCATCAGAAAATCGCTGCCCTTGATCGTGGGCAGCGAGTCCTGCTGATAGGCGACGTCCCGGCGAAGGAAGAATTCAATCCGCATGGGTATCGATTCGCCGACATAAGCATCGGTTGTTTTTGGGGTGATGACCAGGAAGACTTTGGCGGGGCGGCCATCGCTGTCTCTGGGCACATCGAGGCTGGAACCGGTGGCATCGGCGGAGTTTTCGGAATTATCCGGAGCCGGAGGGGCATTGGGCGGGATGACGACCGGGCCGTTGGAATTGGCGGCAGGGTTGACCGAATTCCGAGCAGGTGAAGGATTGGAGGAGACATTGTTTCCACCACTCAGAACATGCAACTTCATGGGCTGGACATGAAGCACCTGGCCGTCCTGCGTGTGGATATCGAATGCGGGAATGGTGAAGTTTCCCGCCCTGGAGGGAACCAGAATGAAAGACTGCGATATGGAGCTGGAGAAAGCACCATTGGTAAAGGTGACATTGGTTGAGCTGTTGTTGCCCACGACTTGCAGGCCGTCGACCGGCGGCAATTCGATATTTGAGGCGCCGCCGCCTTGAATGGTCAACGTGACGGTGACTTCATCGCCCACGGTGACTTCGGGCGGGTCGATTTGCTGGCTAAGGGTGGCGGCGGCCAGGCATGGTCCGATCCCAAAAACGAGAAACAGGCCGATCCGCAAGACATTCGGCATGAGATCGGAGAGTAAAAAGGCCGCGGATTTCATGATTACCAATCTTTGCCCGAATTGGTGGGCGGAGGCTGATTGTCGCCGTTGAGATCGCGGGAGGTGACGCGGTGCTCGTCATCCTTGAGGGAATCGAGAAGGTCTTCCGCCTGTTGGCGGGATTTGATACCGGGGTCCTGCTGGTCCTGACTGCGCGCCTGGGAACGGGCGCTTTGTTGAGGATTATTCTGGTCATTGGAAGCCCCGGACTGCTGGCTGTTCTTGTCCTGCCCTTCGGGAGACTGTTGTTGTTGCGATTGATCGCCCGATTGCGGCTGGGATTGATTGCCGCCATTATTATTTTGGGGATTGTTTTGGCCCTGCTGGTTCTGGGATTGATCCCTGTTCTGGCCTTTGTCCTGTTGTTGCGGAGAGCCTTGGCCGGATTGGTCTTTGTTTTGCTGGGAGGGATTGTTTTTTTGCTGCTGCTGTTGTTGCTCTTGCTGCTGTTGTTTCAACTGCTCCAGTTTTTGTTTGACCAGGTCGTAATTATGCTTGGTGTCGGCGGCGGTTTTAAGTTTGAGGGCGGATTCGTAGGATTTAAGCGCTTGCTCCCAAAGATCGATGGTCCGCTTGGTATCGGCTTTCTGCATCGCTTCACCATGTTTGAACTGGGTATTGCCGAGATTGTAATAAGTTTGTTCCTGTAATTTCAGGTCGGGAGTTTCGAGCGCCTTGCGGAAAGCCTCCTCGGCCTCGGTAAATTCACCGGCCTTATAGGCGGCGGCTCCGCGATCGTATTGAAGGTCGTTTCGATCGGGCTGACCCTCGGCGGCCTGCCGGTAATTTTGCAGGGAATCCTCGTATTTGCCCGTTTTGTAGTCCTGTTCCGCGGTATCGGTACTGGCGGCGCGGGCAAAGCCGAGTCCGAATAAGAGCAGGCCCAGGGTAATTAGCGGCGTTGCGGCCAGTGCTTTCTTGCGGCGGCGCAGGGGCGGGTTGGGAGCGGTGGCGGGGAGAACAGGCTTGGCCGTGGTGTCGGTCCGCTCATTGGTCATGAACTCCCACATGAGGAATAAAATACCGAGGGCCAACGGCCATTCAAAACGTTCAATGCGGATTTTTTCGCGCCGTTCTTCCAGGTTCTGCTTGGGCAATGGAGCGATGTAACGGTCGTAGATTTCTTCAAGCCCCTCTCCACGCTGCCCGAGGGGGGCATAGGCCCCGCCGGTGATGCTGGCGATTTGGCGCAGCGCGTTTTCGTCGAGCTTCGATTGCACAATCTGCCCGGCGCTGTCGTGGAGGTACATGATGGCGCCGGAATCGTCCCGTTCGGGGATGAGGCCGCCGTTGGGTGTACCGACGCCGACCGTATAGATTTTGAGTCCACTCTGCGCGGCGGCGCGGGCCGCATCGAAGACGCGCCCTTCGAGGTCCTCGCCGTCGGTGACGAGGATGAGGAACTTCATGTTGTTGGGCTGGCTTTTGAGCGCGAGCACGGCTTGTTCGATGGCGGTGGCGATGTCGGTGCCGGGCCGCGGGATGGTGTCGGTGTCGAGTTCGCGCACGGCGGTTTGGAAAGCATCATGATCAAGCGTGAGAGGGCACTGGAGAAAGGCGTCTCCCGCAAAGGCGATCAGGCCGAGGCGATTGTCCGGAAGGTGGTCGGCGAAATCGGAGACGGCCAGTTGGGCGCGTTCGAGGCGGTTGGGCTTTACATCTTCGGTCAGCATGCTTTTGGAGCAATCGATCGCCAGGAGGATGTCGAGACCGCTGCGATTTTCCTCCTGCCAGTCGAAGAAAAGATGGGGCCGGGCCAGGGCCACAAAAAGAAGGCCCACCGCCAGGATCAGGAGAATGCTTTTGAGAAGCTGCCTGGTGGGGGAGACGCTGCGGGTCAGGGCCTGGACCAAGTGCGAAGCGGCGAAAAGGCGCACCGCCTGCTTGCGGCGGCGGCGGCTCCCGATTTCGAGGAGAAGCACCGCCACGACGGCAAGGAAACCGACGATCAACCAGACGGGGTGAAGAAAGCCGGGATCAAGTTTGTCCCAAAATTTGCCGATCATGGCACCCTCCTCCAGCGCGTGTGGGCCAGGAAAATTTCCATGCCGAGGAACAGGAGCCCGGGGTAGACCGCCCAGGCGAAATATTCCTGCACATGCTCGAAATGTTTGACGGCCACCTTGGTGGTTTCGAGCCGGTTGATCTCGTCGTAAACGTGCTCGAGTGCCTGCGTGTCGGCCGCACGGTAGAATTTACCGCCGCTGATATCGGCGATTTTTCGCAAAGCGTCCTCATCGATGTCGACCGGGATGGTGATGTAGACCCGCTGGCCAAACGGACCGCGGGTGGGGAATTTCGCCACGTCATTCGAACCGGCCCCGATCGTATAAATTTTGATGCCCAGCGCATGGGCCGCCTCGGCGGCGGCGAATGGCGTGATCTTGCCCGCGTTGTTTTGACCGTCGGTGAGGAGGACGATGATCTTCGATTTTCCCGGTTGATCGCGCAGGCGGTTGGCGCAGGTGGCGATGGCCGAACCGATGGCGGTGGCGTCACCGGCCAGGCCGACATGGAGGCGGTCCACATTTTGCAGGAGCCAGTCGTGATCGAGCGTCAACGGGCTCATCAGGTAGGCGTCGCCGGCGAAGACGACCATGCCGATGCGGTCATTGGGGCGGGCCTCGATGAATTTGCCGACCGTTTCGCGCACCACTTCGACGCGGCTTATCTCCTGGCCGTCCTTATGGTAATCGAGCGCTTCCATTGAGGGGGAAAGATCGATGGCCAGCATCATGTCGATGCCGCTTTCCTGGACCTGCGTGCCGGAATCGACTTTTTGCGGGCGGGCCAGCGCGAGAAGGAAAAAAAACAGGGCGACATAGCGCAATGCCGAAAGCCATCCCTTGGGTTGGGTCTTTCGGCCCCGTAGCAGCGGCCCGAAGAGACTCAGGCCGGAGTATTGAATCGCGGCGGCTTTTCCCCGGCGTCCGCGCAGGAAAGCGAGCAGGGGCAGCAAAAGCAGCAGAACAAGGGCCCAGGGATGTTCAAATTGAAACTGGCTCATGATGGTCGCTGGTGTCCGTTGCGTTGATTTGACACGGGAACCGGTTTCGTGGCCTCGACGAAGGTGACGGCCCGTTGCTGGACCCGCTCCAGTTCCGTCAGGGTGGGTTGATAGCGCGCGAACTTCACCATGTCGCATGACTGGAGGAAATCGCGCAGCAACTCGCGATGCTCGGCCAGAGGCGTGGCTTGGTCGGCTTCCATCTGGCGTAAAAATTCCTCGGTGGTTCGCCGGGTGGAGGGGGCCTGGAAACGCTGACCGAGATAGGTGCGGATGGTTTCGGAGACAAAGACGGCATAGGGCACCGGATTGTCTTCCCGCAGCAGTGCCCGGGCTTTTTCGAGTTTTTCCAGCGCCAGCTCATAAGCGGTCTTGGGATTAAGCATGTTTTGGGGCTTGAACCAGTTCCAGAGAAGAACAAGCAAAGCAACGGCGCCTATCACACCCAGGGCGATCCACAGCCAGAACCAGGGATGGAGAAAAAAGAAGGGCGGGCGGATATCGTAAATGTCTTCCGGTTGAACTGCCGGATGGTCGGGAGTGTTCGGCGGATTGAGCTGAGGTGCCGCGGGGGCAGGACCGGGAGCATTGGTGATAGCAGGTGCAGGTGCGGTGTCGGCGGAGAGATTTGTGGGTGAAACAACCGGTTGCGCCGAGGCGAGAGGAGGCAGGATGGCGAATGCGAAGATCAGGCCGAATAAAAGAGGATGCAGGCGTTTCATCACAACCTCCGGCTGGCGCGATTCTGAAAGAAGGTGTAGAGTGCATGGCTGTAAGGCTCGCCGGTGCGCAGTTCGAGGGTATCGACTCCGGATTGGCGTGCGGCCCGGCGGAATTGGGCCATGCGTTCCCGGGCCTGCATGGCGAAGGCTTGACGCACGCTTTTGCTGTCGGTGTCGATTTCCATCACCTCGCCGGTTTCCGGGTCTTCCAGCGTGACCAGTCCGAGCGGGGGAAGTTCCTCCTCATGGCGGTCGCGCAGGTGGAGCAGGACGAGATCGTGGCGCTTGTTGGTCAGGCGAAGCTGAAGACGCATCCGCTCGAAGGCTTCCGGTGACTCGATGAAATCGGAGATGACAAAGACCACCGCGCGGCGGCGCAGGACGTCGTTGCAGAAATTGAGCGCCGACGCCACATCGGTGCCGCGGTGCTGCGGCGTATGGAAGAGAATTTCGCGAATGACGCGCAGGACGTGCTGGCGGCCCTTCGTGGGCGGAATGTATTGCTCGATTTCGTCGGTGAAGAGAAGCAGCCCGACCTTGTCCCGGTTGCGGATGGCGGAAAAGGCGAGGACGCTGGCCACTTCGGCGGCCAGTTCCTGCTTGCTCTGGATTTTCGAACCAAATTTGCCCGAGGCGCTGACGTCGACGGCGAGGAGGATGGTGAGTTCCCGCTCTTCGCGCAGTTTTTTGATGAAGGGGACGCCGGTCCGGGCGGTGACGTTCCAGTCGATGAGGCGTACTTCGTCACCGGGAGAATATTCGCGGACCTCATCGAAATCCATTCCGCGGCCTTTGAAAACGGAATGGTATTCGCCGGCCAGCGCGTCGGTGACCAGGCGCCGGGTGCGCAGTTCGACCTGGCGCACTTTCTTCAGGATTTCTCGGGTGACGGCGGGGTCCATGAGTGGCTAAAGATGGGAAGGAAGAGGTGGGAAGAAAGGAAAGGGCGAGAGGGGCCGATCCAAATCGACTTCCACCTTCTTTCTTTCAAGGCACAGGCAACGTATCCAGGATCTTCTGCACGATGTCGCGCGAGTTGAGATTTTCCGCTTCGGCTTCATAGGTGACGGTGACGCGGTGCTGGAGGACATCGTGGGCGATTTCCTTCACGTCCTGCGGCGTGACGTAGGCGCGGCCATTGAGAAACGCAAAGGCGCGGGCCGCCAGCGTGAGTGCGATGGTGGCGCGGGGCGAAGCGCCGTATTGGATCCAGCCGGGGAAATCGAGCCTGTAGGCTTTGGGATCGCGCGTCGCGATGACGATGTCGACGATGTAGTCGCGCACCTTGTCGTCGATGTAGATCGAGTTGACCACTTCGCGCGCGGCGAGGATTTGCTCGGGAGCGACGACCGGCTGCACGGAAAGATTCGGCGTGGTGGTCGCCATGGTGTCGAGAATGCCCCGCTCTTCGGTGCGCGAGGGATAGGTGACGACGATCTTGAGCATGAAGCGATCGACCTGCGCTTCGGGAAGGGGATAGGTGCCTTCCTGCTCGACCGGATTTTGTGTGGCCATGACAAGGAAGGGCTCCGGCAGATCGTAAGTGTTTTCGCCGAGGGTGACCTGCCGTTCCTGCATCGATTCGAGGAGCGCGCTCTGCACCTTGGCGGGCGCGCGGTTGATTTCATCGGCCAAAACGAAATTGGCAAAAACGGGGCCGAGCTTGGGGTTGAAGGTGCCGTCGCGCGGGTTGTAGATCAGCGTGCCGACGATGTCCGCCGGAAGCATATCGGGCGTGAATTGGATGCGCTGGAAGCGGGTCTGGACCGCGGCGGCGAGCGTGCGCAGAGCGAGTGTCTTGGCCAGACCAGGAACGCCTTCGAGCAAAACGTGGCCATTGGCGATCAGGGCGATGAGCAGGCGGTCGATGAGATATTTCTGCCCCACGATGACGCGTCCGATTTCCTGGCGCAGCGGATAGACCCACGAGCTGGCTTCCTTCACCGCGGCGGCGGTGGAGGCAAGGCTGGTGTGGCCGTAGGCAATGGCGCGGGCCTGGTCGGCGTTGGGTACCGGGGGCAGTCCGGAAGTTTGAGCGGTGGATGCGAATACGGGTGCGGCTTCCATGGGTATTAAGATAGGTGAGTTGGCGATTGTTATGAGCGTAAGATAACACTAGAGCGAGGCAAAAACTCCTTCATTACCAAGACTTAAGGATTCGGTAATGGCTTGGGTTTTTTTACAGGCGAGGTAGTCATTGAAACGGGTAATCTCTGTCCCATTCAAGTCGGGCGCGACGCAACGCCTGCCCTTTCCCTTGCGGAAGAAATTGCTCGGCCAGATGAGGGCGGTTTTCCAAAAACCGGCGTGAAATCGAGAGGCCCGGGGCATCCCTGGCCAGAAGGTCCTTCGGCAGTTAAAAATATACCCAAAGATAAGCTTGATTTATGCCAGCATATCGCCACACTCAACTTTTTCCGCTTGACTCAAATACGCCATTGCCTGCCCGTTGATTATCTTATGAAACAGACGCTAGTCCAAGACGCCCTCAAAGTTGTGCACAGCCCCCAGGTCCTCGTTAACATTATTTCCAAGCGCGTCCGGCAGCTTGGCCAGGGTTTTCGTCCTCTCGTGGCCTTTGATCCCAAGCTGACGTTCATGGATGTTGCGCTCAAGGAAGTCGCTGAAGGCAAGCTCGGTTTCGAAATGATCGAAGTCCCTTCGGCCGCTGGAACCAGCGCTTCCGCTACTCCCGCCAAGAAGGGCCGCAAGGCCGCCGCCTCGGCGTAAATTCACGGTTTGCCGGCTGGACTGTGGTTTTGTTCGCAGCAGCCTCTAGTAACTCAAAATAAACGGTCCGGCCTTGCGCACCGCTTCGGACAAACCCGATTTTTGTCGCACTTCTTCGAGGCTTGCCCGCTGGGCGTGAGCCAGGGCGCCCGGCGCGTCCCCCGTGCTCAGCGCCTCGTGGTAAAAGGATTTCATCAGCTCGGCGGTCTGGGCGTCATCCACCGTCCATAACGTCATCAATAAATTCTGCGCGCCCGCCTCGGCAAAACCGCGCCGCAATCCGAGCACGCCTTCACCCGCGAGCGCCTCGCCGCTTCCCGTATCGCACGCCGAAAGCGCCACCAGCCACGTGCGATCCAAATTAAGACCGGACACTTCCTGCGCGGTCAACAGGCCGTCATTATCGGTGGGCGGAAAAATTCCCTGTTGCCAATCCCGCAATGTCACGGCTGCGCCCGTCAACGCCAGCAGGCTGCGCAGCATCGGCTGCGCGGCGATCAACTTTGCGCTTTCACCCGAGCTCCCCGGCAAGTTTGGCGCTTCATCCGGTGAGAGATAGAGCCCGTGGGTCGCCAGATGCAGCACGTACGGCGAATTTTGTTTGAAGAGGTTGGCTTTGGAGGCATCGGTTCCGTGGTAGAGATGGACTTCAAACCCGTCGCTTCTTGCCTCCTGCTGCAGAAAAGCCGCCTCCTGTTCCGTTCCGGGTAACGGCGGAAACAGATCGTCATTTCTGGCCGTAAAATTACCCCGGATGTTTGGCGCCGCATCCGGCAAATGGTTGTAATCGGGGTTTGCAAAGATAATCAATTGTTTGTTGGGGAGGGGTCCTTTGCGTATTGCGCGGGCGTTTTCCACCAGGTCCCGTCCACTCGAAACATAATTGAGCTCGAAGTCTTCTCCGAAAAAATGGTCCTTTGCATCGAGTAGCGTCGCGAATGAAACGAAATTCAGGGCCCCATCCGGGCTGATGATGAGCCGGTGAATTCCCGCCGGAAGTGCCGCCAGCACCGGCTGGCAGAGGGACTGATGCAGTTCACGCAACATGCCGGCCAGTGCGGATTCGCGTACCCGTTTGCGCATATATTTCTGATAGATACGCACTCGTCCCTCGATCTCCGTTGCCGGGCCCAACGCGATCCATTGGGGCGGCCCATTACGGGTCAAAACAATCGCGCCGTAGGCAGGTTCGTATTCAAGACGCCCCGCGTATCGATGATAGGCCACATATTCGACCAGCGCCGCATCGGGGGGCACCACTTCCTGCACTTCCGACACATCCGTGGTCAGGGCGCGGCGGGTCTTGCCGCTTCCCACTCCCTTTTCGGCGAGACTGGCTTCAAGTTGTTGTTCTTCTTTTTCCATTTTCCCTCGATCCGCGACTGCGGTTGGGGAATCCGCAAAATCGACGCCGAAAATATTTTCCTGCGCCCGCGACAATTGCGATGAAAGTTGCCTCTCTTTTTCCATGAGTTCCCGCACTTCGGGATCGCGTCCGGCCCGCGTTACCGCCTCGTCCTCCAGCAATGAATCGAGGACGACGCCTTTCGTTCTCAAGATCACCTGTGCCAGCAGATTGGCGTCGCCCAGGGCTGCGGGAAGATTGTACGGCTCCATGGTTTTTTCGAAATCCATGCGTTGTTGCGCTGCGGCAAAAGTAAAAACGCTGTTAAGAACGTTCTGCTGCGCCTCGGTTATCTCATGGACAAGCTGGACGGCATTATCGTCCCGCTGTCCCAATTCCAGCTTGAGATAGGCAAGGTCGGTGGCGATATCCAGCGTGTCGGGATGATTTTTGCCCAGGGCCTCCTGGTCGATCTTCAAGGCTTGCTCGTAGAGAGGAAGCGCCTCGGCCAGTCGCCCCTGCGCGTGATTGTGCCGGGCCAGGGCATCCAGGCTGGCCGCATATTCGGGGTGTTCCTCGCCCGGTGTCTTGCGGCGAATTTCAAGCGCCTTTAAAAGCAACGGTTCCGCTTTTTTGTAGAGCTTTTGGCGGTCATACAATAATCCGAGTTGAAAGAGACTGCGCGCCACGTCCGGATGATCGGTCTGATATGTTTTCTGCCGGACCTCCAGCGCCCGCACCAAAAGCGGCTCCGCCCGGGCATCGTCTCCTTCGCGCACATAGAGCAACCCAAGCTGAAACAGGGTCGTTATGGTGAAGGGATGGTCGGGTCCCAGCCAGGCCTTGCGGATTTGCAGCACGCGCTCGAAATAACCTTCGGCTTCGTCGTAATCTCCCAGGCTGCTGTCGAGCAGCGCGAGATTGTTGAGCGTGGAAGCCACCGCCAGGCTGTTCGAACCGAGCGTCTTTTCCCGGATCGTCAGGGCCTGGTTAAAATATTTTTCGGCCTGCGCATAATCGCCGGTGATCCAGTAAAGGGTGGCGAGATTGTTCAATGTCGTTGCCGTATCCTTGTGCTGGGGGCCGAGTACTTTCTCCTGAATCGAGATGGCCTGACGATAGAAGGCTTCGGCCAGAGTATAATTGCTCCGGTTTTCCTCCAGTACCGCCAGTGCGTTCAACACTTCCGCCACCGGGGCTGTTTCCGGGCCCAGCAACCGTTGACGAATTTCCAGGCACCTGTCGAATGCCTCCTGGGCCTGTTCATAGCGGGCCATATTTCCGTAATACCAACCCAGATTCAGCAGCGCGTCCGCAACCGGCAGCGAATCTTTGCCCGAATGCTCTTCCTCCAGGTGAAGCACGCGCAGGCGCAGCTTTTCGGCCACGTCAAATTCGTGCGCGCGCAAATGGCCGTCCGCTTCATCGTTCAAGGCCGCCACCAGGCCCGGCTCATCTTTTCGTGCTTCGGCTTCGCGCTCGCTTTCCTGGGCCTGCGCGACAGTCACCGGGACCGCCGGAGAAGGAGAGGCAACCGCAGGAGCCAATGTCGTTGAAACGGACGGCTCGGTTCCCCATAAACGGACACTAGCCATGACGCCGAGGGCCAGGATCAGATGAATCGCCAAGCCGGGGAAAGACATGTGCACGAGATTACCCTTCTCCGAAGATAGCCCTAATACTCATTGCCAAAGTAGTCCGCCACACGCCATGATACCCCTCACAGGCGAACAATAACGATATGGCACGTGGTATGCGATGATTATGGTGGTCTACTATGAAGTTTGACTCCTCTGCCCTGCCCATGCTGCCCACCCTGCAGCAACTCACCGAACTCAATGATCTGTTGGCCAGTGCCACGGAGCTTTACCAGATCTACGCCACACTTGAGCATCATCCACGCGTCGCTGGCTCTGAAAAATCAGTGGAACTTTTTAATGCCTGCACCGAACAGCTTCATCAGGACATCTCCGTTCTGGACGAACAACTTGAAACGCTGGTGACGCTTTCCCGTTCCAATCCCGGTGGTGCTTTGGCCCAAACGGGAGAAGAAGAAGCGGCAACTGTTGCCTATGCGGGTGGTGGGGAAGGGGGCCATTCGTCCCTTTTTATTCACGATGTCGAACCGATTGACGTAAATAAGTCGGTCTTTGAAATTGTGCGGAAAGCTTTCCATATTGAGGACCTCTTTAGCCAGCAGCTCGGCACTTGCCTTCAGGCGGCACAAATGCGCAAGCACCTGAAACTCGAGTTGCAGCTCAAAATGATCATCCTCTCGGCGAACCAACGCTGCCGTTTTCTCGAAGACCGGTACGGGTACGCCAGGAGCAAAAGCGTGCTCTTCCAGGGCCTGAGACGCCAGACCACGCGTTTTCTTAGCGTCCTGAGTGGGGAAAAACGGACCGACATCGATCAATAGAGTCGGACTTCAACACGGTTTCCGTTGAATTTCAGGAAGTCCTATCCTTTGGCCGCTCCCACTTTTTTCTGATTCAAATCGATGCTCGACGAGTCGTCGATGGGCGCGGCAGCCCTCTGAATGGGCAGGTTCGAGGGTCCGCTCGCTTTTTTCATATCGTGGAAGGCCTGGTAGAGAACGGCTTCCTCATTGTATTTGAGCCAGACTCCCGGAGGCACATCCTCGGCATCGACAAAGCGCCAGGAAGTAAAACGGTTCTTTTCATTAATGTTAAGGTATTGGGCCACATCCGGCGAGACATCCAACCCCGCATGATTATCGCCCAAGCCTATGGGCCGTTCGGAACCAAAAACATATTCGGCATGGTCGTAACGCAGGGGACCGACATCTTCCCACTGGGCAAAGCAGGAATGCCCCTGCGCATTCTTGATTTCCACCCAGCGGTCCTTGCAGGCGGAAACCTGCCTTCCGTCTTTGGGTGAGCGGTACCATCCTTTGGGAAGCCATCTTTTCGCCTTGTCGGGAAAAGCCAGATCGTTGAAGGGCAGCGCCACATAAAAGGGATTTATCCGGGCGGCGTGGTGCGCCGGTGTATACCCAATTCGGTCATCA
>Ga0206931_1136_pt1 | contig 22638 bp, 13 predicted proteins | sample Alteio_BWOrgHeat_17_FD_152946 | JGI IMG/M metagenome (GOLD analysis project Ga0206931, IMG submission 152946) | Enriched cells from forest soil in Barre Woods Harvard Forest LTER site, Petersham, Massachusetts, United States -... | ecosystem: Environmental > Terrestrial > Soil > Temperate forest >...
AATTGAAATGTGGGTAGTATTTTACAAAATAATTGTTCACCTCATTGTCAATTTCATTTGCAGTGGCGTCAATATAGCTGAATCCATCGCCCGACAACCAGTTCGCAGCCGTGTAGTAATTAACCCAAATAGCCGGCGGCTCCCAGCTATGTTGCACAAACTGGTCAAGCGATGCATCATACATCGCTGTTAGTAATTCTGCCGGTTTGTTGGTACTGTCGCTCGCTTTTACCTGTATCGTCCATTGTTCCTTACTTCCGGGTTCTGTTTTATCACGAAAGCTGGTGTATTTAACAGCAAGCTGTTTATTGTCATACGGTACAGTAAATGCCTGGCCGCCGGTGTAAAAACGATTATGTTTTACAAAGGCATAGTAAATACCAAAACCGCCCCGTTCATTTTCTGTCACAGGCAGTTGTAATAGTTTTTTGTCATTATTAATATTAAATACCTGGAACGAAGGAACGGCGACTGAGGTATTTTGCGAAACTGATTTATCAATTTGCTGGATGGCATAAACATCACTAAACGCTGAGCTTACCAATAACGATGCAGTTTCACCGGGATGCAAAACTGTTTTTTCAGCTGTATTAAAATTCTCATCGGTTAAAGGTGTGTTGTTTGAAACATCATACACTTCAGTATAAGCCGTTGTTTTAACAACCCGCCCATCGTTATCAATAGTGGATGCTTCAATGGCATACCAACCTTGTGCAAAATTAGCTCCGGGTTTTAAATGGTAAGCATCAAAGCCGGTAGTATTAAATGTATCAGTAACAATGGCGCTTCCCTTTTGCCAGGTACGTGCATCAGTTTCGTTTTCGTATTCATCATAAGGAAAGTTTTTAATAAATTCTTCCTTGCTCATTACAAATACATCTGGCCTGTCCCAATATCTTTTGCGCACGGCCATGCCAGGTGATTGCAGTGGGTAAACTGCTATATGTACATTTGCGTTAACAGGCTTACCTGGTAAATTAGTTACGCTTATAGGTATGGATGATAAGCTTTTAATATTTGTTGCTTCTGCTAAATTAAGGGCCAGCAACAATGAGGCATTGCCCACCGAAACTGACGTACTGGCTTCGCGTGTTTCGCCACCCGCATCTGTAACAGCAATGCTTACAGTAAAATCAAATACTGTATTGTTGCTGGTATCTTGAGGTTCGCTTGGTTTAGCGGGGAAACTTAAACTGAACTTCCCTGCAGCATCCGTTGTAACAGTGCCTTCAGCAATTTGCGCATTATTGTTATTGCGGGGGCTTCTTCTAAAGCTCCAGTCGTAAATAATGTACCTCGTTCTGCGTTGTATATTATATTTAACGTTTGCGCCATTTAAAAAATTGCCTGCAAAAGCCTGCGCAAAACCTGTAACGGTTATCGTGTCTTTAAGGCGGTAAGCACTTTTAAGTGTATCAACGCGTACATAAAACGTGGGGCGTTTGTATTCTTCAACATTAAAATATGCTTGTCCTGCCATCGCTTTTGCATCCATAGTAAACCTGCCCGTTAAAGCATGCAATGGCAAAATGAAGCTGCCTGCAAAGGACCCGTAATCATTCAGCTTTACGTTAATCGAATCAACATTTTTCCAGTTAACATCACGCAAATAAATTTTTATTGAGTCGGCCGACAGGTATAGTTTGGGATCGTGTTTAACCACATCTTTTGCTATAGCGATGCCTTTAAAAAGTACCTTCTGGCCGGGGCGGTAAATGGCCCTGTCAGTATAAAAATGTATCTCTGCGTTAAACTTTTCATAGTCTTTATCAACCGTCCTGGGCGTATTATCCTCGCTGTTGCTGTAAAAGTTCCTGTTGCTCGTCTCCAAAATATCGTTGCCGTCAGCAAGCCTTAAATTAATACTGCCGTACGGTATACCCTTCGTTTTTCCCAAAGTTGAAAAATGCCCTTGCTTATCTGTTTGCCCGTCAAACAGCAGTAAGGTTTGGTCAAGGTTAGTTGAATTACTGTAATAGGTAACTGATGCTTTAACTTTCACACCCGGCAAAGGCTTGCCTGTCTCCCTGTCCAGTACAAAAAAATCATTTTTATTTTGAATATAGGAGAGATGCGATATAGTAACATCCTGCATCAGCAACTTGCTTGAAGAATCAGCAAAGTTGCTGGTATTACTGCCCAATATTACGTACTGGCCTACGGGCAGGGCATCTATTTTTATCTCGGTACTGTGTTGGCGGTAATCATTTGTTTTTGGCAATGGTTGTATAAACGACTTTATATAGGGCAGCGTTGAAACTTCGGCCCAAAACGTGCTGTCATTTTTTGTATGCAATACATCCACTAAGTTTTTGCTTAATATCCTTGCATAAAATGTGTCCGCATTCTTGAAATTTAGCAGCATGCGGAATGGTTCACCCGGTACGTTTATTTCTTCAGCTTTTGAGCTCAATTCTTTCCCGTCAATTTCACGCAGCAATTGTTGCATATTGCTGTTGCCTTCACTTTCTGCTGATTGTGCAGCCAGCCGCTGTGGGATCATTTGCCTTATGAGTACCAAATCATAATGATGAGCTGTGTCAGCAAAAGCATTATAGTTTGCCGCTTTGTCGTCAATTATTTTTATTAATAAATACCACGCCTGCGCCGCCTGCGGATGGTTGGTATATTGATCTGTAATAAAGGTGAGTGCAGTTTTATATGATGCTTCTTTATTAGCAAATGAAGCATTATCATTCACCCACGTTATCCGGTTTATATCCGCATCAATAAGTGCGGCAGTGTCGCCGTGCATCGTGTGGAATTGTACCAATTGCTGGTATCGTTGCACTGCCTTCAATAAAAATGAAGAAGTATCGGCCGTTATAAAATGATGGCCGATAAAACCTGGCGCAGCGGCTAAAGCCATAGTGTCATTAAGGCTGAAAGCATTTTCAGGTTTGGTTTGTGCCCCGGCCCTTTCTGTATAAAAATCTATCGCCATGTTTACCAGCAGGTCATACATTGTTGGCCTTAGCTGCGGCACATTTCCTTTTAAAATTATAGCGCCATATTGTTGCGTGCCCGCTTGTTGAAGCACCTTTGCAGGCGCAAGCGCTTTAGTATAAAGCGCGGAAATAGTAGTTAAAAAATCATTTTTGCTCCAGGTAGTAATATCATCTTTTTTAAAATTTTTTGTCTCACTCCGTTGCTCAATATTCCAATAGCTATTGTTAAAGTAGCGTTTAATTTCTTCAGCTAACATTACCTGCAACACACTTTGTTGTAATACATCTTTAGCTTCTGCAATTTCTTTGTTCCAGCCCGTTACTGGATCATTAATATCCGTTTCGGTATTCTTATCATCTAATGTAGTTTTGTATAAAAGTGCTTTAATTATTTGTGCCCGCAAGTCTCTGCGTTTTGCATCTTCATATATCTTGTTAACTTTCGCAAGCGCTGTTTTTGGCAAACCGCCTTTATCAATAAGCGAGTCAACTTCTTTCCATTGTTTTTTAAAAGTGGTATCAGCTGTTTGGGCTTTAGTCACGTGGCTGGCAAAAGCAAATAACAGAAAGGGCAAAATTCGCTTCATCTAAAAATATTTAATGAACAAAAATAGTGTTATAACTATACTGATGCAGGCAAACATGGTAATACACATACAACGTGCCGTTTTTAGAAATATTTCACATATTGGCGTAAATAAAAATCCCCCGCAATAATGCGGAGGATCTTGCAATTACACAAACTAAATATTAAAACCTGTCGCCGTCGTGGTCACCATAGTGGGCGCCCCTCATATCAAAATCTAATTTATTGCGGTCACTGGCCAGTTTACTGTTTAACTGCAGCAGATCGCGTTTATCCTGGCGATAAGCAAAGCGGTTATGAAAGGCTTTGTCTCTCTGCAATTCATCTTTTTTCTGGTCAACCAGGCGTAAATCATAATTAACTGTGGCTTTATCCTGGTTAATTACCCTAAAGTCAATACGTTCTTCGTGGCGGGCAACTGGAGTATAATGATTATATGATTGGGCGAATGTTTTGCTGGCTATCATTAAACCAAATACTGATAATGCGCTGAGTAAAATTTTCTTTTTCATACATTTAAATTTTAATTGTTTAAAACTGTTTGTAATAATAAGATGGCAGATGAAATACAATGTTTAAATACAAACAGTTATACGAATGTTAATAGCAGAAAGCAGTTTGAAGTTTCCAGTTTAAAGTTTTTCACCGGATTGCAGAAAAGATAAAAGAGTTACAGCCTATAATAGCGCGGCAGGAATAAATTTTGGAATAAATCCACAATCTGCCACAAAGTGGCCCCTTTTGGGCAATTGGGGAATCTGCAATAAAGTTTCCGTCAACAATCATCTGTCAACGGTCAACTCTTCTTTAAACGCCTGCTTACCTTCAACTATTCTTGTTATAAGCATAGCGGCAACAGTATCGCCCGTGGCGTTAAGTATCGTTGCAAATGGGTCAACAAGTGTACCTATTATCATAACTGCAGGTACGGCTTCGGGTGGAAAGCCGTATGCAGAAATAACCAGCAGTTCACCTATATAACCACCGTTTGGTATACCGCCTTCAACAATGCTTACAACAACGCTTATAGCTAAGGCTATGGCTATGGAATCAATACCGGTTAGCGGTTTATGAAACATGGCAAATACCGTTACTATTTTCACAACAGATGATATGGCCGAACCGTCTTTATGCAGCGGTGCGCCTAATGGTATAACAAGGCTGCTTATATAGCCCGGTATCTTCATTTTTTTTGCCGCATCAAGGTTGGCCGGGATCGTGGCAATACTGCTGCAGGTGCCTATTGCAGTTGCAGATGGTACAATATTATTTTTCCAGTATAATTTAACTGCTTTTGCGCCGCCTGCTAAAAAGGCGTACAGGCTAAAGAACACGATAAAGTAAAAAATGCCTACACCGTGGTACAGCGCCATTGCTTTTGCATACGTGCCAAAAAGTTGTGGCCCTATTGTACCAACCTGGTAAGCAAAATAAGCGCCCAGCCCAAAAGGCGCAACTTTCATTATAATAAGCAACAGCTTTGTAAGTACCTCGTTGGCTGAATTTAAAAAATCTTTGAAAGGCTTGCCTTTTTCACCGGCATTCAAAGTGGAGAAACCGATAAGCACCGAAAAAATTATCAAGGCCAGCATACTTTTTCTTGACAGTAACTGGAAGAAATCGTCTGCCGTAAGCAGTTGCGTAACCTGGTCGCCTATGGAAAGTTTTTGTACAATAACATCTGTAGCATTGCCCGTAGCCATTGGCTGTTGAATGGGGTACATCCATGCAACAACCAGTGTAATAAAAGCAGAGATTAGTTCCGTGCCTATAAATACTAAAAATATGACCGTGATTAATTTGCCAAAATTTTTTGACCGCTCAATATTTGCAATGGCCGATGCAATGGCAAAAAACACCAGCGGCACCACGGCCGTAAACAGCATGTTTACAAATATGCTGCCTACAGGTTTTATTACAGCTATTTTGTCGCCAAAAATAATGCCTGCAATACTGCCAGTTACCAGCCCGCAAATAAGCAATAGTATATTGCCGTAGTAATGAAGAAAGCCCTTTTTGCCTGTTGCCATAATTAGATTGGCAAGATAACAAAATGAAAGCAGATTACCCTTACACCCGCAGCACGACAATTTGGTATACCTCTCAATAACCCTGCTTCATCGCCCGCGCTAAACAGTTTGTCGAAATAATTTAGCCAATTGGTGCAATCATAATAGTTTGGTTGCTATAATAAACTAAAACTATTCCCCATGGAGTTTGATAACGACCGGCTCATCCGGCCCTACCGCCGGACCGAGATATGGTATTGGGTGTTGCTTGTGGCAGCCAACCCGCTTATAAACTGGGTCACTTACTTTAAAGCATACATAATATTCCTGCCCATAGTGGTTATTGTTAGCCTGGTGCTTTTTCCGCTGTATATATTATTTGGCAGGCAGGTGGTGGCACGGTTTCTTTTTGAAAAGCGTTATATAATTTTTACCCTGCTTACAGCTGCATTTTTTAGTATAGTGCAGTTGCTGTTATATGGTATTTATTCCTTTTTTCATTTTGGGCTGCCAGAGAGGGCGGTCTTTCAGCCTTATTTTGACCATACATGGCTAACATTTATAAGAGAAACAATGTGGATGCTTGTAAATATTGTAATGGTTATAAATATCTCTTTCCTTAAAAAAACGTTTGATGAAGAAGATGCATTTATAGCCTTGCGAAAAGAAACTACCGTTTTAAAGCTTAAATATATACGCAGCCAGGTAAAGCCGCATTTTTTATTTAATACGCTCAACAGCATTTATTCGCTAAGCCTGCAAAAATCTGATAAAACGCCGGAAGTAATTGTGCGGCTGGCCGATATAATGCGTTACCTTATTTATGCAGGTGACGAACAAAAGGTGCCGCTGAAAAAGGAAATAGAGTTTATTTTAAACTATATTGAAATTGAGAAAACAAGGTTTGAAAAAGCCGACATAAGGTTTTCAATTGAAGGAAATACCGATGGGATAATGGTTGAACCATTTTTATTTATCTCATTTATTGAAAATGGCTTTAAGCATGCCCTGAATAATTCTTTTGAGCGGCCTTTTGTGTACATAACAGTAAAAATTATTGGAGATGAAATACTTTTAACCGTTGTAAACAATACTGATATTGATTTGGAAACCCAGGCCAAACGGATGGCTGTAGGTAAGCCAACTGTTGGCAGTAAAGGATTACTGGAAATACTTTACCCCGATTCGTACGCGTTGAATATTATTCAAACCGAGAAACAGGAGCGGAAAATAAGCAGCATAGGCATAAAAAATGCCCGCGAAAGGCTTGAAATATTGTACCCGGATACCCATACGCTGGATGTAATTTTTAATAATAATGTTTTTACCGTAGCATTGCTAATTAAAATAACCAGGGCGTGATAAAATGTATTATTGTTGAAGACGAAGTACTTGCACAGCAGGTTATTAAAAGCCACCTTGAAAAAACAGAGGGGTTTGAGCTTGCCGCCACCTGCAGTAATACTACAGAAGCTGCAGCTGTATTAAAGGAAAAAGATATAGACCTCATATTTCTCGACATCCAGCTGCCGGGTACAACCGGCTTAGATTTTCTGCGCTCGTTAAAAGACCCTCCACTTGTTGTGCTTACAACAGCTTACGCCGAGTATGCCCTGGAAAGCTATGAGTTTAACATTATTGACTACCTGCTAAAACCGATATCGTTTGAAAGGTTTTCAAAAATGGTGAATAAACTAAAAGACGGCAGGCTGTTTCCATTGGATACAAAGGAAGACCCCAGTTTATTAAAGGATCACATCTTCATAAAATCAAACAGCAAATTTTTTAAAGTAAACTTCTCTGAGATAATCTATATACAAAGCATGAAAGATTATCTTAAAATTCATACCACTGAATATAATCTTGTTACCCACCAAACAATGGGCGATATGGAGAGAATATTGCCGCCCTGGCAGTTTATGCGTGTGCACAAATCATATATTATCTCCGTGGCTTTTATAAAAACCATCTACGGCAATTCAATTGAAATTGATAAAGCCACGATACCCATCGGAAACATTTACAAAGATGCGGTAATGGAGCTTGTAGGCAGATAAGGTGGGCAATGGATCAGTGCTTAGGAGTTACCCGGCCAGCACCTCTCTGCTTAGTTTAGTGTCTCATTAACTGTTTTTTCCCTTATTTTGCTGCATAATCAACCTCTTAAAAAACAACTTTATGAAATATTCGGCCCTTTTGCTTGCATGCTCTTTTTGCATTATTTCATCGTTTGCGCAGGCGCCCAAAATAGCCTGGGGTGACGAATTTAAGTTACGCAAAGGCAGCACAGACCTTTCCGTTATATGCACAGATAATACTGGCGTTTACCTGCAAGAAAGCCACATGGCGCTTAAAACTTACTTCGTGTTTGGCGCTACAATGAGGGAGTCTGCCATGTTAATAAAACTTGACAGGAATTTAACCGAACAATTTAGAAATGATTTTAATAAGGAGCTGCGTGGCAAGGAGTTTGAACAATTTTTTAGTGTTGCAGACAAACTGTATATACTCGCAAGCGATTACGAAAGGCGTGAAAAAACACTTACCCTTTATGCGGCAGCAGTTAACAATGCAACCGGAGATCTTGCAGGCGATTGGCAGCAGCTTGCCAGTTGGGTTAAAGATGAAAAGAGTGACAACATACATTTTAAAGTATCAGGCAATGCAGATAATAGCTCACTTATATTGGTTAGCAGCATTGAAGGGAAAGAGCATAACAGCTACCAGGTGCAGGAGTTTGACAAGAATTTAAAAAGCGCTGGTGCAGCGATAAATATCAGTAATGAGTTTGACCCTAAAACATTTCAACTTGAAGATGTTTTGTATACTACAGCTAAAAAAGTTGTATTGGTAGCCCGGTTATATGAATATGAAGAAGGCAAGCGGAAAAAAGATAAGTTCCTTGATTTTTTACATTATAACATTCGTATTTACAATAACAAAGGCAAGCAGGAACAAGATATTAAAACAGACATTGCTGGTAAATGGCTTGTAAGCACTAAAGTGCTGCAGGAGGCCGATAAAGACCTTGTTATCGCCGCCTTTTATAGTAAAGAGAAAAAGGGTAACACTATAGATGGCCTGCTGGTTCAGCGTATTGACCCCAATACGGGCAATATTTTAACAACGAGTGAAAAAGAAATTAATACGTCGTTGCTTACACCCATTGACGAAGACAATACGGCTTATGACGACAATGACGATGATAACAAAAAAGAGAAAAAAGAAAGGGAAAAATTTGACAAGATAAAAGATGAAAGCGAAGGTTTTACACGGTACATGCAGTTTAGAAACATTTTTTATACACCAGATAAGGGGCTTGTAATATTAGCTGAAAAATATCATCATTACACCTACACAACTACAAGTTATTCGGCAGGTTTTAATGGTATGCCCGGCACCTATACAAACCAGACCTATACGGTATTTGAAACGGGCGATATAATGATGTGCAAAATTGATGCAGGCGGTAATATTGCATGGCTGCAGGTATTACCCAAAGCACAACGGGAACAGGTGGGTGGCAGCTACACCGGGTACAGCAGCGGTTTTAGTATTGGCATGTACTATTTTAATACGCATAACATGCCTTATTATTCAGGCTTTGGCGCGCTGCAGGATAACAACAATATAAACATAATTTTTAACGACAACCCAAAGAACGAAGGCGTTTTACAATTAGGCCAAAAAATTAAAACCGCCACGATGTTCCGCAAGTCAACATGCTTTAATCTTACGCTTGATGCAACGACCGGTAAATACACCCGTAAATTATTTTTTAGTAATAAGGATGTGCCAACTGCAATGCCACGCCTCAGTTCATATATTGGCGACGACATGTACATGATTGGCAGGGAAGACCGGCTTTTTGGAAAAACCAAAATAGCGGTTGCGAAAGTGACGGTGAATAAATAACGTTCTGCAAGCGCCCTTACAATTGTATTAACACGACTTTTTTAAGAGCCAAAAAAATTTACAAATAAAAATATTTTTTGTAAAACTAAAATAATTAGTATTTTGCATACTAAATCGGTTAGCTATGAGTTTTGCAGGAAAAAATTTACGCTATTTACGCAAGCTTCGCGGCTGGACACAGGAAGAGTTTGCAGCCAAGCTTAAAATAAAGCGCTCGCTTATCGGCGCATACGAAGAAGAACGTGCCGAGCCACGCCTGGATGTACTGGAAAACATGTGCAGCATATTTAAACTAAGCCTTGACGAGTTGCTGCTTAAAGACCTTTCGGCTGTAAAAAGCGGTGGTACGTATCTTGATAAACGCAGGCAAATGAAGATATCTGCGGCCACGCAGGATATACAGTTTGTGCCTGTAAAAGCTGCTGCGGGCTATATGGCCGGCTTCGCTGACCCTGAGTTTATTGATGAGCTAAACACCTTTACTCTGCCAATGCTCGCGCCCGGGCACTACCGTGCATTTGAAATTATGGGCGACAGCATGTTGCCAACACCAAGCGGCAGTGTAATTGTTGGTGAAAAAATTGACGGCCTTGATGATGTAAAACCAAACAACACTTACATAGTGGTATCAAAACTGGAAGGTATTGTTTATAAAAGGGTGATGAAAAATAACCGCACAAAAAACAAGCTTACCCTTGTAAGCGATAACCCCGTGTACGAGCCATACAACGTAAATACGGATGATGTAATGGAGCTGTGGAAGGCGCAAATGATCATCACCAAAGCAAACACGCAGCAACGTTGGGATGTAAACCAACTGGCCGGCCTGGTTAATAACCTGCAGGAGCAGGTAAGCAGTTTAAAGAAGAAGATGAATTAGGAATATTGGTGATTTAAAGATGTATAGTTTGTGGATTTTAATGTATGTTAATTATGAACCCGCCCGATTATTTGGATTCTGCGAAAGTTATCAAATGGGCCTGGAGCGGATCAAAACCTTTTGGAATTATAGAAGATACAGAAGGAGGCAGCGAAGAGGTTTTTGGTATCGCTATATGCCAATACGATGATTCCGCCACTATTTACCGCTTTAGTTGTAATAAAAACTGGGAAGTTATACAAGACGGTGTTTATGACTCTGTTGAAAAAGCGATAGCTTTTTTGCCTGAACAATACAGAAATGTGGAAAGAGTCTGGCAGATAAAAAATTAACGCATAATTGGCGAATACATTTCTGATTTGCTATAATTAGGCGCCATCAAGGCATTTGGATAAAACTTATTTTTTTCCCTCTGCCAAAAGTTTTGAATATCGAAATTTTTAAAGTCAACATTTTTAATTTGGCTTATTTCTTTTTGGCTTGTATCATTAAATATTTTTCTAACTGAAATATACTCTTTCGTAACAGTGCTTGTGTCACCCTTGCCATAGGTCAAAGTGTATTTGTATTCAATAATCCCTAAATTATAACGTACATAATTTTTAATGGTGTATAGGTAACTCCTCCAGTTATCAAACTTATTTCTCCAGTTATCAAAGTATATATTTTCGTTCGCAGAAATTACCCGCAATGTGTCGTAACCTTCTGAAAAATAACCGCATCTTATAAACGTACGCTTTTGAGGGTTAAAAAGGTATACTAAATACTGCCACCTATGGTCTGCTAAAAGATCGTCATAGCCGTCTTTATTCACATCACGAAACTCATAATTTAAGCCTGTCGAGGAAAAATCATCTATTATTTCCCATTTCTTATTATATCGCTCTAATAATAATGTGGGCTCCTGCATTTCCAGCGAAATTTTTTTAGAATACAATATTCTAAAACGGGTATTACCAATGAAAAATGTATCACCACGCCCAGCGATAAAATCAAGACGTCCAGGAGTAAAGCCGGATGTTCTTGACACTGTGTTGATTGGTGTATCGTAAGGCCTGGTTTGTGCAAATAGCACTACTTTAAGGGAACATAATATTGCTGTTAGCAATAAAATACGCATGTTGTCAATATTTTTACTTTAACATTTACCTTTTGTGTTTGGGGCAATTAGCTTAATGAAATATCACCCCTTCTCCGCATTCTTACTATCCCGTATATTTTTCTGCACGGTAACTGCACTAAATAAAGCTAACAAAAATGCAAATGCATAAAATCCTTTTTCGCTGGGTAATATAGTGGCATTCCACAGCCCTACTGTTAACAATACTATAGAAAGAATAGTAACAAACCAGCAAATGCCGTAATACAGGTCGGTAACAGGCAGGTTTTCAAGCCTGTCCCGCACACTCTTTTGCAGCGAAACTGCGGAGAAAAGACCGAACATCAACACAGTAAAATAAAAACCTTTTTCATTCAGTTGCATATCAGCCCGGTATAAACCGGTAAGAAAGCCAATAATGCCAGTACCTAAAGCAATCCATGATGCGCCAACAAATGCGGCGGATGGTTTTTGTGTCATAATACAAGTTTTATAATGGGGTATGTTAAAGCTATTGTATTGATGCGGGTGCGAGCACTCGCGCAAAACCTATTAAAAATAAAAGTGCTAAGGATATTTTAAAAATATGCCGGTGTCAAAAACAGTCCATAAACATGCTTTTTGCCCGCATTTTTTTAACCCGGTATTCGCCCAGGTATTACATGTTTTAAATAAATTGTACTTGCCTTTGGCCTCATAAAATGCATCCGCTTTACCATAGTTGGCATTCGTAACAATATTAATTGCATGCCCTGCACTGTCGTGCCTGAAGCTTTCGGTTATATAGGTTACCAGCCGGCTGTATTGTTGCTTACTGATGAGTATTTTTTTGCAGGCAGAATCTTCTCTCAATGTATCGTAGTATGTGGCGTGTATTGCCGTGGTGCTTAACGCAAAAGCAGCCTTGAAGGCTACGCTAAATTTTAAATCGGCCCAGGTGGGTGTTTGCAAATAAAAGCCCTTGTCGCCCCAACCCATCGCCAGGTACCTTATGTGTGACGTATCGCGCAAATGTGTATTGGCAAATTTTATCTCATCACTCCAGTTATACTGGTCGTTTTTTACGGGCACTACAATATCTGTGTGTACGCCATTTGTTTTAATGTAAATAATAACATCGCTGGTTGTGGCAGCCTCTTTGCCAACAGAAATTCTTGAAAGGCACCAGGCTGAAAGAAGATATAGCAAAACAAAACCAATAAAACCGAGTACAAAAAATAGGACGTATTTGAAGAGTTTTTTTAAAAAACGGGGCATGTTTTATGGTTTAGGTGAAATTGTTACGGCATAAAACTATGAAAGCAGCAGAATATTATACAAAGCGCGTACAATTTTTAACATAACAATTTTGGTATTGTTAAATACATTAACAGTTAAGCACATTGTCAAAACAGCGTTACCACTTGTCAAAATTTTTAGCAATATGCTGCCGGGGATAATTATTTTTGTCTGCCAAACCAAACATGCACATGCCCCGGAGAATACTAACCGCTCTGTTATTTATCAGTATGTCATTTTGTGCCTTAGCACAGCCTAAAAAGCTGGTTGCTGTTAAAGTAGCGCAAGCGCCAAAGCTCGATGGCAAACTTGACGATGCCGCCTGGCAAAACGCTCCGGAAGCAACGGATTTTATTATAAACAGCCCCGATTTTGGTAAACCATCCATCAGAAGAAGCGTAGTAAAAGTGGTATATACTGATGAGGCAATTTATATAGGCGCATATTTGTACGATGATCCTGCACAAATACGCCGCCAGCTTACCCAGCGGGATAATGAAAAATTCCAGGATGCAGATTACTTCGGGATAGCCTTTGATACCTATAACGATAAGCAAAACGCATTTCAATTTGTTGTTACCTCTGCCAATGTGCAAAGCGATGTTCGCATATCAGCAACTTATGCCGCGGCAGACCAGGGCATTGGTACAACAACAAGCTTTACTAATCCCGGTTTTGACTATACCTGGGACGCCGTTTGGGATAGCCGCACCGCTATAGTGCAGGATGGGTGGATAGCTGAAATGAAGATCCCCTTTTCCGCCATCCGCTTTGCAAAAAGAGATGTGCAGGATTGGGGCATAAACTTTAACCGCTTTATACGCCGGGTAAATGAAATATCATACTGGAACACCGTTGACCCCAAGGCTTCTGGTTTTGTAAACCAGTTTGGTAGTCTGCAGGGGTTGCAAAACCTGCAGCCGCCACTGCGCCTGTCACTTCTTCCTTATGTATCTACTGGCTACCAGGATGTACCCACAAATAACGGAACGATAAGAAATTTTTTAAACAGCGGTGGCATGGATGTTAAATATGGTATTAACGAAAGTTTTACCATGGATATGACGCTGATACCTGATTTTGGCCAGGTACAAAGCGATAATGTCATCCTCAACCTTAGCCCTTTTGAACAGCAGTACGCCGAGAACAGGCCGTTTTTTACCGAGGGCACAGAGATGTTTAATAAAGCGGGAATCTTTTATTCAAGAAGGGTAGGGGGCACGCCTGGAAAATATAATGACGTACTGCAACTTGCCTCAGACAGCGGCTATACAATTTTAAAAAACCCGTCGGTAACACAGTTATATAATGCCACCAAATTTTCAGGCAGAACAAAAGATAATTTGGGTATAGGCATATTTAATGCGGTAACAGCACCTATGTATGCTGAATATGAAAAACCTAATGGCGATATTATAAGAACGCAAACAGAACCGATGGCCAACTACAACATTATCGTGCTTGACCAGGCGCTTAAAAACCGTTCATACATAACTTTTACCAACACCAATGTGCTACGCAGCGGCGGCTCAAGAAACGCAAATGTTTCTGCTCTTGATTTTTCTGTCTACGATAAAAAGAATAACTATAATTTCCAGGCAAAAGCCAGGTATAGCACAATAAGCGGCGATTCATCGTATAACGGTTATAAGTTTTATACCAGCTTTGATAAAGTTAGCGGCAAATGGCAGTGGGGTATTTTTGGTAACGTTGAATCTCAGAGATATGATCCGAATGATCTGGGCATTCTTAAAGCGCCAAATGATGTAGTGTATGGCGTGCATGGATCATATCAGCAATTTGTACCAAGCAAAAATTTCCTGTTAAGAAACTACAGCCTGAGCATACAAAGCAGCAATTTATATGCTCCCTTTAAAATTGGCGAAACGCATGTAAGCGGCGATTTTTTACATGTATTTAAAAACTTTTGGGACATAAGCTTTTTGCTGGAGGGGTCGGCATTCTGGTATAACGACTTTTATGAATTGCGTACGTCTGGCCGCGTTTTGAAAAGAACCCCGTGGGCATTTTTTGGCGTTAGGGGCAGTACAGACAGCCGCAAAAAATTATGGGTAAACTATTTTTACGGTTATGCTGATCTGTCGCCAATAGCTAACGATCCTTTTTATGTTATAAGCAACGGGTTACGTTACCGCTTCAGCCCCAAATTTAGCGTTGACATAAACGGAGAAAGCCAGCACGACCTCGGTAATTTTGGTGCGGTGCTTGATGCTAATGGCAACCCAATAATTATAAACGATACCTCTGTGATCGGCCGCAGGCAGGTAACGCAGTTTACCACACTTATAGACGGCATTTACAACTTTAAAGCGCGCATGAACCTTAGCATACGCATACGGCATTACTGGAGTAAAGTGCGTTACACGGCCATGTACGATACAAAGCCCGATGGTTATTGGGTTGACAGAACATTTTTAGATGGCCATGATGAAAACTTTAATGCTTTTAATGTTGATATGTTCTTTACCTGGGATTTTCGCCTTGGCAGTCGCTTAATTATTGGCTGGAAAAACGCCCTGGGGCCTGATGCATCAGTTGACGGGCTGCAGTACGGAAAATATGTAGGTAACCTTGAGCATTTATTCAGCATACCTCACAGCAACGAGCTTACCGTGAAATTTGTATACTATATTGATTACAGTGATTTAAAGAGAAGGAATCGCGATTAAGCAGCGCAGATGGCAACGAAAGTGCTTCGGGGGCATTGTTAAAAAAATAGGAAATTATTGCGCATCCTTGTAACCTTTCCTAAAAAGTCACGTTTATCGTATAGCTAACCTACCAGCCTTCTCTTGGTTTCTGCCGCATTTTCGTACAAAAAGTGTCCGGTTTCGTACAGTCATGCCTGTTTATCTGCTATAACTTATTTATTTTCAATTATATATCTGTTGGCATAGCCGTTGTTGCCTATACATTTGCCGGGGGCATTAAACAAATGCAACCCCAAGCAATAACCAAACAAGACAGGGTTTATACTTTGAAAACACTAATAACAACACGATGATAGGAAATTACTTAACAATAGCCTGGAGAAATGTAAAAAAATACCGCGTATTTTCAACAATCAATATTGCTGGCTTAACCATTGGCCTTTGCGCCTTTTGGGTTATTGCTTTATACATTGCCGACGAACTAAGCTACGACCGTTATAATAAAAACGCCGACCGTATTTTTCGCGTTGTGCATTATGGTGAATGGAGCGGCGGCAGTTTTAAACTGGTGCCAACCGCAGTGCCTTTTGCGCCGGCCTTAAAAGCAGATTATCCTGAAATAAAAGATGCAATGCGCATTGATGCTGAAGGTGGTGGCACATTAACTGTTGGTGCTAAAAAAATAAAGGCTGACGACATCCTGTTCACCGACAATTCAATATTTAATATTTTCAGTTATCATTTTTTATATGGTGAAGCTAAAACTGCCCTTGCAACGCCGCAAAGCATTGTACTAACAAAAACACTTGCGGAAAAACTTTTTGGCAGTGCTGAAAACGCTTTAAATAAAGTAGTATACTTCGACAAAAATTTCACGAATACAGTTACGGGTGTTATCAGCGACGTACCCACCTACTCGCATTTTACTTTCAGTGCACTTCGTTCGTTCCCTGCAAATTTTAACGATGGCTGGGGAAATTTTTACGTATACACGTATGTGCTGCTTAATAAAAGCAGCGATTATAAAAGCCTGCAGGCTAAATTACCCGGCTTTTATAACAAGCACCTTAAAGAAAGTTTGGGCAGCGATGTAAAATACAGGATGGAGTTACAACCGCTTACCTCCATACACCTGCACTCAAATCTCGACTATGAATTGAGCGCAAATGGCGATATAAAATATATTTACATTTTCTCCGTAATAGGATTGCTGGTTTTAATAATAGCAGTTATAAATTATGTAAACCTCTCAACGGCGCGTTCATCAATACGGGTGAAAGAAATTGGCGTGCGCAAAGTAGTAGGTTCTGGTAAAAAGCAGCTTGTTGCTATGTTTCTTGCTGAATCTGTACTGCTAACTTTTATCGCGGGTGTATGTGCATGTGCTATTACTGCTTTAATTCTGCCTTACTTTAATATTGTAACCGGCAAAACATTAAACCTGTGGCAGTTTGGTAAGGCTAACACCGTTGCAGCATTATTTTTATTTTCATTGGTAACAGGTATTGCAAGCGGCATTTATCCTGCTTTATTCCTGTCGTCTTTTCGCACCATTCCTGCGTTAAAAGGCCAAACGGGCAGCCAGGGTTCAAATATTTTTTTCCGTAAGGCACTGGTAACTTTTCAGTTTGTAATAACTATTGCCCTAATAGCAGGTTCAGGTATTATATACCAGCAACTGCAATACACAATGAATAAAGACCTTGGGTTTAATAAAAACCAAACACTTAGTTTTCATATAAGCAACCATAGCGTAAGGCAACAGGTGCCGGCCCTGAAACAACAACTGTTAAAAAACCCGTTAATACAGGCTGCCGCCGCCGCCAGCAATCCAATAGGTAATAATAACATTGGCACTAACGGTTTTAATTACGAATTGGAAGCAGCCAAACCCGGTGAGCAGGGTAAAATGTCAACCTCCGCAAAAATGGCGCAGGATTTTATGATGGATGAAGATTTTGTAAATACCCTGCAGCTAAAAGTTAAGCAGGGCCGAAATTTTTCAGTTAACACTCCAGCTGATAAATACACTGCTGTAATGGTAAACGAAACACTGGTAAAAGAATTTGGCTGGAAAAACCCAATAGGTAAAAAAATACAGGTTGATATGCCTGCTGAAAAAAATGTAAAAGAAGTAAGCGTTATAGGCGTTGTAAAAGATTTTAATATTTATTCGCTACAGCATAAAATTGAGCCGCTTATTTTGTTTTTACCTCCTGTTGCCAACGAGGAAGATAATATGTATGTAAGGCTTAGTGGCAGCAATATACCAGCAGCAATACAATATATAAAAGACACTTATAAAAAGTTTGATGCGGAGAGTGATTTGGACTATTCATTCCTTGATGCAAATTTTGCACGTCAATACCAGTCAGAGCAGCTGCAGGGCAATCTCATTTTCACATTTACGATACTGGCCATACTTATAAGCTGCCTTGGCCTGCTGGGGCTGGTTACATTTGCTGCCAGCCAGCGCACCAAAGAAATTGGGATACGAAAAGTTGTAGGTGCAACAGTACCATCCATTGTTTTTATGCTTTCAAAAGATTTTGTGAAACTTGTAGTGCTGGCAATAATAATAGCAACGCCCATTGCATGGTATGCATTAAACAAGTGGCTTGAAAACTTTGCATACCGTGTAAATATTAGTTGGGTAACTTTTGCAGTTGCCGGTGCAATTGCTTTGCTGGTTGCTTTAATAACAGTAAGTATACAGGCTATAAAGGCGGCGAAAGCCAACCCGGTAAAAAGCCTGAAGATGGAGTAGCAGTATTGCAGATTTTGGATTGCCGATTACGGCGAACAGTGTAAGTGAGGGTTACTACCCAGTGCAAAGCGATCTATAACAATGACAAAACAATTGCTGAATAAAAAACCAAGAAAAAATTCTGATAACTGGAAACTATAAACTGTAAACTGCTCTATATGTTTAAAAACTATTTTAAAATCGCCTGGAGAAATTTGGTACGCAACAAATCGTATGCAATTATAAATATTACCGGCCTTTCGCTGGGTATAGCATGCGGGATAATAATTTTTACCGTTGTAAATTATCATTTAAGTTTTGATAATTTTCATGCTGATAAAGACAAAATATTTCGTGTTGTAACGGAGTTTCATGAAGACAATATTAACTACACACACGGCGTGCCGCAGCCACTTGGCAAGGCATTTAGAAACGACTATACGTTTGCTGATAAGGTTGCAATGGTTGCTACTTACCAGGGGGCTTTAATTAGCCTGCCTGCTGAAAAAGAAGTAAAGAAATTTGAAGAGGAAGACGGTGTGGCATTTGCTGAACCGGCTTATTTTGAGATATTTAATTTTCCGCTGGTACAAGGTAACCAGGCAACTGCGCTTACACAACCCAACTCGGCCATTATCACCAGGCATATAGCACAGAAATATTTTGGTACTGAAAACGCAATTGGCAAAATTATTCGGTACAAAAATAAAACCGATTTCAGGGTTACCGGCATATTGGAAAACATACCGGCTAATACAGACCGCACCAATGAAATTTACCTGTCTTACATAAATCTAAAAGATTACCAATCGTATATGGCATCTGATAGCAGTTGGGGCAGTGTAAGCAGCAGCATTGAATGTTTTATGCGGTTAAAACCAAATGTAAACAAAGCGCAGGTTGACAATGCCTTTGTTGCATTTTCAAAAAAATATAACGGCCGCCAGGATAATTTTGCAACGCGCTTTCACCTGCAGCCACTTGCAGATATTCATTTTAACCCTGACTATAGCGGCTATGTAAACAAAAGCTACTTATGGGCGTTGTTTTTTATTGGACTTTTTCTTATTGTTACAGCTTGCGTAAACTTTATTAACCTTGCAACTGCGCAGGCGCTTAACCGCAGTAAAGAAGTTGGCGTTCGTAAAGTGCTGGGCAGCTTGCCGCACCAGTTGTTCTGGCAATTTATTATTGAAACTGCGTTAATAACCATTTGTGCAGATGTGCTTGCATGCGGCCTTGCAAAATTGTCTATTCCTTATTTGAATGAGCTGTTTACTACAAAAATGTCGCTGGACTTTTTGTACCATGGGCAATTACTTCTTTTCCTCAGCCTCCTTTCAATAGTGGTGGTATTTCTGTCGGGCTCGTACCCTGGGCTGGTGCTGGCACGCTTTCAGCCAATTCTCGCACTTAAAAGCAAGCTTTCTCAAAAGCATGTTGGCGGTTTTTCACTGCGCCGTGTATTGGTGGTAACACAGTTTGCCATAAGTCAAATGCTTATTATTGGTACTATTGTTATAGCAAGCCAGGTACATTATTCAAAAACATCTGACCTCGGTTTTAATAAAGATGCTATTGTAATAATTCCGGTACCCAACAACGATAAAGCATTGCTTAGCACCATGCGTAACAGGATGGCAGGTATAGCAGGCGTTGAAAAAATATCTTATTGTTTTCAACCACCTGCATCAAGTTCAAACAATACTACCAACGTACGATATGACAATCGCACTAAAGATGAAAGCTGGGAACTAAACATGAAGGTTGCCGATGACCAGTATGTAAATCTCTTTGGCTTAAAAATCATCGCAGGACGAAACTTTTACCCAACGGATACAGCAAACGAAGTGTTGCTGAATGAAGAAGCGGTTAAGAAGTTTAACGTACGGTCACCCAACGATATTATCGGTAAAAAAATAAAGGCTAACAGCAGGTATTTTCATACTGTGGTTGGTGTATTGAAGAATTTTTATAACCATTCTTTTAGGGACGAGATTACACCTATCTGCATAACAGCAGGGTATGATAACTACCGTGCAGCCGCTGTTAAAATAAACGGTGCAAATGTAAAACCAACGTTGGCCGGGCTGGAGAAAATATGGAATGAAACTTACCCTGAGTACATTTACTCTTTCAAATTTCTTGATGACCGCATTGCGAAGTTTTATGAACTGGACGATATAATGCTTAAGCTTATTGAAATGTTTGCCGGCATAGCTGTATTTATAGGATGCCTCGGGTTGTATGGCCTGGTATCGTTTATGGCGGTACGTAAAACAAAGGAAATAGGCGTACGTAAAGTGTTGGGTGCGGGTATGCAGCATATTTTATGGATCTTTGGTAAGGAGTTTAGCCGCCTGCTGGTAGTTGCGTTTATTATTGCGGCGCCAGTTGCCTGGTGGGCTATGAATGCGTATTTGCAGGACTTTAAATATCGTATTACTATAGGTATTGATATTTTTATATTGGCAATAAGCGCCACCTTTATAGTGGCTGTTATAACCATTGGTTACCGTTCACTAAAAGCATCTATGGCAAACCCGGTTAAGAGTTTGAGGTCTGAGTGATAAACGTGAATCGTCAATCGTGAAACGTGAGACGATTGCAGATTGATTGGATGACTAATAAGGTTATATATTTTAAACATTTTGAAGCTCTCAGGAGCTATAAACGCGACTATTATGTTTTTTAATTACTGCAAGATAGCATGGCGCAACATTAACAGGCAAAAGCTTTTCTCATTCATCAATATTTTTGGGCTTGCGCTAAGTATGTCAATAGGGCTGATGGTACTTGTGCGTTTGAAGGATGAATTAAGCTATGATAAATTTCATCCAAACTCCAATAAAACATACAGGATTATTTCGCAGGTAACAGATAGATCGCACAATGTTTTTCGCCTTGCAAGTTCGCCTGTGCCGCTTGCTGAAACACTGCAAAGGGATAATGCTTTTATTGAGAACGGCACAACGCTTTACCCCGGCTGGGGTGGCAAGGCCGAGGCCAACAAAAAGGAAATAAGCATAAGCACTGTATTTATACAACCTTCTTTTTTCCAGGTATTTGGCTTTAAAACAGTTTATGATAAAACCGGCTCGCTAAAAAATCCAAATACAATTATTTTAAGCAAAGAAACTGCGGCAAAGTTTTTTGGAAGTATAAACCCTATAGGCCAAACCATTAAACTTGGCAATCTTGGCATGTTTGTAATAGCTGATGTAATGCAACAACCACCGGGTAAGTCACACATTGATTTTGATGCATACCTGTCTTTCAGCAGCGTTGAATTATTAGTAAAGAATAACCTGGTGCCGTTACAACAGGGCAGTTGGGACCCAACAAAAGGCTACACGTACCTGGTGTTAAAAAATGGCGCTTCACAAGGCCAGTTATCAAAAGCGTTAGACAGGTTAACCGCTTCGTTAAAAAAAACCTGGGCGGGCAACAATAATAACGAACTTTCGTTTGATGTGCAGCCGCTATCATCTATTTCGCCGGGCGAAGAACTGGGTTACAGCATTTGTAACATACCTACTATTGGCAAGGTAATGGCCGAAGTTATTATTGCCTTGGTAATACTTATTTCTGCATGTTTCAACTACACAAATCTTTCAATTGCAAGGGCATTAAAGCGCGCAAAAGAGGTTGGCATACGCAAAGTAGCAGGCGCATCCAGGATTCATATATTTATGCAGTTTATTACTGAATCAATTATAATTGCATCGCTGTCGTTGGTGCTTTCGTATTTTATGTTCAGTCTTATGAAATCTTACGCGCCTTTTAGCGGCGAACTTATACCCACTGACATAAAAATAGACGAACAACTGATTACCTGGTTTATTTTATTCAGTATATGTACCGGCTTGATCGCAGGAACTATTCCTGCGCTCATTCTATCATCTTTCAGGCCTGTTGCAGTACTTAAAAATTTAGCCAATGTAAAATTATTTGGGCGCAATGGCTTTAGAAAAACGCTTACTGTTGTGCAATTTAGCCTGTCGCTAATTATCATCATTTTTATGCTGGTATTTGCAAAGCAGTTTAACTACGCAGCAACTGCTGACTATGGTTTTAACCGTGATAAAATAATAAGCCTTCAGTTACAGGGGGCTGACTACACCCTGCTAAAAAGTGAGGCAGCTTCTGTTAGTGGTGTTGAACGAATTGCCGGCATTTCTGATTTTCCCGGCCGCTCGGCATCGGGTACGGTAATGGTAAAACCGCAACCCGCAAATGATGGGATAAAAATGGGCTTTTTTGATGTAGATGAAAATTACATACCAAATATGCAACTGCACTTGCTTGCGGGAAAAAATTTTACATCTGCAAACAATGGAGATGAGAAATTGGTGATGATAAATGAAAAAGCATTGGCAGCTTTAAAAATAGCATTGCCGGCAAATGCTATTGGACAAACTATTTACCTGGACGATTCCATAAAGGTGCAAATTGCCGGTGTTGTAAGAGATTATAATTTCGAGGGCTTTGAAAGGCCCATAAAC
>Ga0206931_1137_pt1 | contig 22607 bp, 14 predicted proteins | sample Alteio_BWOrgHeat_17_FD_152946 | JGI IMG/M metagenome (GOLD analysis project Ga0206931, IMG submission 152946) | Enriched cells from forest soil in Barre Woods Harvard Forest LTER site, Petersham, Massachusetts, United States -... | ecosystem: Environmental > Terrestrial > Soil > Temperate forest >...
TTACATCCGGCGAACTGATTGCCGAGAGTTCAACTTTACCACCCGATTCAGCAGAAACAGAACTTTGGGCCACCTTCATCTGGGGTATCGGGTAAACTTTTACTTTTATGGTTGCAGTATCAGTAAAACATCTTTTCGCGTCGTACCCAATAACATTGTAAGTAATGGCTGTATCCCTAACTGCCCGGAAAGTTGGTTGGGCTATAGCCGCATCGCTTAAATAAACAGCAGGAAACCATTGGTAGGCCGCGGCACCTGATGCCTTCAACTGCCTGGTTTCACCATTGCAAAGTGTATCGCTGTTTGAAATTGAAACATGCACAGGCTGGCTAACGTTTACAGTAACCGAATCGCTTGCAACGCATCCATAGTCGTCTTTCCCCGTAACCTGGTAGGTAGTTGTGCTATCGGGTTTGGCTACGGGAGTACTGCATTCAGTGCAACTTATTCCGGGTGCAGCATTCCATACGTATGTGGACGCCCCTGTTACCTCCAGGTTAATTGACCCGGCACGGCAAATTGCCGTATCAGCGTTTGCCTTAACAGCGGGCAGGGCGTGAATATTAACTACTATTGACGCAGTGCCGGTGCAACCATTACCGCCCGTTGCTGATGCGGTTACATTATAACTGCCTGCACCGGGTAACGTAATACCTGTGGGGTTTTGAATATTTGCAGTAATGCCATTACCAAAATTCCAGTTCCATGTCACCGCAGAGGTATCAAGGCTGCTGTTTTGGCCCTGTAATGACACAATACCAGGCGCGCAATATGATGTTGTACCTGCAATACTTACAGCCGGGCTTTGTACAATTTTTACAGGCACATTTAATTTCGCAGAACCTTTGCAACCGTTGGCAGTAATGTCAATAAGCGTAACCGAATATGAGCCAGGAGCTGCAAACAAATGTGATACCTGCGCACCTGTAGCGGTGCTGTTGTCAGAAAATACCCATGTATGTGAAGCAATTACATCGTTGGTAACAGATGAGTCAATAAAAGTAACTTTACCTGAATCGCATAAAACTGCATTTGTAGCACCTCCATTAACTTTTATATCATAAATTTTAAGCGTATCTGTTCCCTTAATAGGCACTTTACAGCCGGCATTATCAATAAGTATCAGTTTGGGCAGGTAAAATCCAGGGGCATAGTTATGGCTTGATGTATCGGCGCTCGTCAAGCTTGTTTGGCCATCGCTGTAATCCCACAAATATTGCACGGCGGTTTGCGAAGTTGCTGTAAAACGCTGGGTACTTGGGTAGCATACCGGGTTTTTAGCATAAACCAGTGTGCCGGTAGGCCCTTTAACGGTAACTGTTTTTGTAACCGAGTCCGCACATGCCCCATTGCCATTTGCAACCAGTTGCACTGTGTACACGCCGGGGTATGTATAAATATGCTCAGGCGAAACAAGCGTTGACGAATTACCATCGCCAAAATTCCATTGCAGGGACGCATAATTAACCGATGCACTGCTGAAATTTACAGGTAGCGGCGGGCAGGATGAAAAAGAATCGGACAATGCAAAGTGCGCCGACGGCGTAAACACGTGCACGCCCCAGGCATAGGTTGCAGAGTCCTTACAATTGTTAATATCACTTACAACAAGGGATGGTATAAATACACCCTCTGCGCCATACAGGTGGTTGGGGCTGGCGGCTGTTGAGGTTGTGCCATCACCCAGGTTCCAGCTATATTTTAAAGCAACACCTGTTGAAGTATTATTGAATACTAACTGTTTACGCGGGCAGGCTATCGAATCTGATATATTAAACACGGCATGGGGCCTGGTGATATGCACTGCATTTACCAGCCTGTACACATCGGTACAACCATAACTATCAGTAGCAGTTAGCGCTATAGTATATGTACCCGTATCCTTATACTGGCTAAAAAAATCGCTATTGGTGTTATAAGCAACTTTGTTATTATTGCCGTAATCAACAGCCCATGATGTTATAGGATGGGTTCCATCTGAATAGGATGCATCTTTAAAATGAATAACACCATCTGTACAGGCACCTGTTTGAACTGCGCTAAACCTTGCTGTTGGGCCGTATATAGTTATTGAGTGTGAAGCTTGAAGCGTATCAGCACATCCCAGTATATCGGTAACAGTTGCAGTTGGGGTAAACTTACCGTGGCCAACGACGCTATAAGAGGCTGTAACAAAGGTTTTATTTGTAAGGTCAACAAGCGAGCCGGCAAGCCGCCAAAAAACACTGGTAATATTTTTAGGGTTTACATTATCCAGCTTAAAGTTAAGCAGGGCGCTTTGGCAGGCAGCGGTATCGGTTATATTAAACACCGGCTTTTCATTTACTATTTTAATTATTGAGTCAACTGAATAATTGCACTTTCCATTGCTTACAAACAATTTCACATCGTAATTACCTGTAGCTGCATATACATGCACCGGGCTTTTTGAAGTATCGGTAGTGCCATCACCAAAGTCCCAAATACGTGTCTTATCATCAGTTGACCTGTTAGCTACCCCTAATGTCATTTTGTTGTTACAATTATGCAGTGCATTAAACCTTGCGATGGGCCCGGCAATGTGAACAGAATGCTTTTTAATTAAAGTATCAAGACATCCATTATCTGCTACCACGAGCATAACATCAAAGTAACCTGTATCAAGATAGTTGTGTGACGGGGTTGGTTGTTTGTAAACAATTGTTCCATCGCCAAGGTACCACCACAAAAATGAGCTTGCCTGCTGTGTTGTATTATTAAATGTCACTCCCTGGCTTGCACAACTGCTGGCCGGATCGATGGTAAACGTGGGGTGCAATTTATGTCCTACTGAATCAACAACAGTAAGTGAGTCTACGCAACCTGCCACTGTTTCAATTTTTATTTTAACCTTATAAATGCCTTCCGCATTATAAGTGTGGCTGGGCGATGCGTCGTTTGAAACAATGCCATCGCCAAAATCCCAGGAATATTTTTGTATCGCAACCGGTATATTAGTTTGTAATACAGGTTTTACTGTATATGGCACGCAACCTGCCGCTAAACCGGTAACGCTGGTAATTTTAACCGGTTGAAGATTTATTGCACTTGTTTTTAATAGTTGTTGCATGCAGCCACCACCGTTAGTTACACTTAATGCAACCGTATAATTGCCATATTTTGTGTATTGATGCTGAGGGTTTACGTCGGAAGATTTAATGCCATCGCCAAAATCCCATATATATGAAAGGCCTGCGCCAGCGGTAGTGTTTTTAAAATTGGCAGTGAAGGGCACTGAGCAGCCTGAAGTGTCATTTATTTGGAATGACGGAGCAGCAGCGCTCACAACAATTTCATTTTTTACTGTAGAATCGAAGCAACCCGCAAAAAAGGTGTTTACAACTTTAATGGTAAAACTGCCCGGGGCAGTATAAATTTTGTAAGGACTAACGTCATTGCTTATACTATTATCACCAAAACTCCATACTGATGAAGCCGGCGCGGGCGACGATGTATTAATAAACTGCACTTTGCCATTGGCACAAATTGTATCACCAATATTAATTGATGAATTTACAAAGGCTATTGGGATTGCTTTTGTTATTATATCAGAACAACCATTTACTGACGTTACTTTTAAAGAGACCTGGTATGCCCCGGCTTTGTTATAAATGTGTGAGGGGGCAGCCTGCCCCGAAACAGTGCCATCGCCAAAATTCCATGCATAAGATTCTACGCTGTCGCCTGAGAAGCTGGACGAGAAATTAAAGGTTGCCGGTGAATGGCAAATAGTGCCTGAATTTGCTGAGTAATCTGCATGAACCCCATGACCGATATGAATAACACTTTTGCGTGAAACGGAAGCAACACAACCGTAAGTATTGGTTACGCTTAAACTTATAGAGAATAACCCTGCCGATATATAAGTGTGGGAAGGCTGTTGCAGGGTGGAAACATTTCCGTCGCCAAAATCCCAGGTACGTGAAGCGATGGCGCCAGAGCCCGGGTTACTTTCATCAGTATAAGTTACATTTAAAGGAAAGCAGCCAGTTGAATCTGAAATACTAAAGGCGGCTACAGGGTTTTGATAAACAGTAATATAACTTGTTCTTACTACGGAATCGCTTTGATTACCATTGTATATCACAAGCTTTACCGTGTATACGCCTGCATCGAAATAAGATGTGGTTGGATCTGAATCGGTAGACGTTACGCCGTTACCCAAATCCCATTTAAATAACCCGGGATTGCCTTGCGAAGTATTTGTAAAATTAACTACTAAAGGTGCGCAACCCGATTGAGGGGAGGCTGTAAAGCCAGCTTTAAGCTGCGCCATTGCAGGGTACGCGAATGGATACAACGTCACCAAAAACAGCGCTCTAACGAGCACAGTTTTACTGGTTCTCATAGATATTGGTTTTTCTATATTAGGAATGTTGGATATTGAATTCCGCAGTTTTACCCGCAAGAATTATATTAAAAATAGAGAATTTTTAACAAAAAAAGGATGGGTTTCTATTAAAAAATGAAAATTAACTTGTTTTAAAGGGTGGTGGGTTAGTTTATAATCTTGTTTTAGAAATTAGTTTTATAATTATTCATATAAAAATCAATAAGTTATATGCATCCATTCACCATACTTACTTATCATCGCCAGGCAGGTGTTTTAAGGAAAATTAAACTGCGGTAATTAAGAAAAGACCACCGGTATAAAAAAAAGAATGCCAAAAAGCATTCTTTTATAAAAAGGGGTTAGGGTTAAAAATTAGCCCGCTTGAAGCAGGATCAATATGCAAACGCAATATTTATATAAAGTTGAAAAATAAACTTCAATGATACAATCACACGTTTATGTGAATTTTATAACTTAAGTTTTGCAGCAAGCTCTGAACGGCTGTGAATGTTCAGCTTGCTGTAAATATTACGAATGTGCGATGAAATAGTGTCGATAGTAACATTACAAGTTGCCGCAATTTGTTTATAACTAAGCCCATCCATAAGCAGGTGCAGCACCTCATTTTCACGATTGCTTAAGTTATAATCCGCAGCATACGATGAAACTGTTTTTTTCAATTGCCTGTTAAAAAAATCAAGTACCTGGCGGGCAATTTTTCCATTCATTACACTTTCGCCTTTGTATACCTTTTTTACGGCGTCAATAATGTGTTCCGGCGGGTCTTTTTTTAGTAAATAGCCTACAGCGCCTGCCTTGATCGAATCAAATATCCTGTCCATATCCTCAAAAACTGTCAGCATAAATACGTTCAGGTTGGGCTGCTTCTCCCTAAGCTTTTGCACCCCCTCAATCCCATTCATGCCCGGCAGGTTTATATCCATTATAACTACATCTGGCTCAATTATATCTATCGTCAGCAGCAGGTTTTCACAATACATATCTGCATACACCACTTCCATATCGCTTTCCTTACCAAAAAGGCTTTGCAAAGATTTGCGGTACGATTCGTTGTCTTCTATTATCGCTATACGTATCATGTATTCTGGTTGTAAAAGTGACTGTTTTTAATTAATATCCTATCACCATTTTATGTGATTTTTTGGGCCACTGGTTTTTACCTGGCATTATCATCCAATACCAGGTGGTTTTTTATCACTGCCGTATTTCTTTAATATCCTGCCGGGTATTTGCGCCATTAAAGTATAATATACGCCGACACCAAGCATACGCGTAATAGTTGCATATCAGGTTTTTGCAGCCACTGCGTTATTAAATTATTAATTTTGCCGCTGAATGAATAATTTAAAAATACCCAGGTACATACGCTGGATAACGCTTACAGGTTTAATCTTCCTGCTACTAATGACGATTTTGAGGGTGGTGCTGGTAATGTTCTTTAAATCTCCTGCAGGAAGTGATACTCACTTATTTGATGCTTTTGTGTTAGGCCTGCGTTACGATTTACGTATTGTTTGTATTGTTTGCCTGTTATTTTTTTTATTAGGTACTATGCACCCGCTTCACCCACTCGATAAAAAATGGGGCAAACGCATAAGTTTTTGGATATGGACAGTGGCTATTGTGGTGTTTGCTTTTTTTTACGTAATTGATTTTGCAAATTATGCCTACCTAAACCAGCATTTAACAGCATCTATCCTTAATTACCTGGATGATGCACAAATATCTTTAAGCATGGTATGGCAAACATATCACGTTGGGTGGATATTAGTTATGCTGTTGTTGTCCATTGCTGGGCTTTTGGCTTTAATCAGGTCAACGTACAATACAACACTCTCCAAACAGAAAAATGCTACAAAAAAATCAAAAATTACGTGGGGCATTATATTTTTCGTGTTACTGGTTTTTGGTATTTGGGGCAAGGTGGGACAATTCCCTTTGCGCTGGAGCGATGCTTTTGGCCTTGGCAGCGACTACGAAGCAAGTGTTTCGCTAAATCCTTTTCAGTCTTTTTTCAGCACTCTCCAGTTCAAATCTTCAAAATACGATGCAGCCAAAGTTAAAAGCGCTTACAGATGGGTATCATCTTATTTAGGTGTGAATACCCCAGACAGCAACAGTTTAAATTTTCAGCGATCCATAACCGGTAATTCAAAATTTGCAAAGCCCCCCAATGTGGTTTTGGTTATATGTGAATCTTTCAGCGGGTATAAAAGTTCAATGTATGGTAACCCGCTTAACACAACGCCTTTTTTTAAATCTCTATGTGATAAAGGGATTTTTTTTGACAAATGTTTTACGCCTACGTACGGCACTGCACGGGGGGTTTGGGCGGCTATAACAGGCACACCTGATGTTGAGCTTGCCAACACATCAAGCCGAAACCCTGCCTATGTTGACCAGCATACAATAATTAACAATTTTACCGGCTACGAAAAGCTTTATTTTATAGGGGGCAGCACAAGCTGGGCTAATATACGGGGGCTGCTTACCAATAATATTCTGGGGCTGCATTTATATGAGCAGGAAGATTTTGATGCGCCCAAAATAGATGTATGGGGTATAAGCGATAAAAATCTTTTTCTTGAAGCAAATAAGACAATTGCGAAACAGCAAAAGCCTTTTTTTGCCGTTATTCAAACTGCTGATAACCACCGGCCATATTCTATTCCGGCTGAAGACCGTAGTGCATTTAAAAAAATAGATATTCCGCTTGATTCGGCAAAGAAATATGGTTTTGAAAGTTCCGATGAATACAATGCATTCAGGTATACCGATTTTTGTTACCAGCAATTTGTACAGGCTGCCGCCAGGCAACCTTACTTTAATAATACCATTTTTGTATTTATTGGCGACCATGGCATAAGGGGCGATGCCGGCAATATGCTGCCGCGTGCCTGGACTGACCAGGGGCTTACCGCGGAGCATGTGCCCCTGCTATTTTATGCACCATCGTTATTAAAGCCGCAAAAGCTTTCCTACCCTGCATCGCAGGTTGACGTGTTGCCAACAATAGCCGGCTTATGCGGCATAAACTATTACAATACAACGTTGGGGCAGGACCTGCTTGACAGTTCACTTATAACAAAATACAACAGTAAAAGCAAATGCGACTTTATTATTGACGTAGGTTTAAACCGCATTGGCACCATACAAAACGATTTGTATTATAGTTATGGCTTAAAAAATAGCAGCCCCGAGCAAATTTGCAGCATAGAAAATAACACTAAGATAGTTTTGACGGATTCTCTTAAAACCCATTACCGTAATATTACAGATGCCTTTTTTGAAACAGCAAAATACATGCTGGCAAATAATAAAAAGAAAAATTAATATTGAAGCAAGATTGCCGGAAAGCAAATAGAGCTTGTGCTAATTATGCATTTTCTTCGCGATAATTATCATTCGCGGCGATTTTTTTATGTCATAGTGTTTTAACTCATAATCTCCAAAAACATCCTGCACCTGCATGCCCTGGTAGGCAAGCATATCAGTAAAGTCGCCCAGTGAAAATTTAGCTACCCTTTCTGTAAAGTTTTGCTTTAATGCAGGTTGCGCTGTGTCGGTAATTTTTACCTGTTTAAAAAAATGATCATCGGTAAACCAGCGGTTAATATTAAATCTTATTCCGTCAATTATTTTCTCTTCTTCGCGCACAAGGTGGTCCTCAGTATAATGCACATTTAAATAATCAATTACAAAAACACTGCCTGTTTTAAGGCTTTGCGCTATGGTTCGGGCTGCATTATCATGTTCACGCATTGTTCTAAAGTATCCAAAGCTTGTAAAAAAATTAAAAGCATAATCATAATAATTTATACGAAACGGCATACGCATATCATGAAGAAAAAAGTGCAGGTTTTCTGTTTCAAAATTTTTTGCCTCGCGTATAAAAGGTTCGCTAATGTCTATTCCAGTAACATCATACCCCATATTTGCAAGGCACTTGCTAAACCTGCCTTTTCCACAGGCAACATCCAGCATATAACTGCCTTGTAGGGGGTTAAGATAAGCAAGTAACTGGTTAACAAACTGGCGGGCTTCTTCTTCATTTCGCCTGAAATATAAAATTTCATAATATGGCGAGTTAAACCAATCCCTGTACCATTCTATCTGCTGCATCTGTCAATTTTGTAACCCAAATTTATTTGCAAAAAACTGTTTATAACCAAAAATTGACGTGAACGGTGAATTATCCCATCCTGTTGTATAATATTTGGCTTATGTTTGCCATTACCAAATTTTTTGAAGAGTTATGCCGTTAATAAAGAGCATATCAGGTATCCGTGGAACAATTGGTGGTAAACCTGGAGAAACACTTAGCCCGCTGGATGTAGTAAAATTTACTGCCGCATTCGGTACATGGTTGTTAGCTGAAAATTCCGGCAACAATAATATAGTTTTAGGCCGTGACGGCCGAATTAGCGGAGAAATGGTTGAACGCCTTGTAATAAGTGCACTAAATGCCGTTGGCATTAATGTTATAAATACTGGTCTTAGCACTACCCCTACTGTTGAAATGGCTGTTTTATTTCATAAAGCTGCAGGAGGTATAATTTTAACCGCCAGCCACAACCCTAAAGAATGGAATGCTTTAAAACTACTTAACGCTGACGGAGAATTTATAACTGCGGAGGACGGTGCTAAAGTGCTGGCGATTGCTGACGCTGACGCATATAACTTTGTTGGGGTTGACAAACTTGGCATTGCCACAACTGACGACACGACGTTACAAAAACATATTGACGCTATCCTGGCCCACCCGCTTGTTAACATTAGTGCAATAAAAAAATGCAAGTATAAAATAGTTGTTGATGCTATTAACAGCAGTGGCGCAATAGCTGTTCCGCAGTTATTAAAGGCACTTGGCGTAAAAGAAGTGGTGGTGCTAAACGAAGAAATAAATGGCAGGTTTGCCCACAATCCAGAGCCTTTGCCACAACACCTTACCGGTTTAACTAACGAAGTAAACAAGCTGCAGGCGCACCTTGGCATTGCAGTTGACCCTGACGTGGACAGGCTTTGCTTTGTGTGCGAAGATGGCTCATTCTTCGGCGAAGAATACACACTTGTTGCCGTGGCTGATTATGTTTTACAGCATCGTAAGGGTAACACAGTAAGCAACATGTCATCAACAAAAGCATTAAAGGATGTAACCCTGCAGCATGGCGGTGAATATTACCCCAGTGCAGTGGGCGAAGTAAATGTTGTTACTAAAATGAAGCAGGTAGATGCGGTGATAGGTGGCGAAGGTAATGGCGGTATAATTGTGCCAGATCTTCATTATGGCCGTGATGCCCTTATTGGCATAGCGTTGTTTTTAACACATCTTGCGCTCAGCGGCAAAAGCGCCCGCCAGTTGCGCAGCACTTACCCCAACTACTTTATAAGTAAAAATAAAATTGAACTGCAGAATGGTCTTGACGCCAAAAAGGTTTTTGGCAAAATTGAAACTAAGTACAAAAATCACCCTATAAATAAGGAAGATGGCCTTAAAATAGAGTTTGATAATGATTGGGTACATTTGCGCCCAAGCAATACTGAGCCCATCATCCGGATTTATGCCGAAAGTAATTTTGAAACTACCGCTGATAATATTGCCCGCCGCATTATGCAGGATATAAAGGAGTATATGTAAAGCGTGCAATTTCGCAGTTTTACTTTTTTTGAGTCTCCGCACCCATTAACCTTCCGTTTACCTTCTTAACATTTGTCTGTAAAATCAATAGAGTGATATTGTTTACTTTTGCGGTTTTATTAATGTTTAAATCCCCTTTGGGCTGGTTACATGAGCAGGATCTATTTTGATAACGCCGCAACAACTTCACTTGACCCGGCAGTGCTGGAGGCAATGATGCCTTACCTTACGACCAATTTTGGTAATCCATCATCTATTTATAGCTATGGCAGGGAAAGCAGGCTGGCTATTGAAAATGCACGTAAGTCGGTTGCAAAAATATTGCATGCTCATCCTGCCGAGATATTTTTTACCAGCGGCGGAACTGAAAGCAGTAATACTGCCATCAATGCGGCCGTTAGGGATTTGGGTTGCAGGCATATCATCAGCTCACCCATTGAACACCATGCTACATTACACACCGTAGAATACCTGCACAACCATTTGGGTGTAAAACTTTCTTATGTGAATATTTTGCCCAATGGTCATGTTGATATGCAAAACCTTGAAACGCTGCTTGCAAACAGCGCCGAAAAATGCCTTGTTACTTTAATGCATGCCAACAACGAAACTGGAAATATGCTTGATATTAATGCTGTAGGCCAATTATGCAAAAAATATAATGCGGTTTTTCATAGCGATACGGTGCAAACTGTCGGGCATTTTCCGTTTGACCTTCGCAACACTCCTGTTGACTTTATTACAGGTTCAGGCCATAAATTTCATGGCCCTAAAGGCGTTGGCATTTTATACATAAACGAAAACATCAAAATACAGCCTTTTGTACATGGAGGCTCGCAGGAGCGTAATATGAGGGCCGGTACGGAAAATCTGTATGGTATTGTAGGTTTTGCCAAAGCCCTTGAAATGGCAACTACCGAGTATGATAATGCCAGCCGATATGTTCGTGGTTTACAGATGTACATGATGCAGCAGCTAAAAAACACCATGCCATCTGTTAGTTTTAATGGCGACCCCTGTGGCAAAAGCCTGTATACCGTGTTAAGCGTTAATTTTCCCAAAACAGATAAAAGTGAAATGCTTTTGTTTAGCCTTGATATGAATAATATTTGCGCATCAGGCGGCAGCGCCTGCACCAGCGGGGCAAACCAGGGCAGCCATGTAATTAAGGCCATTAATGATAATGCCGATATGGTTACCGTGCGGTTCTCCTTTAGTAAATACAATACAAAAGAAGAGATTGACAGTGTTGTAAGTAAGTTAACTGAACTTGTATAGTTACACCTTCCCCATTTCCCGGCAAAATTTCCATTTATCATTATATCACGCACTTCGCACATCATTTACGAAGGTTTACGTAAAACAGGGTTTATTCATGAGTTTTTATTCATTATTTAGCTAAAAGAACTCACACACATGCGCATACTTTTTAGGCGGAGCATTGGCTGCATACTCGCTGTAGCAACTTTTTACTATGCAAAACCCGCTACCCCTGCACTCGAATATACCTTTGCAAGAAAGGACAGTACTTCGTTACTCATTACGCTAAGTTTTACGGGTATTCCGGAAGATACAACAAGGCTTATACTTCCAAATGAATGGGCCGGCCAGCAACAATTATATTCAGCCATAAGCGGGCTACGGGCGCTCTCACAAAATACAGTCGTCCTGCCTACTGATATGCCGTGGCAATTTATCGTTTTACATAAACCCAACGCCAGGGTTACCGTTAGCTACCTACTTAGTAAAGATTGGAAAGGACTGCTAGTTTATCCAAAATATTTCAGGCCGGTTATTCAACAGCAGTATTTTTATTTTGAAGGGTATAGCGGTTTGGTATGTCCCGATATTAATGATACAATTTTGCGGCGATGCAAAATAACCTATAACGGCTTTGCAGATAGTATCTTTAAAGGGAATAGTTTTTTTGCCGGTGTCAGCAGCAAAAAATTTTCGGCTTCGCTTGCTAATTTGCGCAACGCCATCTATTGCGCGGGTAATTATCGGTTTAAAAAAATAAAAATACATAACAACGCAATTATCGTTGCAGTGCAAGGCAATTTTTCTTTTAAAGATGATGATGTGTACCAATCTGTTGTCAACATTGTTCAATATGAAAGGGATTTTTGGAATGATAACGCATATCCATATTTTTTTACCTCGCTAATTGCTTTACAGGATCAGTACAACAGTGGTGGAACTGCCCATTACAATTCTTTCGGCATGTTTCAAAGTGAAGGCATGCCTTTTAGTCAAAATCTTGCGTGGCTTATCGCGCACGAATATTTTCACACATGGCTGGGGCAACATTTAAAAATGCCCGCGCCCGATGAAATATACAAATGGTTTAGTGAAGGGTTTACCGATTATTACGCATATAAAATATTATACCGGTCTGGGCTCACTTCACAAAAGGATTTTATTACAAAGATTAACCAGGTCATTCAGTCATACTATCTTTCTTCTTATTTCAACACACCCAATACAGGTATTATCGGCAAATACTGGAGTGATGGTAACTTAAAACAACTTAGCTATCAGCGCGGGCTTATAATCGCCTTTTTATTGGAAAATAGTATAAACAAAAAGGGTGCATCCCTCGACGACCTGCTTAAAACGCTTTATACACAAAGTGCTCCTGCTAATCTATTTTCAAAACAAGCGTTTGATGAAATGGTACAGCAATTTGCTGGCCAGTCAACAACCGCAATTATTGACAGTGTTAATAATGGACGTAATGATGCACTCACAACTTCATTTTCCGGTTTTACATCATATCATACGCAGCTAATAACAATTGACAAGATCTTCGATATTGGTTTTGATCTCACCCAAAGCACTCAAACCCATAAAATAACCGGGATAGTAAAAGGCAGCAATGCAGAAAAAGCCGGGCTTAAGGAAGGTGAAGAATTTACAGGAAATGTATCTATCTGGAATAACAATACTGAAAAACCCGCAAAAATACAGGTAGTTGTTGATGGTAAAAAGCATTGGATTGAATATATACCGGCAAAGGAAGCTAATATAAAAGTCCCGCAGATTGTGATTGAGTAGAATATAATTACATTTTTTACAGCTATGTTGTGTATGATTTTAACAGCTATTACTTTATTGATATTTTGAGGCTGGGGGAAAAAATTCCGGGCAAAATATATACATTGCGGCATCTTTTAATTACCAATATTTATATAATGGATAATAAAAATGATGACGATGATATTAACGTACCGTTTAGTGATGATGCGGAAGAAAACCTGCGTATTGAAAATGAGTTGCTGCAATTAAAGTTAAAAGCGGAGTTTGGCGCTGAATCAATTGGCTCGGCGGATGTTCCGCCCGAGATACAGCACGAGTTTTTGAAAAATGTGCTTGCTTTTGAGCAAGCTTATGCGGAACATAAGGAAGACGAAGAAAGCGTTACTGTATATGAGCGGATTGGCAAGCCTAATTTTTCATCAGCAGGTATTCTGACCGATGAAGAGATTGGTGCTGCACTTGATAAAGTGATTGATCTATTAGGAGAAAAAGATATAGCGATTGATTTTATCGCAGAATACGATAACAGGTTAAAATATACATTTATAACTGAAGAGCTTTTTAAACACGAAATGGGGTTTTTCTCTGTTCCCGGCATGATGGTTCATTATACCTACGAAGAATTTCACCCAAACCACAAAATGGATATTGAGAACAGGACAAAAGATTTTATTGAACATTGGTTTGAGCAAAAATTTAATGAGTACAGTGGCGAGCTTGGTGATATTATATTACCAACCGGTCAGGTATTTAAGAAAATGCAGGCAATTGAAAGAATGCAGCAATTTTTTGACTGTTATACAAGCTTTACTCATAGTGCTTACCAAATATTTGATACAGCGTTTGAACTATATCCAGAAACCGAAACCGGTATGGGCCATGCGGATGGTGCCATTAAGTACGTTGCCACCCTGGAAAGTGGTGAAGAGGTACTTATAAAAGGAATGTTTAAATTATACCTGTCACTTGAGTACGGCGGCTGGCATGTATGCTATTTTGTTATGCCGGGTTTTGAATGGTAGTTGGTTAAAAAAAATAAGCGGATGATATTTTTTAAAAAACATCATCCGCTTTAAGAATATTCACTAAATACCTAAGGCTTCAGCTTCATATTTACCGGGTCCCAGTTAATTATTTTCTTTTCAAAATAACTTGCATTACAAGCCAGTGCGGGTGCTGCTGCCCTAAAGCCAAATGTCGCATCTTCCACTACTGTACCGTTCGTACGTATCGCATCAAAAAAATGCGTGTGATGGTCCAGGTGTTCATTATAACCAGTTGGCGCCTTAAAATTAATATCAGGCTTAGAAACAGCTTTCTTTTCATCAGCAGTATACTTAGCATTGTACTGCTGGGTTAATGTATCCTGCATTGCCTTGGGATAGGTAAACACAGCATCGTACCCGCCGAAACCGGGTGCTTTTGGCATTATGCTATGATGTACTGTTAACCCGTTATTCTTAATTTCAATTACACCTTCTTCACCTACAAATTTTGTTGATTCAGAGCCACCAGTACCGCTGATAAAGTTTACCTGCAGGGTAAGTTCAAATGCAGGATGTTCAGGCGAATCGGGGTATTGAATAATACCCGTCATCACGTCGGGTACATCACGCCCATCTTTCCAATAACTTAGCTGGCCTGCAGCAAATATTTTTTCAGGCCCTTTTGAGCCTGTAATAAAATGGGTGCCTGAAAGCAGGTGTACAAACAGGTCGCCGGCTACGCCAGTACCAAAATCTTTATAATTACGCCACCAGAAAAACTTCTTGGGGTCCCACGATTGTTTATTCATTCCTTCAACATATTTATTCCAGTCCACAGTCTCAGGCGATGCATCTGAGGGCATGGTATACTCCCAGGCTCCGATTGAACTTTGCCTGTCGTATACGGCATTTACCATGTTCAGTTTGCCAATCTCGCCAGACTTAAGCAGTTCCTGCGCTTTGGCAAATACAACGCTGCTTACACGCTGGCTGCCAACCTGCACTATTTTGTTGCTTGCCTTTGCAGCTTCAACAACGCCCATGCCTTCGCTTATATAATGCACCATCGGTTTTTCGCAATATATATGCTTGCCTTTTTTCAGCGCTTCTTTTGTTATACGTGCATGCCAGTGATCACTCGTGGCTATAATAACGGCGTCAACATCTTTCCTGTCGAGTATCTCCTGGTAGTTTTGAGTTGTAAAAATATCGTTGCCATACATTTCTTTGGCATTCAACAGGCGCCCCTTATACAGGTCGCAGGCGGCGACCAGTTTAACGCCCGGTACTTTTAAGGCCGTGCCCACATCCATGTGGCCCTGTATGCCAAAGCCAATAACAGCTACGTTAACCTGGTCATTAGCCGTAAATTTTTTTTGGTAGCGCAAAATCCGCTCTTCCGCTTTTTCTCTTGATGCAAAACTTGATAGTGGGTTTGATGCAAGCAATAAACTTGTGCTGCCCAACTGCTGGAGGAATTTTCTTCTTGATTCGCTTGTGTTATTTGACATACAACCGGTTTTATAAATAAAAATGGATTTTGCTGAGCCGAGAGCTTAAAGTTAATATATGTAAGCTTTCCCGCACACTTAAATTTACCGCTGCGGCAAGTTGACAAATATTGCAGTGGAAACTAAATAGTTTTAAAGGCTAAGAAAATAATGAGCGGGTATCCGCTCTGTACTTGTGTGCTTACACTAATTCAATATTTAAGTCTTAATTTTGTGCAAATTGGTTTTATGGATGCGGCAAAATCACTGGATATGGAGATAGCTTTATATCTCCCCCATTTAAATTTGAAACAAAAGAAAACTGTATTAACGGTTGTAAAAACTTTTATGGAAGAGCAAAATGATTGGTGGGACGAGGTTGGCGAAGAGCAGCAAAAAGCTATAGACAACGCTTTAGCTGAAATGAAAGCCGGGAAATTAACCCCCCATGAAGATGTTATGAAAAAGTACACTAAATGGAAGAAGAAGTAAGAACAGTACTTTGGTCTGAAACTGCTAAAAAGTCTTTTGCCGGGATAATCGAATACCTGGAAAAGGAATGGAGTGAAAAAGAAATACAAAAGTTTTTAACCCGAACCGAAGAAGTGCTAAACTTGCTGAAACGCTACCCTGAGATGAACCAACCCTCATCAAAAAGAAAAAATGTAAGAATAGTTATTCTAAATAAGCATACAAAGCTTGTGTACCACTACCTTCCCAAAAAGAAACAAATTACAATCCTGCTATTTTGGGGAATGAAACAAAATCCGTTAAGATTTAAGTATTAGTCCGCTTCTGGCGGATAATCTAATTTTTTGCGTTTGGGTTTTGTTAACATGTTCTTGATTATTAGTTGACTTTATCAACTAATTTACTATCTTAGCCTTATGCTTAAACAACAGGTGGCGGATATTAGGGCTTTTAACAGATTTTATACACGGGTTATTGGCCTGCTTAATAAATACATTCTCAACAGCAGCTTTACGCTGCCTGAAGTGCGCGTGCTGTATGAAATATATTACCATGAAAGCATAACCGCGGGTGAAATAGTACAAGCTTTAGGCATTGATAAAAGTTACCTGAGCCGCATGCTTGCAACATTTGAAAAGAAGAAACTGGTAGCAAAAAAAAGATCGGGAGAAGATGCACGCATCCTGTTCCTGCTGTTGACTGCCAGGGGAAGAAAAGAGTTTGAAATGCTGGATGCAGCACAGTACAGTCAAATAGAAAATATTCTTAAAAGGCTTTCATCAGTCGATTGCGAAATGCTTGTAACCTATATGACAGAAATAAAAAAAATATTGGCAAAAGCAGCTACGTAAACTACAAACATGGAAAAGAAAATAACATTGGATGATATAACCATAGGAACCAACCTGAAGCCCGGCGATATTGGCTATATAACCTACCTGCACGGCAACATATACAGCCACGAGTACGATTATGGTATTTCTTTTGAAATATATGTTGCTGCCGGCCTGTGTGAATTTTACAAACAGTATGACCCACTGCACGACCGGGTATGGATATGCGAATACAACAACTCAATAATTGGCTTTTTATTACTTATAAACCGTGGCAATAAAACAGCCCAGCTGCGGTATTTTATATTGTTAAAACCATTCAGGGGTATTGGCCTTGGCAAAAAGCTAATGGAACTGTTTATGTTTTTTTTAAAAAGGGCAGGCTACGAAAAATGCTACTTATGGACGACCAACGAACAGGAAACAGCCGCCGCGTTGTACAAACGGTTTGGTTTTGTATTAACTGAAGAATTTGAATCAACGGCCTTTGGCAAGCCGTTGAAAGAACAGCGGTATGATTTAATATTATAGTTTTTTACCTGTTGCTCAAATACCTTCTTCTCAAATAATTATAATCACCCTCATCTTCAAAAAAGTTTTGAGCGCTTTTATGCTGTTGAAAAATTAAACGTGTTAGTTGCTCAATAAACTGCTCACTGTCCGGCACATCAAACTTCAGTTTTTTATCGGTCATTTTTGCAAGCATATCATTGGCACTTATTTTGGTTGTATCGGCAGGCTGTATGCCGCTAAGGCCTATATGCCATTCATCATCTTTGTTTACTTTGTACTTATAAAAATAAACATACCCCTTTTCATTGTTCACAGTTACATACTGTTTACCCTGCGGCACTATTGCATAAAATTTATCCTCGCTTTTATCATTTAACAATATAGCCCTGGCAACAGAATCCTGGTTATGGTATTTTGCAGGGAATAGTTCCGTATGCTTCGCATCCTCAAGTTCTTTTAATAGTTTGGCCCGGTACTTATCCTTCGCGGCTATCTGCAGCAATATGGAATCTGCAATTTTTTTATTATTGCGTATAAGCAGCATGGCAGCATCAAGCCGCACGCCCAAATCTTTACTTTGTAGTTGTTTATCAAAAAACTTTGGTATAGCCGGGTGCGTATCATAAAATGGCGACAACAGCACCGAATAATCACTTATGCCAATATCAGTGTTGGTTCTGTAAGTTTTTGCACCGTAATTGGCTAATGTACGCCGGTATCCAAAATTGTACCCACTGGTTGCGTTATTATCGTCGTCGCTTTCCTTACTTTCTTTCTCCAGCAATTTCTCATCGCTGTTCTGTTGTTTTTTTAATTCAATTTTTGCGTCAAAATACAACTTGTTGTAGTAAGATTCATACTCGTTCGCTGCAACAAAGCCGCTGTCAACCATTACCCGCAGCAAATTGGTAACAGGGCCTTTATAATCCTCAATAGTGCCCAATTGCAATATATCAGGAAACAGAGTTTTGGCCAGGGCCAGTGAGTCTTCAAAAAACTCGAAAAACGAACTGTAGGCTTCAGCATCATCAAACACAGGCGCATCCTGTGTTATAAAAGTTTTCAGTAACGCATACGATTTTTTTGTTTGCAGGCGTGCAAGTGCAGTTAATACTGCATTTTGAAAATAGCTTGTGTCAGCTGTTTGTATATAAATATTATTAAGGGCATTTACAACTTTGTCCACACTCGTGCTGTCATCAACAAAGCCGAGTTCATCAATAAATCTTGATTTAAGTTCAAAATAATCTTTGTCGGTATATGTTAACCCGTTAATAGCAGCAACAAGCCTGTCAACACCTTTGGCTCCAAATTTTATATGCGATATCGCGTTGTTAGCCCTTTTTTTGGTTACAGAATCTGCGCTTGCAAAGTCTTTGAAAAACAGGTCCAGCTTATTTTCAAATACCGATGGCCCTAAGTTTTTGCCCTCCGGCCTGAAGGTTTCAAAAAAAGTTTGTACAAAGCTGCCGGGTTTGCTAACGGTATCGCCAATTGCCGTAATACGGTACAAACGGTTATCTTTCAATAAGGTATAGCAGGTAATTTGCCTTACAGTATTGGTATCTGTGTATACGACTTTATACCCCTTGCAGGAGTCGGTAATTGCAATAAATTGTTTTGATCTAAGCACGAGGTCATGGTCATCACTTTTTAAATTGAGGCGAGATTTCCAGAATGCAGCAGAATCTTTTGCATAATAATATTTGGGGTATTCTGATACACTCACCTGCACCATTTCACCTGTTGAATCGCTGCTGAACGTTGCATATTTATCCCTTGGCCAGTATGAAAAACGGTTTTGTATTTCATTGTAGCTATCGTCATTTAATGCCTGGCTTAGCATGTTTACAAGCTTTACATCAAGCGACGGGTGCACCGGTGTTTTTACCGAAAAATGCATAAGGGTGTCGGTAAATAAAACGGGTTCTGGATACGCAAAATTGTTAAGTGCGAAGGATGAAAAGAACTTGCTTTCTTTTGAAGCTTTTGTATTTGCGCGCTGTAAAAGCATGTAGTAATGCGGCCCGCGCAAAACAGCCTGCGCATAAATCACGCCACCGCTCTTAAGCGAAAACTGCATATTCAATGTCTTATACCCGCTTAGGCTGCCAAAACCGCGGCTTACTTCCTTGTCAATAATATCGCTGCGCTTAAGGCTTTGCTCCATAAGACTCAGGTCAAAGGTGTCTTCTTCCAAAAAGTCGTCATTCATAACGCTTTTTTTCCAAACAGCGTAAGCATTACCAGTTTTGCTATCAACTGTTTCGTACTCCCAGCGGTCTACGTTATCGCTCATAGCTGTATTAAGCAGTATACTTGGTTGCTGCGGCAATGCCACCGTAAAACCTCCGGAAGGTGATGCGTAATTTTGCCACCCCGCCGTTTTGGTCTTTATGTTTATTGAATTAAAAAAAGTATCAGCTTCTTTACCATCCACATACATATCGTTACCGCTCATTCTAAAAACAAGTATCTCAAAAGGCGTAACAATAATATTATAGCGCTGTATATCACCACGCCTGGTTTTATTAGTAATATCAAAGCCAGGGTAACCATTTTTTGTAATGGCAGTTTTTTTAATAATCTTTCCAGGAATGTTCTCGTACAGCATACTATCAACCTTTTTCAGTACATCTGCTGGTGTTTGCCCAAGCAGTGGCGCATGAGTTTTAACACGTGTAAGCATATAGTACGATCCGTTGTCCATATCCGCATATTGCCAGCTATTACTGCCACCGGGTTTACCAACATTTTTATTGTATAATGGCCCTGGCATTTGCATGGTTATCATGCTATCCTCGGTTGCAACCTGGTTAAAAGCAACAGGCACTTTCATTTTGTCAACAGCATCTTTCCTGTCTGCATCGCGGTCCTGCATAATAATTGGTCGCAGGGTATAGCCTTTTTTACGCAGCAGTTCAATTACGCCGCGCGGGCCCGGTAAATGTGCTGCGCCCACCCCTACAAAAAGGGAGTTTTTTTGTAGAATGGTATCAATACTATTTGCCTGTATCTCGTTACGCTTGTATAAAAATTTCTCTACGTATGCCGGTGAGTTAAACTGAAATTTCTCTAACGAATCCAGCATATCGAGGTCGCCGGTACGGTAGGCATCCTGTATTTTTTTTTGTATGTCGTAGTCTGATGCGCCGTCAGTATCAGGTTGTTTTTTGTTTTTGTCCTTCGCCATGTCGCGGTAGGCCTCAAACACTATTCTTTCTGTTTCATAATAATCTTCAACACCGCCGGCCTTTTTCCCCAGCTTTCTTCCGGTTTGATATATGTACAGGTCTAAATAAGTATTCTCTTCGTAATCCGCGGTCTGCTGTTGCGTGCGGTATAACAGGCCATTTATTTGGGCGGGCTGCTCTGTAAGGGCACCTTTTAAATCATCAGTGTAATCGTCAATTTTAAATGCACTTTCGCTTATAAAATCACTGTTGCCGCTTTTCATATATGTGCCCATATCTGCCTGCGCTTTATCAAGCTTCATCATATCCGGCTGCCAGTGCAGCGGGTTTAATTCAAGTGCAACTTCGTCGCAGCGCTGTATGGCATTGTAAAATGAATCGCTGAGGTGAAATACCATTTTATTGCTTACATGCATGGTACCAAACAGGTAACTGGGTGTTTTAAGCCCATTTCCGGTAATCTCCCAAAAAACGCTGGGATACTGGTGTTTGCCCTTTTGGGCGAATGCAGAAGAAACCACAAGAACACACAAAGCCAGGGTAAAAATTCGTTTCATAGCATATTCAGTTACTACGTATTGAAGATGCCGAAAATTACCGGTTTAATAAAATTTTTTGTGGTAAATGAATGATAAAATGGGTGAGTGCAACAGGCCTGATTATTCAGAAATGCAGGCGCTTAGCCTAATAACGGTCTAACGCATCCATCAAGGTGCCACCTGCTATTCATCATTTCGTTCATAGTGTGTCCACCAAAAATTATAAACATTGCCCCTTTGTAATAAGGATGTACTTTTTTTTGTTACAATTGATATTGTTCTGAAATAACCTTTATAGCGCCAGGCAAAGTATATACCGCCAATAGGCGGATCATCCATATTGCGGTAATCCAGTGTAATATCGTGCTGTTTGGCTTTTGCCATTTCATTGGTCAGCGGAAACGATCTAAGTAATGGTTGAATGTTTGCCTGTTTTTCCAGCAAGTTATTGCCTGTGGCGTCAAACCGGCCATAAAAATCGCAGCCATAAGGTACCAGGTGGCTGTTATAATTGTAAGCAGGCATTAACCAAACAGACAATGTTTTATCCTGGTTTTGCATAATAAACTGATGAAAAGGTATGCCGAAAGAGTCAGGCACCAGTTTGTGGCCGTTTATTAATGCCCTGGCAAAGCTGTTTAAAAATAATGTGTCTGGCGCATCGGAACCCCGGCTAACTTTTCCGTACACATTTGCCGTAAAGTTGACGTTGATATGATACGCACCATTTTCAAGACTACCATAAATGGCATGCCATGTGGCAGCATCGGTATCCCTGTAGCAAAATTTTTCGAAGCCTGCTTTATCCTGTCCCGTCCGCAATGTTTTTGGCAGGCTGTCGCCAGTTATATCAGTGATCTCATTGTAATCCGTCATCCATTTGGCCAGCTCCAGCCTCTCATCAAAAGATTTTATCTCTATTTCTTTTTGAGCGATTGAAAATAGCGGCGCGATTAATAAGATGTGGATAGCTAACCAAATCTTCTTCATAGCAATAGAGTTGAAACATGACGAAGATAGAAGTTTTTGGTGGCAGTATTTACAGGCGTATGTAAGTGACGAAATGGCTTATTTTACCCTTTTGCACAAATTTTGCTGTATTGCGCAAGTGTTAGGTATTTTACCGTACCTTCGCACACTTTTATAAACCTCATGCCGTAACATGACGTTTACTATCAGACCGGGTTTGGCCGGCAGGTGAACTCATGTGGCCTGGTAAAAAAACTGGTAGAAAAACATGAAATTATCTCAATTTCGCTTCGATCTCCCCCTCAACCTGATAGCACAAAACCCTACAAAACGCCGCGAAGACAGCCGTATGATGGTTGTTCACCGCAAAACCGGAAACATTGAAAACAAACACTTTAAAGACATTCTTGAGTATTTTGACGATAAAGATGTATTTGTTGTAAACAATACCAAGGTTTTTCCTGCCCGTATGTATGGACGCAAGGAAAAGACCGGTGCTAAAATAGAGGTGTTCCTGCTGCGCGAACTTAATAAGCCCAACCGCCTATGGGATGTTATTGTTG